>SDBV01001314.1_pt1 | contig 37548 bp, 29 predicted proteins | sample 2277081 | NCBI WGS metagenome assembly SDBV01 (sample SAMN10402039, study PRJNA504765) | marine sediment metagenome | isolation source: marine sediment core GS10_PC15, 223 cmbsf | place: Arctic Ocean: Southern Knipovich Ridge | collected 2010 | reverse complement strand
CGGAGCAAGGAGCTGATGTTCTGGGAGGACAAATTCCGCTCCGTGTGCGACGAGTTCATCGTCTGCACCGATGACGGCTCGGAGGGGATCAAGGGGGTCGTAACCGCCGGGATCGAGGAAGCGCTTGCGCAGCACTCCGACATCGACGAGGTCGTCGCGATCGGTCCGCCGATCATGATGAAGTTCTGCGCGGAGACGACGCGCCCGCACGAGATCAGGACTGTGGTGAGCCTGAACCCCGTGATGGTCGACGGCACGGGCATGTGCGGCGGCTGTCGCGTGAAGGTGGGCGACCAAGTGAAGTTCGCCTGCGTCGACGGCCCGGAGTTCGACGCGCACGCAGTCGACTTCGACGACCTCATTGCGCGCCTGCGGCGCTTCACGGCGAGCGAGACGGTCGCGCTCGAGCGCTGGCAGAAGAGCTGCCGCGTCGAGGCGGGCTGACGAGGAGCGAGATGTCCACACCGCCGAGGAAGAAGAAGACGATCCGGACGATCCCGCAGGAGCGAACGTCGATGCAGGAGCAGGACCCGCAGGTCCGCGCGACCAACTTCGCCGAGGTCGCCTGCGGCTACACGCTCGAGGAGGCGATGCGCGAGGCGGAGCGGTGCCTGCTCTGCCCGGACGAGCCGTGCATCCGCGGCTGCCCCGTCGAGGTCGACATCCTCGAGTTCATCCTGAAGATCACCGAGAAGAGCCTCCACGGCGCGTACGAGACGATCACCGACACGAACCTCTTGCCGGCGATCTGCGGTCGGGTCTGCCCGCAGGAGTCACAGTGCGAGGGCGTGTGCGTCGTCGGCGACACGCTTGAGCCGGTGGCGATCGGTCGGCTCGAGCGGTTCATCGGCGACATGGCGATCGCCGAAGGCTGGGAGAGCGTGCCATACATCGAGCCGAGCGGATTCCGGGTCGCCGTCGTCGGGTCTGGTCCCTCCGGCATGGCGTGCGCCGCCGAGATGGCGAAGGGCGGTTGCGACGTGACCGTCTACGAGGCCTTCCACGAGCTCGGCGGCGTCCTCAAGTACGGCATCCCGGACTTTCGCCTGCCGAACGAGGTGATCGACGCCGAGATCGAGAAGCTGAGACGGCTCGGAGTCACGTTCGAGCCCAACACGCTAGTCGGACGGCTCTTCACCGTCGAGGAGCTGCTGACCGAGATGGGGTACCACGCGGTCTTCATCGGCACCGGCGCGGGTGCTCCGAGCTTCATGGGCATCCCCGGCGAGTCGCTCGCGGGAGTGGTGTCCGCGAACGAGCTGCTCACCCGCTGCAACCTGATGCGCGCGGGGGACTTCCCGGAGTACGACACCCCGCTGCAGATGGGCACGCGCGTCGCGGTCGTTGGCGCCGGGAACACGGCGATGGACGCGATGCGCGCGTGCCTGCGCCTCGGCGCGGGCACAGTCTGCTGCGTCTACCGGCGGATGCGCAACGAGGCGCCGGCCCGCGCCGAGGAGGTCCAGCACGCGGAGGAGGAGGGGATCGAGTTCCACTGGCTGACGACCCCCGTGGAGATCCTCGGCGACGAGGACAACAACGTGCGCGCGATCCAGTGCCAGAGGATGGAGCTCGGTGAGCCGGACGAGTCGGGCCGCGGCCGCCCGGTGCCGGTGCCCGGCAGCGACTTCGAGATGGACATCGACATGGTCGTCTACGCGATCGGGACGAAGGCGAACCCGATCCTTGGCCAAACCTCGTCTCTACAGCTCAACGAGCGCGGGTACATCGTCACCGACGAGAGCCTCGCCACCTCGATCGCAGGCGTGTGGGCGGGCGGCGACATCGTCACCGGAGCAGCGACGGTGATCGAGGCGATGGGCGCCGGACGCAGAGTGGCGAGCGAGATGAAGGCGTACCTCGGGCTGCGCGACACGGACGTCATCTACGAACCTGAGCGTCCCGGCAGTGCCGGGAAGCGCTTCGGCATCGACGTCGACGAGCACAACTATGTGCGCGTGAGGGCATGAGCGACGTCAGCGCGAAACCGGCCGTCACGCTCGGCGAGCACATCGTCGAGGTGATCAGCGACTCCGGCGAGGGTGCACAACGGTGTGGCCAGTCGCTCGGCGCGATCGCCGCGAAGATGGGCAACGGGATCTGGACCGTCGAGATTATCCCGGCCGAGATCCAGCCGCCGGCACGCAGCGTCGAAGGCGGGAGCGGCGTCCGCATCCGCATTGGGAGCGATCGCGTCACGAACGGCGGCGACGCGACCGACCTCGTCGTTGCGTTCAACGAGCAGGTGCTGCTCGGCCGCGTTCGTGAGGGCGAGTTTAATCCGGGCGCGACGATCCTGCTCGAGAGCATGTGGCGCGACGACGACGATCCGGCGATCGCCGAGTCCTACGCTGAGACGGTGAGCGCGCTCACCGAGAGCGGCTACGACGTGGTCGAGGTTCCGATGGAGGTCGAGTGCCGCAAGCTCGTCGACGACCCGCGGCGCGGCAAGAACATGTTCGCGCTCGGAATCCTCTGCAACCTCTACAGCCTCGGCCTGCGGCTCGCGCGCGAGCAGGTGCGCATCGCCTTCAGCAAGAAGGACGAGCAGGTCGTCAGGCAAAACCTCGAACTGCTGGATGCGGGCTGGGCGTGGGCGGAGAAGAACCTCGACTTTCGCTACGAGATCCCCGCCGAACGATCGAAGCAGGCGCAGATCGTCGCCAACGGCAACACCGCGCTCGCGCTCGGCGTGGTCGCTTCGGGCATGGACATCTGCGCGATGTACCCGATCACGCCAGCGACGTCCGCCTCCCACTATCTGAGCGAGATGTTCGAAGAGGCCGGCGGCATCGTCCACCAGGCCGAGGACGAGATCGCGGCGTGCTCGTTCGCGATCGGCGCCTCGTACGCCGGCAGGTGTGCGGTCACCATCACCTCGGGACCCGGCTACTCGCTCAAGCAGGAGGCGATCGGGCTCGCGTCGATGGCGGAGATCCCCCTCGTCGTCGTCAACGTCCAGCGGGGCGGGCCGAGCACCGGCCTGCCGACCAAGATAGAGCAGGGTGACCTGCTCGCTGCGATCTTCGGGAGCCACGGAGACGCCCCGAAGGTCGTGATGGCGGCGAGCGGAATCGAGGACTGCTTCTACTCGGTGATCACCGCGCGCAAGATCGCCGAGGAGTTCAACATCCCCGTCGTCCTCCTCTCGGATGCGAGCCTCGCGTCCGCGCAGCAGCCGTTCCCGAGGCCGATATTCAGCGAGCACTGGTTAGCGCCACCCGTCGACCAGACACCCGTCGAGCCTGGGGCGCGCCCCTACGACTGGGATCCCGTCACCGGGATCGCGAAACGATTGGTGCCCGGTCAGCCGGGCGGGATGCACTCGCTCACTGGTCTCGCACACGACCGCGACAGCCAAGTGGCCTACGACGCCGAGAGCAACGAGGACGGCATGCACTACCGCGGCCTGAAGCTCGTCGCGCTGCAGAAGACGCTCAAGCCGCCGCCGGTCTTCGGGGACCCGGAGGGCGACCTGCTGATCGTCGGTTGGGGCGGTACGAAGGGCGTGATCGAGGAGGCCGTCGAGCGCCTGCGCGGCGAGGGGCTCCGCGTCTCGTCGCTGCACCTGCGCTTCCTGCAGCCGATGCCGCCCGGGATCAAGGAGATCATGGAGCGCTTCGACCAGGTGCTCACAGTCGAGGGAGCCTGGGCGGATCGCAAGGAGGACGAGCTCGTCGACGACGACAACCGTCGCTACTCGCCGCTCGCGATGCTGCTCCGCTACCGCTACCTCGTCGACGTTGACTGCTGGGGCGAGACCCGCGGTGCGCCGATGAAGCCCGGAACCATCTGCGACGTCGTCCGGAGCAGGCTCGCGCAAGGAGCGGTCCGATGACGACCTCCGCCACGCAGAGCCTGCTCCGCCTGCACGAGGAGCACCGCAGCCTCGAGGACTACGAGGGCGGCGTCCCGCGCTGGTGCAACGGCTGCGGCGACAACGCGATCCTGGCGGCCGTTCAGCGGGTGTGCCGAGACGAGGGAATCAACCCTGAGCGCACCGTGTTCGTGTCGGGCATCGGTTGCTCGAGCCGGCTCCCCCACTACATGAAGGCGTACGGCTTCCACGGAACTCACGGACGCGCGTTGCCGATCGCCGAGGGCGTGAAGATGGCGCGGCCCGATCTAGACGTGTTCGTCAGCACCGGCGACGGCGACTGCTGCAGCATCGGCGCCGCGCACTGGATCCACGCCATCCGCTACAACATGAACCTCACGGTGCTGCTGCACGACAACTTCGTGTATGGGCTCACGAAGAAGCAGACGTCACCGACGTCTCCGCGAGGCTTCAAGAGCAACACGACGCCACGCGGGGCGTACCTCGAGCCGCTCAACCCAGTCTCGGTCACGCTCGGCGTGAAGGGCGCGTCGTTCGTGGCGCAGGCGGTTGACTGGATCCCCGAGACGCTCTACCAGATCGTTAGGGCGGCGTACAGACACAAGGGGTTCTCGTTTGTGCGGATCGTTCAGCGCTGCCCGGAGTATCTGCCCGGTTTTCTAGACCCCTGGGTGCAGGATCCGTTGAAGACGCAGCTTCTCACCCACGAGGACGGGCTCCAGCTGAGTCCCGAGCTCGGGCGCATTTACAGGAACCAGCGCGCGCACGACCCGCTCGACTTGGCGGCCGCCCGCGAGCTCGCCTCGTCGGTTGACGAGATTTCTGTCGGGGTTCTGTACCGCAACCCCAACGTGCCGCGCTACGAGGATCTGCGCCACGCAGGCGAGGCACGGCCGGTCGAGCGAATCCGCGGGACACTGGAGGCGGAGCTCGACAGGTTCACCATTTGGCCCGTTGACGACGCACGCTCCGCGGAGGCAAAGTGACGATGGGCGAGACGGCGGAGCTCCAGCGGCAAATGGTGTTCCTCCGGACCGGAGCTCGCCCGGGCGAGCATCTGGAGCCCGTCGACGCCACGATCCCGCCGGCACTAATGGCCGGCTACCGCGACCTCGCTTCCCTTCGCTACGACTTCCCCGTCGTTCTCGTCGAGAGTCCCGACGACGACGCGTTCGTGCGCTCGCTGACGTCGTCCGTCGACGACGTGCTGCAGGAGATCGCGCCGCGCGGCATCGAGGGGGAGCGGGTGCGCCGGCAAGTCCTCCGCGTGGAGCGCGAGATCCGCGCGCTCGTCGCGGACGGCGCGCGCGGCATGCTGACCGATCTCTGGGAGAAAGCGGCGCCGGACCTTGCGGACGTCCGCACCCACCTGAACGTCGACGGCGAGGTCGCCGACTGCGACCACGAGCTGCCGCGGCGCCTCGTCGAGCACGCCTGGCGCAGCGTCCAGCGCCGGAAGGCCGGCCGCTCCCACGCGGAGGTGGCCCGGCTCGTCCAGGCGCTGTCGGACATCCTCCGCGCCGCCTTCATCCACTCGGAGGCCGGGCGCCGGCCTGAGAGCCTGCGAGCCGCCGTCGGCTCCACGCACCACGACCAATTCGACTTCGAGACGATGTCGGCCCTGCTCGGCAAAGGGGCGCCGAAGGACGAGCTGCCCGCCGACCGGCGGGAGCGGATCGAGTGGGCGCTCGGGGTACTGAGACGGCAGCGCTTCTTCGAGCGGTCTCAGGGGACCGAACTCGCGCAAGCCTCCGAGTCACCGCTCGACTACCGCTTCGGCAGCTGCGCAGACGCCGTCGACGCGTACCGTGAGCGGCTGCCAGAGGTGGTCGAGTTCGTGAAGGCGATGTCGATCGGAGAGCTCGAGGCTGATGGTCGCTACGTCGCGTCGGAGCACGACGCGTTCTTCGAGGACTTCGACGAAGATTCGCTCGCACGCGAGGATCTGGCGCTGTTCCCCGACTACCTCGTCTGCGTCGACGTCGGCGACGCAGACGAGCGCGCAGCGGTGATGGAGGTGCTGTCGTCGGGGCTGCCCGTGAAGGTGCTCGTCGAGAGCGATGAGGTCCTCCAAGAGTCGTCGCCCGTGGCAGGCCACTTCGGCTTCGGTATGCGCAGCGCGCAGCTCGCAAGTACTGCGGTCGGGCTCCACGACGTCTTCGTCCTGCAGACGACGAGCTCGAACCTCTACCAGCTGCGCGGGCGGCTGCTCGACGGCCTCGAGTACACGGGGCCGGCGCTTCTCAGCGTCTTCTCCGGCCTGGGGACAGAGTCGAGCGAACTGCCGCCCTACCTCACGTCGGCGGCCGCGCTCGAGGGGCGCGCGTTTCCCGCGTTCACCTACGACCCTGCAGTCGAGCCGGACGGGACGTCGCGGTACTCGCTCGAGGAGAATCCGCAGCCCGAGCTCGACTGGCCGCTCGCGGAGGTGAAATACGCGGACGCGTCGCTGCAGCGCGTCGTGGAAGAGGTCGCGTTCACGCTCGTCGATTTCGCGGTCTGCGACCGCCGCCACGCGCGCCACTTCGCGCGGATCCCGCGCGAACACTGGAACGACAACACGATTCCCGTCGACGAGTGGCTGTCGCTCGATCCGGCTGATGCCGAGGCGCACGTCCCGTACGTCCTGGTCATCGACGAGGACGACTCGCTGCACCGGCTGATCGTCGACGAGAAGCTCATGCAGGCCGCGCGTCGCTGCCGGGAGATGTGGCACGGGCTCCAGGAGCTCGGCCTCGCGCGCCTGCGCGCCGAGACGGCGCCGGCCGCCGAGGCGCCTGCGGAGGCGGCGGCGGCGGAGGTGCCCGCCGAGGCGCCGGAGGCGGTCGAGCCTGCGGAAGTGGTGGTCGCCGAGGAGCACGCGCCGGACGAGCCGTGGATCGAGACCGCACGCTGCTCGACCTGCGACGAGTGCACAACGATCAACAACCGGATGTTTGCCTACAACGAGAACAAGCAGGCCTTCATCAAGGATCCCGACGCCGGCACCTTCCGCGAGTTCGTCGAGGCGGCGGAGTTATGCCAGGTGGCGGTCATCCACCTCGGGAAGCCGCGCAACCCGAACGAGCCGGGCCTCGAGGAGCTGATCGAGCGGGCGAAGCCGTTCCAGTAGGCGCGACTCGGCCTAGTCGGCCGGTCCCGCGTCGAAGATATCGGTGGCCTGGCGGGGGCGGGGTTGGAGGTGCGGCTGGTGCACTAGTGGAGCTCGAATCCGACGGCTCTATCCTCAGTCGGGATGTCAACCGCAACGAACAGGGCCACGACACTCGCCGAGCAGCGAAAAACGCTGCCCGACTCGCCCGGCGTCTACATATTCAAGGACACGGGCGGCAAGGAGCTGTACGTAGGCAAGGCCAAGTCGATTCGCAAGCGGGTCGCCTCGCACTTCGGCTCGCGCTCGCGGGCGGCGGCCGAGTTCCTGGAAAAAATCGAGTCGATCGACTTCGTCGCGACCGCCAACGAGGCCGAAGCTCTGCTGGCCGAGCAGAACTTCATCAAACGCTACCGGCCGCCGTTCAACATCAGGCTGCGCGACGACAAGTCGTATCCCTATGTCGGAATCTCGATCGACGAGCAGTATCCGCGCGTCTACTTCACGCGCGAGCGCCATCGCCCCAAGCGCGTCTACTTCGGCCCTTTCTCCTCGGCAAAGCGTGTGCGCGAGACGCTCGACCTACTTGGCAAGCTGTTTCCGTACCGCACCTGCGATGGTCCGAAACCCGGGCGTGCGTCCGGCAGCCCCTGTCTCGACTACTACATCAAGCGCTGCCAGGCTCCCTGTGTCGACTACATTTCAAAGGGCGAGTACCGTGCCAACATCGACGCGATAGTGCGCTTCCTCTCCGGCCACTACCGCGAGATCGAGCGCGAGCTGGAGGCGGAGATGAAGGCCGCGTCGGAGCAGCAGCGCTTCGAGCGAGCTGCGATCTACCGAAATCGCCTGAAGGCCGTGCGCTCGCTGTTCGAGCGGCAGCGAGTTGCCAACGAGGCGGTCGGCACGCTCGACGTGATCGCCGTCGCGGTTGAGGGTACGCAGGCCAACGCCCAAGTTTTCCAGGTGCGCGACGGCGTGCTCGCCGAACGTCAGAGCTTCTATCTGGAAAACCGCGCGGCGCGCAATGAGGTTGAGGTCGCCGAGGAGTTTGCAATTCAGTATTACTCGACCTCGCTGGCGATTCCGCCCGAGATCATCGTGCCGCCGGCACTCGGTGACAGCTCGAAGATTCTGCGTGACACGCTGGCCGAGCGCCGGCAGGGCAAGGTCGGGCTGCGCCATGCGCAGCGCGGCGAGAAACGACGGCTGTACGAACTGGCCGAGCGCAACGCTCGCTTGGCACTCGAGCAGGACAAGCTGCGCACCCAGCGCCGGCGCGAGCAGCGCGTTGACTCGCTCAACGAGCTACGCGACGTGCTGCGGCTCGACGCACTGCCGGTGCGGATCGAGTGCTACGACATCTCCAACCTGGGCCCGACCCATCCTGTCGCTTCGATGGTCGTGTTCGAGGGCGGTGGCTCCAAGAAGTCGGACTACCGGCGTTTCAAGATCCGTGCGCTGCGAGGTCGTCAGGACGATTTTGCCGCGATGGGGGAGGTGCTCGGGCGGAGGCTCGCCCAGTTCGAGCAGCATCGCGATCGCTCGCCTCACGACCTCGCCTACGACGCCAGCTTCGCGGCGCTCCCGAACTTGGTCGTGATCGATGGCGGCAAGGGCCAGCTTGCTCGCGGCGTCGAGGCGCTCGAGCACTTTCGCGATCAGGGTGTGGTGGTGATCAGCCTCGCGAAGCGACTCGAGGAGATCTTCGAGCCCGGAAAAGCGCGGCCGATCGAACTGTCGCGTGACTCGGCGGCGCTGGCGCTATTGCAGCGGCTTCGCGACGAGGCACACCGGTTCGCAATCGAACACCACCGGGCACGCCGCGGGCGGGCGATGAAGACATCGGTACTCGACGGGCTTCCGGGGATCGGGCCGGCGCGCAAACGCTCACTGCTGCGCCACTTCGGGTCGCCCGAGCGGTTGATGGAGGCTTCGCGCGAGGAGCTTGAGGCGGTGCCCGGGCTACCTGGCAAGGTCGCCAGGCAGATCCACTCGACGCTGAACAAGACCGGCTGACGCGCTAGCCGCGCTCAGCCTCAGGCGGTACGACGGGTATGCCGTGCAGGTCCGCGAAATCGATCGGCTCGTGTCCGTCGCGCTTGAGGATCCGAAGGAACGCCTCGACGACGCGACGGTCGAACTGCCGATCCGCCTGCTGGGCCAACGCGGCCTGTGCGTGCTCGTGATCCATCGCGGCTCGGTAGACGCGGTCGGAAGTCATCGCCTCGTAGGCGTCGGCGACTGCGAGGATGCGCGCTTCGATCGGGATCTCCTCCAGCGCCAGCCCGTAGGGGAAGCCGGTCCCATCGGGACGCTCGTGGTGGGCAAGCACCCACTCACCGATGTCTCCCAGGCCCGCATGGGCGAGAATTCGAGCGCCGATCTCGGGATGCTTGCGAATCTCGGTCCACTCGCCGTCGGTCAGTGGCCCAGGCTTGCCGAGCACCGAATCCGGGATGCCGATCTTGCCGATGTCGTGCAGGATGCCCGCGATTCGCACGCGCTCGGTGGTGGCTGGTTCGATGCCCAGCTCGCTGGCCGCCATCTGCGCGTAGCGCCCGACCGTGACCGAGTGTTCGGCTGTCCCGGCGTCGCGAATGTCGAGCGTTTCAGCGAGCGCCAGTACCGTCGACAGGTGCTCGTCGCGCGGTCGCAGCTGCTTGTCCGCGGGAGAGAAGATGCCGGCGATCTCGTGGCTGTGTATCACGGCGCGATCGCGCCCCATCTCCTTTGCCGCGTAGAGTGCTTCATCCGCGGCGTGCAGGAGAGCCTCAGGGCTGTCGCCGTGGGCCGGAAAGCTGGCGACGCCGAAGCTGATCGTGAGTGGGATTGGGTCGTCCGCGAACGACCTCTTCAGTTCGCTGCGAAGCCGTTCGGCAAGCATGTAGCAACGATGCTCGTCTGTGTCGGGGACGACCAGCGCGAACTCCTCACCGCCGATCCGCGCCACGGTGTCGATCCGGCGCTTGCGGCGCTTCAAGATGGTCGCCGCGCGCTCGAGCACGACGTCACCGCTTTGGTGGCCGAAGCGGTCGTTGATCAGCTTGAAGTTGTCGAGGTCGCCGACGATCACACTCAGCATTCTGTGACCGCGCGTCGAGCGCTCCAACTCGAGTTCGAACAGTTCCTCGAATCCGCGGCGGTTCAGCAGTCCCGTGAGCACGTCCCTGCGGGCCGCGTCGGCGAGTCGGTCCACGAGCAGATCGATGCGGCGCCTGAGCATGTGGACCAGTGCACCAGTCACGGTCAGGGTCCCGAGCATGACCATCGACAGCTCGACCGGATGCGCGGGGGGCTCTGAGAGCGTCGCCAGCACGATCGCGTAGAGCGTCGCCGACAGCACCAGCTCCGCGACCGCCAGCCGCAGGCTGAAGAAGTAGAACGCATAAAAGGTGACCCACAGGTAAAACAGAGCGTGCGCGGTTCCAGGGGCTCCCCGAAAATAGATTCCTAGCGATATCACGACGCTGCCCACGCCGACGATCACCGCAAACATCCAACGCGGAATGCGGTTGAAAGCGATCAGCACCGCGGCGCTGATCGCATAGGCGGCGGCAACCACCGCGATCATGCCCGCCACGTTCGCCTCGGGGTGAGGCAGCGCAGCGAGCAGTAGCAAGGTCAGCGTCGCGCCCGACAAGAACAGGTAAGCGAGCGAGCGCGCCATCACCGCCCGCTCGCCGGAGAACTCGGCCGTCGTGTGGCCGGTGCCATCCCATTTGAGACGCTTCAGAAACGATGGATTCACGAGCAGCGGGCCCCCCTACGGCCCCGGTTTAGGGTCTGTTTCACAAGCTACTAGAGCGATACCGTGGTGGCGCGGCTTTCTTGTCACTTCGGGCGGCTCTGAAAGGGTTTGGACGGCGATCGCCATCGACCCACCACGGATCGCTTAGACGCCGGCCCAATGCGCTTTTCTTCGTTAGACTGCCTTCAAGGCGCGCCCCCACCAGGCCAGGGGTGGCGGAGGTTGAGACGAGGAGTAGTGGATGCGCAGGGTCGCAGCGGTGTCTAGTTTTTGTTCAACGTCGTTCGCGCAATTTGCGTGCGCGCCACTCGACCCGGCGATGGCGTCATATGCCGCATTTCGTGCCCTGCAGGCGTACCCTGGTGGAGCAGGGAAGGGCGATGGAGGCGAGGCATAGGAGACTCTCCGGCTTAGAGCACGCGGACCGAGCAGGCTGGGGACGGCCCTCGATGTCCGAGAGGGGCCTACTGGATGATGCGCAACTCTCTCATTACAAGCAAGTACAGGCGAACCTGAGGAATCGGGCAGCATGACGATTGCGCGAGGTACGGCCTTCGGAGCGTTGATTGCGGCGGTGATCGTGGTTGCCTACGTGATGCTCGGGTCGGGCGGCAGCACGCTTTACGTGTTCGAGTTCCAGAGCGCCGGACAACTGGTCAAGGGCAACCCGATCAAGATCGGCGGCACGCCCTCCGGTCAGATCAAGGACATCGAGCTGTCGGGCGACAATCAGGCCCGGTTAACGGTCGAGATCGACGACAAGTTCGCACCACTGCACGAGGGCACCCAGGCGACGATCAGGCTGACGTCGCTGTCCGGCGTCGCAAACAGATACATCGCTGTGTCACCGGGCCCGAACAACATGCCCGAGATCGATGAGGGCGGCACGATCGGCACCGACGCAACGACGACGGCCGTCGACCTCGATCAGCTCTTCAACGCGCTCGACCCGGACACGCTCAAGGGGCTGCAGGGTCTGATCCAGGGGTTCGGCGTCTGGTACGCGGGCCGGGCGTCGGACGTTTCGCAGTCCCTCAAGTACTTCGCCCCGGCGCTGGCAAGCTTCACGGCCGTCGAGAAGCAACTGCTCGCCGACCAGGAGACGTTCACGAAGCTGATCGTCGAGGGCTCGCGCGCGCTCGGCGCGATCGCATCGCGTCGCGACGACCTGGCCGACCTGGTCTCGAACGCCAACGCGACGACGCGAGCGATCGGGTCCGAGAACGTTTCGCTGGCGCAGGCGCTCGAGTTCCTGCCGAGCACGCTCAATAGTGGCAGCGACGCGTTCGTCAAGTTGCGCTCGACGATCAACGACCTCGACACGCTGATCGACGCGACCCGTGAGAACCTGCCCGGGTTGGCACCGTTCCTCAACGATCTCGCAAAACTCGCGGGCGAGGCACGCCCGGCAATCCGCGACTTCCGCTATATCGTCAACACGCCTGGTCGCCACAACGACGTCACAGACCTGACCGCGCAGGCTCCGAAGCTCGCCTCAACCGCGAAGACGAGCGTTGGCAACACGGTCAAAGCGTTGAGGAAGGCGGACCCGGTGATCAGGTTCATAAGGCCCTACGCGCCCGAGATCGCGGCCTGGCTGACCAAGTGGGGCCAGGCATCGGCCAACTACGACGCCAACGGCCACTACGCGCGTGTGGTCCCGCTGGTCAACGCCTACTCCTACGACCAGGGGACCAATACGCTGACGCCGGTGGCGCCGTCGGGGCGCGAGGCCCTGGTCGGCCCCTACAAAAACGCGATCAAGCGCTGCCCGGGCTCCGGTACGCAGGGCGCCGCGGACGGCTCGAGCCCGTTCACCGACGCAGGCAAGCTCGATTGCGATCCAACCCTCGTGCCACCTGGGCCATGAGCAAGCGCGGGATCGGCATAACGCTGGCATTCGTGGCGATCGCCGTGGCGGCGATCTTCAGCGCCGGCTCCGGCGGCGGCGACGAGCCGTACCAGGTTCGCGCGATCTTCCGCAACGCTTCTTTCGCAATTCCCGGCGAGGACGTCAAGATCGCCGGTGCCAAAGTCGGCGACATCGACTCGCTCGAAGTCACCAAGGACGCGAAGGCCGCGGTCATTCTCAACATCACCGACCCCGGCTTTCAGGACTTCCGCTCGGACGCCGAGTGCATAGTCAGGCTCCAGTCGCTGATCGGCGAGAAACTGATCGAGTGCCAGCCGACACAGCCGAGGCCGGAGGGATCGCCAAAGGCGCCTCCACTGAAAAAGATCCCGGACGGCCAGCCGGGCGCCGGGCAGTACCTGCTTGACGAGGACCACACGATTACCCCGGTCGATGTCGACCTGATCAACAACATCCAGCGTCTGCCGTTTAGGCAGCGCCTCACGATCCTGCTGAACGAGTTCGGAGTGGGACTGGCCGGCCGCGGTGAGGATCTTCGCAAGGTGCTGCGCGAAGCCGACCCCGCGCTACGGCAGCTCGACCGCGTCGTGGCAATCCTGGCCTCGCAGAACAAACAGCTGCGCGACCTCGCCGTCGACGGCGACAAGGTCCTTGCCGCCTGGGTGAAGAACCGCAAGCAGACGGCAGACTTCATCGTCCAGGCGAACACGACTGGGCAGGCAGTCGCCGGGCGTGGCGACGACCTCGAGCAGATCTTCGAGAAGTTGCCGGCTTTTCTGCGCGAGTTGAAGCCGACGCTGGAGCAAATCGGCGCGCTCTCGGACGTGGCGACGCCGGTGATCGCCGACCTCGGCGCGAACGCCCCCGACATCAGCCGGTTCCTGATCGAGCTTGGCCCGTTCGCGCGCAACGCGGTGCCGGCGTTCCGTACGCTCGGCCAGACAGCCGAGATCGCGGGTCCGGCGCTCAAGGTGGCGCGCCCGGTTATTCAGTTGGTCGCCAAGCTCGCAGCGCAGGCGCGCCCGCTGTCGGCGAACCTCAAGAGCCTGCTGGTACATCTGAAGGAGGCCGATGCGATTGAGCGCGTGATGGATGTGATCTACTTTGCAGCGCTTGCGACGAACGGCTTCGACCAGTTCGGCCACTACATTCGCACCTCTCCAAGCACGCAGTGCACGGCGATCAACGGAACCTCGACCCAGTGCAACGCGAAGTTCAAGCGGCAGTCGGCGTCTTCGGCGGCGTCCGGCGCGACCGGCGGCGTGACGCCGCTGGCGAACGCGCTGGCGACGCCGCAGCAGGATCGGGGAGGCGCGAACGCGCAGGCCCCCGCGCCGCAGGCACAGGCCGGCCAGCGGCAGGCCAGCGGCGCAACCGACCAAGCGACGACCGGTACGAGCAAGGCGGGGTCCAAGCGCAGCAAAGAAGCGCTGCTCGACTACTTGCTCGGGAGTGACGGCGAATGAGCCGCCGCGGTGGAGCCAGCGCGATTGCCGCCAACCCGGTGCTGGTCGGAGTCGCCACCGTGCTGGTCGTGATCGTTGCAGTGTTCCTCTCCTACAACGCCAACAACGGTCTTCCCTGGATCCCCTCGTACCGCGTCGAAGCCGTGGTGCCGAGCGCGACCAACCTGGTCGAGGGCAACGAGGTGCGGGTCGGCGGCACGCGGGTCGGCATACTTGACTCGATCGAGCCGCTGCCGCTGCCAAACGGCCGGACCGTGGCGCGGCTCGGCCTCAAGCTGGAGACGCGGGTAAAGCCGCTGCCGGTTGATTCCAAGGTGCTCGTGCGGCCGCGCTCGGCCTTGGGCCTTAAGTACGTCGAGATTTCCCTCGGCGACTCGACGACCGGCTTCGCTGAGGGCGCGACGATCCCGCTCAAGAACGCGACGCTGCTGCCGGTCGACATCGACGAGTTCTTCAACATGTTCACCGCGAAGACGCGAGTCGGAATTCGCGGCGTCGAGGTTGGCATCGGCGATGGCCTCGCCGGCCGCGGCGAGGACCTCAACTCCGCGATTCACACCTTGCCTCCGATGCTGCGCACCGCGACCAAGGTCTTTGCGAACATCGCCAATCCGAAGACCGAGTTCGATCGCCTCTTCGCGTCCCTGGCGCGCACTGTGGCGATCGTCGCTCCGGTCGCCCAGGTGCAGGCGGATCTGTTCGCGAACCTCGACACGACCTTCATCGCCTTGGCGAGCGTTGCCTCTCCGTTCCTCGAGGAGACGATCTCGAAGGGCCCGGATGGGCTCCAGACAGCGACCGACGACTTCCCCAAAATCCGCCCGCTGCTGCGCAACACGGAGAAGTTCGTCGCGACGCTTGCCCCCGGCGCCGCCGCGCTGCGACGCTCTGCGCCCGACCTCGCCGACGGAGTCGAAGTTGGAGTGGACGCGCTCGCCGGTGCGCCACGTCTCAACAAGGAGTTGGGCAAGTTCTTCACGACGTTGCAGGCGTTCGCGGAGAACCCGTTCGTGCCGCTCGGCTTCAACGATCTGTTCCAGACGGTCGCGACGCTCGATCCGCTGGTCGCACACCTGACGCCGGCTGAGACGACCTGCAACTACCTGAACCTGTTCTTCCGCAACGTCGCCGGGGTCGTGAGCGAGGGCGACTCGCGCGCCAACTGGTTGCGCTTCGCGGTGCTGTTCGGTCCCGACAACAACCCGCCGAACTCGCTCTGGGGCCCGGCCGCGGCGCCGGCCGCGGGGGGCGGTACGCCGCTTCCGATCGCTGGAGGTGGCAGCGCCGAGCGGGTCGACCCGAACTTCCTGCACAACAACCAGTACCCGAACACCGCCTCTCCCGGCCAGCCGAAGGAGTGCGAGGCCGGCAACGAGCCGTACGCAAAGGGGCAGACGGCGATCGGCAATCCGCCCGGCACGCAGTCGAGCAAGACCGAGGAACCCGCCAAGAAGAAGGACGACGAGAACTGATGGCACCTGAAGCCGCAACCAAGAAGTTCGTGCCGCGCCGCTTCCAGGGCCGCCTGAACCCTTTGCGCGTCGGCGTGCTGACGCTTGTGGTGCTTTCGATCTTTATCTACCTGGCGTTCAGCAAGTCACTGCCCTGGCAGCACCCGTTCCAAATGAACGGGGTGTTCGAGAGCTCGAGCAACGTCTCGCTCAATTCGCCCGTGCGAATCGCGGGGGTCAACGTCGGCAAGGTGATCGAGGTTGGTCGCAAGTCCGGGACCGACATCGCCGAGGTGACGATGACGATCGAAAAGCAAGGCCTGCCGATCCATAAAGACGCGACCATGAAGATCCGATCGCGTCTGTTCTTGGAGGGCAACTTGTTCGTCGACTTGAGCCCCGGCACCCCCCAGTCGCCCAACCTCGAAGACGGCGGCACTATCCCGGTAACGCAGACTGCGACTCCAGTGCAGCTCGACCAGATTCTGACCGCGCTCCAGACCAACGACCGCGCTGCGCTTCAGGATCTGTTGCAGGGCCTTGGCGCCGCGTTCACAGAAAAACCGACAGCCAAACAGAACGCAGCACAGGACCCGCAGGTGCGTGGCAAGACGGCCGCCCAGTCGCTCAACCAGACGACGGCGAACGCGCCCGAGGCGCTCAAGGGCACCGCCCAGGTCAGCCAGGCGTTGCTCGGTAAAGAGGACGACGATCTCGCCAAGGTGGTCGCCGGCCTTGAGAAGGTCGTCTCAGCGCTGGCCGAGAACGAGACCGTGCTCGCCGACTTTATTACGAACTTCAACTCCTTCGCGGCGATCTTCGCGGCCCAGGAGAGCAACCTGCGCAAGTCGATCGCGTTGCTCGGGCCGACCGTGCAGCACGCGAGCGAAGCGCTCGAGTCGCTCGACCAGGCGCTGCCCGAGCTCGATCAGTTCGCTCGCAACCTGACACCCGTCGTCGAGCAGCTCCAGCCCACGATCAGGGCGTTGACCCCCTGGATCAAGCAGACGCGCCTGCTGGTGGCGCCGGACGAGCTCGGCGGGCTGCTCAAGCAGCTACGCCCGACGGCAAAGGACTTGGCGATCGTCACGAACGACGCGATTCCGCTGTTCAAAACGGTGAACCTGACCAGTCGTTGTTTCTCGGAGGTGTTCCTGCCGGCAGGCAACGAGCAGGTCAACGATGCCCGGACCGGGCGATCCGGCACCGCCGCCTACAAGGAGTTCTGGTACGCGATGGTCGGATTCGCGGGCGGCGGCGCAGGTCAGGACGGCAACGGCAGCTACCTGCGCGCGGGAACCGGTGGTGGCGCAACCACCATCTCGACCGGGAAGGTCAAGCGCGGCGTCACGAACGGGGCGTTGTTTGGCCAGGCACTCTCGACTCCGCTTGGCAACCAGCCGCAGAAGCAATCGAAGCAGACCCCCTACAAGCTCGACGCGAAATGCCACAAGCAGGCCAAGCCCGACCTCAACGGCAAGCAGGCCCAGGCCGGCCCCGGTGACGCGGTGATCCCATGAGGTCGGCGATTCGAAAGCACCGCCGCGATTTCATAGCGATCCTCGTGATGATCGTGCTGGCAGCGATACCCGGCGTTTTCATCCTCTCCAAACAGCGCTTTTACCTGCCCGGATGGGTGCCGGTCATCGGCACCGAGTTCTTCGAGATGAGCGGCGAGTTCCGCACCGCCCAGTCGATTACTCCTGGTCAGGGCCAGACGGTCAACATCGCCGGTGTCACGATCGGTGAGATCAAGAGCGTCGACCTCGACAACGGTCGCGCGGTGATAACGATGTTGGTCCAGCCCAAGTACCAGAAGGTGATTCACGAGGACGCGACGATGCTGCTGCGCCCGAAGACCGGTCTCAATGACATGGTCGTCCAGCTTGCGCCCGGTACCGACGCGTCACCGAGGATCTCTTCGGGCCACCGGTTCCCGATCGCCCAGACGTCCGCGAATATCAATTTCGACGAGTTTTTGGCCGCCCTCGATCGCGATACCCGTGACTACCTGAGGTTGCTGCTGAACGGAGCCGGCGAGGGATTGCGTGACAATGGCCCGCAGACCGCGGCCACCTTGAAACGCTTCGAGCCGCTCACCCGCGATCTTGCCAAAGCGACCAAGCTGGTCGCGAAGCGACGCAAGAACGTCAAGCGTGCGATCCACAACCTCCAGCTGCTGCTGACCGCGCTCGGGGCGAAGGACAAGCAGCTGACCCAGTTCATCGACTCAACGAATTCGGTCTTCGCGCGCTTCGCCGCTCAAGACGCCAACCTCCAGGAGGCACTGCGCCTGCTTCCCGATGCGCTCGAGGCGACCGACTCCGGGCTGGTAAAGGCCGAGAAACTCACCACGGAGCTCGAGCCGACGCTACGCGCACTCAACCCAGGAATCAAGGGATTGGATAGGGCGCTGCCGGAGGTCCGCAAGCTCGGCCGCCAGACGACGCCGATCATCAAGAACCAGCTACGGCCGTTCGCGGTCGATGCGACACCGGTGATCAAGGATCTGAAGCCGGCCGCCCGCGATCTCAAGGCGGTCACACCGCGGCTGACGACGAGCTTCAAGGTCATCAACAACCTGCTCAACGCGTTTGCCTACAACCCCAAGGGCGACGACGAGAGCTACCTGTTCTGGGCCCTGTGGCTGGGCCACCTCGGTACCTCGACGATGGAGACCTTCGATGCTCATGGCCCGATCCTCCGTGGCGTCGTCCTGACCGATTGCCTGACCAGCACAGCGTTGACCAACCTCGGCCTCGGCAACGCCTGGGCCGGCACGCTGATCGATCTGCTGAACGTTCCCGACCCGAAGAAGATCTGTGCGGTCAAATGATGCGATCGAGTGACAACACGGTAGGGGGTGTGCGCTAGTGCAGAAACAGGCACCGACGCTCGGCCGTGTGATGGTGATGGCGATCTTTGCGCTGTCGTGCTTCAGCCTGCTGTTGTTTCTGTGGTCGGCGTTCGGTGGCCCCGTTCCGCTCAAGCCCCACGGCTACCGCTTCGAGGCATCGTTCCTCGAGGCGACGCAGCTCGCGGCCGAGGCCGACGTGCGGATCTCGGGAGTCAGCGTCGGCAAGGTGAAGAAGATTGAGCTGGCCGACGATGGGCGCTCCGACGCGACGATCGAGTTGAGGCAGGAGTTCGCTCCGTTGCCGGCCGACACCCGCGCGATCCTACGCCAGAAGACGCTGCTGGGAGAGATCTACGTGGAGTTGACGCCCGGCTCGGCCAAGGTCGACGCGCTGCCCGAGGACGGTCGGCTCGCCAACACCAATATTGCGCCGACGGTCGAGCTGGACGAGATCCTGCGCTCGTTCGACGCCAAGACTCAAGCAGGGTTCCGGACCTGGTTTACTCAGCTTGGTTTAGGCGTGAACCGTCGCGGCCAGGACTTCAACGACCTGATTGCCGCGCTGCCCGACTTCTCTCAGACGACCAACCGGCTGGTCACGGTGCTGAACTCGCAAAAGCGCGCCACGCGAGAGCTGATCAAGAACACCGGGGTGGTGTTCGACGCGCTCAGCGAGCGCGACGGCCAGCTTTCCGAGTTGATCGTCAACTCGAATAGGGTGTTCGAGGCGACTGCGTCGCGCGACGAGCAACTGGCCGCGACCTTCCGCAACTTCCCGCGTTTCATCGACGAGTCTGAGCTGGTGCTCGACCGCCTCGTCGAGTTCGCCGGCAACGCCAACCCGGTGCTCGTCGATCTGCGCCCGGTCGGCACCAACCTCAGCAAGGTGCTCGTCAACACGAGCAAGTTCGCGGTGGACTTCAAGGGGCTCTTCGTCGGCCTCAACCGCCTCGTGCGGGTCGCCAGGAAGGGACTGCCGGCGGCGTCGCGGTTCCTCGATGACGTGGCTGCGTTGTTGACCGAACTCGACCCGTTCCTGCGCAACCTCAACCCGCTACTCGAGTACCTCGAGCTGGACAAGCGGGAGCTCAACTCCTTCTTCGCCAACTTCGCCGCAGCGACTCAGGCGAAGTCCAACGCCGGCGTCGATGCCGGTGTCGCGCAGTACCTGCGCCTGATTCCGTCGCTGGTGCCGGAGGGATTGAGCATCTACCCGCAGCGGCTGGGTTCGAACCGCACCAATCCGTACACGTCTCCTGGCGGCTACGAGAAGCTCGCGCAGGGCCTCGACTCTTTCAACACCAACCTATGCGGAGTCGGCGGCTTCCCCGATCTGGCGCCGGCGCCGGCCGGCGACGCCGCCGCCGAGGATCTGCGCGCGCGCGTGCTGAAGTTCATACTCAACGGCCAGGGCGACCCCGCGACCCCGACCACCACCGCTGCGCCGTGCAACAAGCAGAACCCGTTCAACTTCGGTGGGGTCACGACCGACTACCCGCACGTCAACGAGGATCCGAAGCCAAGCAACCCCTTCAGCATCCTCAGCCCCTAGCCAGCCCTCGCCGGCGTGTGGACCGCGTCGTAACCGCCGGCCGAGTGTCCAGAAGCAGGAAACGCTGCCGCGATCGAGCAGCGGGTGTAGTCTCGGAGTTGGGTAGAGGGTAGAGAGGACTGCGGGTGAGGCTGCGCGAGACAGGGCAGGGACCTGGCGACATGACGTCGCCGGACAGAGTGGTCGAGTTGGAGCGACGCCGGACGATCGGCAAGATCGCCGGTGCTCTCTACATCTTCGGAGCGCTGCTGTCGGTCCCGAGCGCACTGCTGGTCACTCCCGCCCCTCCGCCGATCGTCTACCTGCTAATCGCGCTCGGGTTTGTGAGCGGGGTCTTCTTTTTGCTGTTTCCGTGGGAGCGTACCTCGTCGCGCTGGCTGCATGTGATCGCGATCCTCGGCATGATCGAGATCACGCTCGGGATACGGGCAACCGGGATTCACGGCAGCCTCTACTCGTGGCTCTACATGCTGATAGCGATCGGAGTCGCGTATGCTTTCTCATCGCGCAGGACGATCGCACTCTACATGCTCGCGATTACCGCCGCGATGACTACCCAGCTGATCGGTACTCCGCTGTCGACCACCGACGTGCTGCGCAATATCGCCGTCAGCGTTCCCAGCCTGGTCATGGCCTGCGGCGTGATCGTTTTCTTCCGTGAGCGCCTCGAAGAGGGGCAGCGCGCCTATCTACGCCTGGCGCGGCTCGATCCGCTCACAGGAGTGGGTAACTACCGCACCCTGCACGAAATGCTCAATTATGAGATCGCCCGACACGATCGCCATGGGCGCACTTTCGCAGTACTGCTGATCGACCTCGACAACTTCAAGCAGATCAACGAGACGCACGGGCACCTCGAGGGGGATCGGCTGTTGAAGCAAGTGGGTGGGGCGCTGCGTGGTGAGATGCGCGATGAGGACACGGTGGCTCGCCAGGGCGGAGACGAGTTCTCGGTGCTGGTGCCCGAGGCAGGGCGGGACGACGCGATGATGCTCGAAGAGCGCCTGCACGAGGCGCTGTCGAAGGTGATCGTCGGAGACCAGCCGCTGACGGCGGTCGTCGGTTGGGCGGTGTACCCGGGAGATGGGACGACGCCCGAGACGTTGCTCGCCCGCGCCGACGCCGAGTTGTTCGGTGGCAAGCGCGAGCAGCCCCGGCGGCTCGCCACCGTGCATCAGCTGCGACCGTCGTAGCGCGCCCCCGCGGCCACGTTTGCGATAGATTCGGGTCCTGCCAACAGCCAGGAGGGATTTCCGGATATGTCAGTAAAGGTCGGCATCAACGGCTTCGGTCGCATCGGTCGCAACCTGTTTCGCGCGGCATGGGAGCGTGGTCTCGACATCGAGTTCAGCGCGGTCAACGACCTCACCGATCCGCACTCGCTGGCACATCTGGTCAAGTACGACTCGACGTTCGGCAGGTTCCCCGCCGAGGTGACCAGTACCGACGACTCGATCTACTTCGACGGGCAACCGCTCAAAGTGCTCTCAGAGCGTGACCCGGCCAAGCTTCCCTGGGCCGATCTCGGCGTGGACGTGGTGGTCGAGTCGACTGGGCTGTTCGTCGATCGCGAGAACGCGTCCAAGCACCTCGCCGCCGGCGCCAGCAAGGTGATCATCTCCGCTCCTGCCAAGGACCCCGATGTGACCGTCTGCCTTGGTGTCAACTTCAGCCACTACGACCCGGACGAGCACGACATCATCTCGAACGCTTCGTGCACGACCAACTGCCTTGCCCCGGTGGTGCAAGTGCTGCACGAGGGGGTCGGAATCAAACACGGTTTGATGACGACGATCCACGCATACACCGCCGATCAGCGTTTGCAGGATATGCCGCACAAGGATCCGCGCCGCGCGCGTGCTGCCGCTATCAACCTGATCCCGACGTCGACAGGTGCCGCGACGGCGATCGGCCTGGTGATCCCGGACCTCGCCGGCAAGCTGAACGGAATCGCGATCCGCGCGCCGGTGCCGACCGGGTCGGTGGTCGACCTGGTCGCCGAGGTCGATCGTCCGACCGACGTCGAGGAGGTCAACGGACTGTTGCGTGAGCAGGCCGATCGTGGCGATCTCAGCGGAATCCTCGAGTACACCGAGGACCCGATCGTCTCGACCGACATTGTCAAGTCGTCGTATTCGTCCGTGCTCGACTCGCAGCTGACGGCCGTCAACGACGGTACCCAGGTGAAGCTCGTCTCCTGGTACGACAACGAGTGGGGCTACTCGTGTCGCCTCGGCGAGTTGATAGTCAAGGTCGCGGTGCCGGCAGCCGCAGCCGCCTAGGACACTGGGCCAGTTGTCCGGAGGCGCCGGAACTTCACAGCGTACGTTGACGTTCCCGAAGAAAACGGTTCGCGACGTCGACGTGTCCGGCAAGCGTGTGCTGGTCCGGGTCGACTTCAACGTGCCGCTCGAGGGCGAGGGTAGCGACCGGCGGGTGGCTGACGACACACGTATACGCGCCGCGCTACCGACGATCGAGTATCTGCGCGGGCAAGGCGCGCGCGTGCTGCTGGTGTCCCATCTCGGGCGGCCGCAGGATCGCGAGCCCGAACTGTCGATGGCGCCGGTCGCCAAGCGGCTCGACGAGCTAACTGCAGGCCGTGTAGTCCAGGCTTCGGCGGTGTTCGGCGACGAGGTCGAGCGCGATGTCGGCCGGATGCTGGTCGGCGACGTGTTGTTGCTCGAGAACAGTCGCTACGAGCCCGGCGAGATCAAGAATGATCCACAACTGGCGGCGGAGCTCGCCAAGTTGGCCGATGGATACGTCAACGACGCTTTTGGAACGGCCCACCGCGCGCACGCGACGACCGAAGGCGTGGCGCGCCTTTTGCCATCGGTCGCGGGTCTGCTGCTCGAGCGCGAGGTGACGATTCTTTCCTCGTTGCTGGTCGACCCCGAGCGCCCGTTCTGCGTGATTCTGGGCGGCGCCAAGGTTGCCGACAAGGCCGGAGTGATCGAGCGATTCCTGGAGATCGCCGACTCGATTCTGATCGGAGGCGCGATCTGCTTCAGTTTCTTTCGCGCGCAGGGCATCGCCACTGGCGACTCGTTGGTGGAGGATCAGGGGGTCGAGCTGGCGCGCCGCGCGCTAGAGCGCGCGAAAGGTTCGAACTGCCGACTGACGCTCCCAAGCGACCTCGTGATCGGCGACCGCTTCGCTGCCGACGCCGAAATCAGGACGATCGAAGGCGTCGAGGTTCTGGAGGGTTGGATGGGCTTGGACATCGGGCCGGCGACCGCGTCGGGATACGCCGACGAGATCGGCAAGTCAGGCACCGTACTGTGGAGCGGGCCGATGGGTGCGTTCGAACTGCCGCCCTTTGCTGCGGCCACGCGCACCGTCGCGCAGGCCGTGGCGGCGACCGCCGGCACGAGCGTCGTGGGCGGCGGCGACTCAGTCGCAGCGCTCGAGCAGTTCGGCCTAGCCGATCGTGTCGATCACGTCTCGACCGGCGGCGGCGCTTCGCTCGAGTTGCTTGAAGGCAAGTCGCTACCCGGGCTGGAGGCGCTGGCCGATGCCTGAGCGGGTGCCGTTCGTCGCCGGTAACTTCAAGATGAACGACCCGGGTATTGGCGCCTACGCCGAAAACCTCGCTGCAGCGCTCGCGCCGACTCAGACTGAGGTCTGGATTTGCCCGCCATGTACGGCGCTGTCGCGCGCGGTGGCGGACACGCTCGGTACGCCGATCGAGATCGCAGCGCAGAACATGCATCAGGCCGAGTCGGGAGCCTTCACCGGTGAGGTGTCGGCGCCGATGCTGGCCGAAATCGGCGTGCGCGGCGCGATACTCGGCCACTCGGAGCGCCGCGAGCTGTTCGGCGAGACCGACGAGGCGCTACGGGCCAAGCTACCGGCCGCGCTGGAGCATGGCCTGGTTCCGATTCTCTGCTGCGGTGAGACCGACGCCGAGCGTGAGGCCGGCAAGACCGACGTAAAACTGCGACGCCAGGTGGAGCTTGGGCTGGCCGATGTCGAAGACCGCCTGCTGGGGGACGTCGTGATTGCCTACGAGCCGATCTGGGCGATCGGCACCGGCAAAAACGCCACACCTGAGCAGGCTCAGGAGTCGGTTTCGTTCATCCGGGCACTTGTGGCCGCGCGCACCTCCGAGGCATCCGAGCGAATCCGCATCCTCTACGGTGGAAGCGTCAAGGCCGCCAATGCCGCGGAGCTGCTCGGACAGCCAGACATCGATGGAGCGCTCGTCGGCGGGGCGAGCCTCGACCCCCACGAGTTCGCGCAGATCGTCGCCGCGGCTTCATGAGTGGCGACCTGAGCGCCCTCGTGCTCGTAATCCTGGACGGCTGGGGACTCGCGTCCGATGGCCCCGGCAACGCGATCTCGCAGGCCGAGACACCCGTCTTCGACCGGCTCTGGCGCGACTTCCCACACACCCAGCTGACGGCGTTCGGGCCGGCGGTCGGATTGCCCGAGGGGCAGATGGGCAACTCCGAGGTCGGGCATCTCAACCTTGGTGCGGGAACCGTCGTCAAGCAGGACCTGGCGATAATCGACGATGCTGTCGCCGACGGCAGCTTTTTCGAGAACGAGGCCTTGCTCGCCGCTTGCGCGCGGGCGCGCGAGGGGACCGGGCGTCTGCACCTGGTCGGCCTGGTCTCGGCTGGCGGCGTCCACTCCAGCCTCAATCACCTGCGAGCCTGCATCGAGCTGGCTGCGCGCGAGCGCGTGCCCGAGTTGGCTTTGCACGCGTTCACCGACGGCCGCGACACGGGGCCGATCTCGTCGCCCGAGTACTTGGCCGAGGCCGAGCAATGGCTTGCGTCGGCACGCGACGCGGGCATCTCCGCTGCGATCGCCTCGGTCGGCGGCCGCTTCTGGGGGATGGACCGTGACCGCCGCTGGGACCGGATTGAGAGGGCCTACGACGCGATGGTTCAGGGCAGGGGAGCACACGCCGCCAGCGCGGCTCAGGCTGTCCAACTCGCCTACGGTCGGGACGAGACCGACGAGTTCATTGCGCCTACGCCGGTCGGGGAGTCGGTCACGATCGGCGATGGCGACGCCCTGATCACGTTCAACTTCCGGCCCGACCGGATGCGCGAGATCGTGCGGGCGCTGGGTGAGAGCGACTTCGCCGAGTTCGATCGAAGTACTGCGCCAGCAGTCGAGCTAACGACGATGACCTCGTATCACGAGGGGTGGAAATATCCGGTCGCGTTTCGCTCGGACCGGCCGCAGGTGACGATCGCCGAAGTGATCGCGCAACGCGGCGAGCGCCAGCTGCACGTGGCCGAAACCGAGAAGTACGCGCACGTAACCTACTTCTTCAACGGTGGGGTCGAGCGCGAGCATGCTGGTGAGCAACGCTGTCTGGTGCAATCGCCGCGCGACGTGCCGACCTACGACCTGAAGCCTGAGATGAGCGCGGCGGCCGCGGCCGGCGAGTTTGCGACACGCTGGCGCGATGGCGTCGAGCGGGGCGACGGCTTCCGCTTCGGCATCATCAACTTCGCCAACCCAGACATGGTCGGGCACACTGGCAGCATCCCCGCGGCGATCGCAGCCGTCGAGGCGGTCGATAGCTGCCTCGGTGACGTGGTCGAGGCGGTGCTCGAAAACGGCGGCGGCCTGTTGATCACGGCCGACCACGGCAACGCCGACGAGATGCTCGAGCCGGATGGCAGCCCCGACACGGCGCATTCGCTCAACCCCGTCCCATTGATCGCTACGGTGGAGGGAGCCGCCCTGGCCGATGGCGGAGTTCTGGCCGATGTGGTGCCGACGGCGCTCGACTTGCTCGGAATCGATCAGCCGATCGCGATGAACGGCAAGAGCCTGTTGCGCAGCAACTGACGTCCAGGCTCCTATAATCGCCTCCATGGCAGTGCCGATCAACGAACCACGCCAGCGGATGCCGCGCGCGGCGCGCGAGCAGCTGATGATCGAAGTGGCGACGCGCGCGTTCGCCGAGCACGGCTACCACGCATGCTCGATGGAAGAGATCGCTGAGGCCGCGGGCGTGACCAAGCCGATGGTCTACGCATACTTCGGCTCGAAGGAAGGCCTCTTCGTCGCCTGCATGGAGGCGGTCAGCGGGCCGCTGCTACAGGCGATTGCGATCGAGAACCCGGACCTCCCGCCCGACCGTCAGCTGTGGGTCGGGATCAACGCGTTCTTCTCTCACGTCGATGACAACAGGGCGGAGTGGAGGCGCCTCTACCTCGATGCTTCGGCGATCGGGGGCGACGCGACGCAGGCGGCGGAGCGCGTCCGCCGCAATGTCGTGCGTGTCGTTTCGCAGCTGATCGTGGAGGGCGCAAAGGGCCCGGAAATCGACGACCGCCTCACTCGGCACATCGACCCGCTCGCGCACGCCTTCGTGGGCGCGGCAGAGGCGCTGACTCGCTGGTGGCTCGACTACCCGGACGAGTCGATCGAGCGTGTGGCGGCGAGGCTGATGAACTTCGCATGGATGGGCTTCGGCAGGCTGGTGCAGGGCGAGGTCTGGTCGCCCGACGCGCGTTAGCGGCGAGGACTAGTTGAGGCCCTTGACGGTGTCCTGGACCCAGTCACTGACGTCACGGACGATTCTGTTGGCTTCGGAGTTGTCGAGATTGAGAATCACGATCGCCGCGACGATCAGCGCGATCAAGAAGAAGATGAAGGTCAGCGCCAGGAACTGGCCGATCCAGCTTCCTCCGCGCCGCTTGCCCTCGGCTGGCGCCGCGCTACGCTGAGCGGGTGTGCGGCTGACCGGTGCCGCTCGTTCGTCACGATCGGGCATGACGCGCGTCGCTCTATCTTCGTCGGCGGGCATGCGCCGCGTCGAGACGGTGACGAGCGCCATCGTCGCTTCGGTGTCGTGTCCACGGCGCCCCTGTTCGATCGCCTCGCGGAAGTCTGATGCGGTCGCGTAGCGTAGCCGCGGGTTCGATACGAGGCAAATCGAGGCAGCGCTAGACAGTTCCGGCGGTACGTCGGCGTTGATCCCGTTCAGCGGCTCGGGGCTACCCTCCTGCTGAGCGAGCGCCAGCTCGGTGAGCGAGCTGGACCTGTAGGGGAGCCGGCCCGCGAGCAGCCGGTAGAGCACGATGCCGAGCGAGTAGACGTCGGAGCTCTCCGAGGCCTCCTTGCCGCGTGCGCGCTCCGGCGACAAGTACGCGGCCGTGCCGAGCACCGAGCCCACCTGCGTGATACGCGAGTCTTCGGCTGCCTTCGCGATTCCGAAATCGGCAAGCTTGACGACGCCCTCCGGGTTGAGCAGCAAGTTGCCAGGCTTGACGTCGCGGTGGATGACGCCGTTGCGGTGGGCGTAGGCCAATCCGTGACATGCCTGCGAGACGATCAGGACCGACTCGTCGACCGGTAGCTGGTTACGCTCGCGCAGCAGCTCGGCGACGCTGCGTCCCTCGACGTACTCCATCACGATGTAGTGGCGCTCGCACGCATCGTCGTAGCCCGAGTCGTAGACCTGAACGATGTTCGGATGTACCAGCCTCGCCGCTGCAAGCGCCTCACGCCGGAACCGGGCGACGAACCCTTCGTCCTCGTCCAGGTGCTCGGCCAGCAGCTTGACCGCGACCGGTCGCTTGAGCACCGAGTCGATAGCCATGTAGACGGTAGACATCCCGCCGGCACCGAGCTTGCTGTCGAGCCGGTAGCGGCCTGCAATTTCCGATCCCATCGTTGACATCGCTGACTTCATCTCCGCATCACCCTACTGCCCAAGATAGAGCCGATTCGCCAGTTGATCTGGTAGCCCGGCTTCAACGATCGCCTGCGCGGCGAGCTTGACTGGGTATTCGACACGGCGGTACGAGGCCTTGTTCGCCGTGCCGTCGAGCAACAGGTATGACGCGCGTGAGTCGCCATCGCGCGGCTGCCCGACGCTGCCAGGGTTGAGCAGCCAGCGCTCGCGGGACGTGTCCAGCACAAGCCCGGCATCGGCCTGCCCACCGGTGGCACCGTCCTCGTCGCGGGTGAACCAGCACGCGACATGCGAATGCCCGATCAAGCAGACACGCTCACGTTGCGCACCGAGCGAGGCCTCGGCTTGCTCGAACGACAGCACGTACTCCCAAACCGGGTCTCGCGGGCTGCCGTGGTAGAGGCCGATGCCATCGTGGCTGTCCGAAGGCTGGAGCTGCTCGAGAAACTCACGCTGCGCAGCCGCGATTGTGTCGCGAGTCCAGCGGGCGACGGTCGCCGCGTCGTGCGAGAACGAGGCGATATCCACCATGCCGGTCACCGCCAGGTCGTGGTTGCCGGCGAGGCACACGTCGGCACGTTCGGCGATCAACGCTACGCAGCGATCGGGGTCGGCGCCGTAGCCGACCAGGTCACCGAGGCACCAGAGTTCGTCGACGGACTCGGAGTCGATCGATTCGAGCACCGCCTCCAGTGCGGGCAGGTTGCCGTGGATATCGGAGATCACCGCCGCGCGCATGCAGGTGAATATAAACAGCGGGCCGCCAACCGGCGGCCCGCTGCCAATCTCCCTAGCTCGCTCGACCCGCTACGGGCAGCGCGGGCCGCCCTTCAAAGTGAACTCCTCGTAGACCGTGTTCGTGATGCCGTTTTCGTAGCTGAATGTCCCGTCGAGCAGGAAGAACGTCCCGCTGCAGATCAGCGGCGCCGTGATGTAGCCGATCTTCTTTCTCTTCTTCTTGAGCAGCTTGGCGCCGACTGTCGCGTCGAAGCGCGTTACAGAGGCGTTCGGTGCACCGGGCAACGTCTGGATCGGTGGAATCTTGCTGTCCAGCACGTAGCCGTAGCGCGACCCGCGGCCGCCCTTCTTGAGCGTTCCAGAGAGCGCGAGGTTGGGGCCGAGCTCTGGTATCGCGAAGATCACGATGCTTGGACTGGATCCCGATCTCTTTCCGTTGAACAGCGTCACCTTCGCATTGACGTTGGCGACGATCGGTGGCGCCGTGGCGCCGGCGGTGCCTCGCCCGATGATCGACTTGCTTTTGCAGCCCCTGCCGGCGGTGTCGAGGATTTTCTGGACCGTACATGTCGGGAACGGCCTCGCGTTCGTGACCGCGCCCTTTGGAAAGCGCAGCTGGATCCGGTTGAGAGGCGGCGGCGGCGCACCATCGTCCGTCGTGATCGTGAAGGCAGTACGGAGCGAGGCCGTACCAGTGTTCTTCTTCTTGTTTATCGACGTGTACTTGACGGTCATCGTGACTTTCTCGACCGGCTTCGCGGCCGCCGCGGAAGCGCTCAGCATTCCCGCGAAGGCCGCTGCGGCGACTACAGTAAGAAACCTGATCATGCGCTTGCCCTGCCTCTCTCTCTTGAAAAGCGTTTTTTCGCGTGCTTTGTTGCCGGGATTGTAACCGGGCCGGCCGGTTCGCGGCGACAGTAACCTTGATGACAAGATGAAGCGCCCGATCCTTCGCGGCCGTGACCTGAGGCTTCCGGCGGCTATCGTCGTCGCGGTACTCGCCGGCGAGCTAGCCGTTTGGCTGCTGCGACCGGCGGTCGACCTGGAACCCGAGGTGGTGTCTCAGTACGACTACTTCTCCCGCGCCGAGCTGGAGCGCGCAGGCGACTTTGTCAGCGTCCAGCGAGCGCTCGGGATAGGAGGCCTGATCGCCGAGGGCGCGCTACTCGTACTGTTGGTCGTGCGACCGCCGCGCGCGGCACTGGGTCGAGTCCGCCAGCTCGCGCGCGGGCGACCGCTTGTTGCGGGCGCGATCGTCGGCGCGGGGCTCATATCGGCGCTGACGCTGGCCGGGCTGCCGTTCGCGGTCGCCGCCCATCAGCGCTCCGTCGACTTCGATCTGTCCACTCAGGATTGGGCTGGATTCTTGTCTGATTTGGGCAAGTCGGCGGCGATCGGCGCAGCCCTGGCCGGCGCCGGCGCCGCACTGGCGCTCGCCTTGATGCGCCGCTTCCGGGGTCGCTGGTGGATCGCTGCCGCGGCGACGGTGGTAGTGCTCGAGGTTGTGTTCGTCTGGCTGGCCCCGGTGGTGCTTGCGCCACTGTTCAACACGTACACCCAGTTACCGGAGGGGCGCACTCGCAGCGACCTAATCGAGCTGGCTCGCGACAACGGTGTCGAGGTTGACGACGTGCTCGAGGTCGACGCGTCGCGGCGCACGAACGCTGTTAACGCCTACGTCACTGGAATTGGGACCACCAAGCGAATCGTGATCTACGACACTCTGCTCGAGGACTACTCTCCGGGACAGGTTCGGCTGGTCGTCGCCCACGAGCTCGCGCACGTGAAACAGCGCGACGTCCCGCGCGGCCTGCTCTGGACGGCACTGTTCGCACCCGGTGCGATGTTCGTCGTAATGCTGCTGACCGAAAGATGGTCGCGTCGCGCCGGCAGCCGCCCTGGCGAGCCGGGCTCGTTGTTCGCGCTGGCGCTGGCGCTGGCGATCGTCTCGGCGGGTGGCGTCATCAGCTCGAACCAGCTCTCGCGCCAGGTCGAGCGGCGCGCCGACCAGTTCGCGCTGGAGGCGACCGGCGAGCCGCAGCGGTTCATCGACCTAGAGCGACGGCTCGCGATATCGAACGTCTCGGAGCCGGACCCCCCGCCGCTGCTGCACGACCTGCTCGGGACTCACCCGACGACGATCGAACGGATCGGCGCCGCGCTGCGCTATGAAGCCAGTCGCCGCGATCCTAGTACTCCCATCCGCAAGCACTAGTCGTTGACCGTGTCGGCGGCTTCGCCCTCGCGCGCGCCGATCCTGGGGCCGGAGTCGTGGCGCGAGTGATCGTCGACCTCGAGGTAGCCCAGCATCGGGTCGTAGATGTCGGGATCGAACAGCTCATAGCGGTTCTTGCCCTGGCGCTTGGCCGTGTACATGGCCGTGTCGGCGTTGCGCAACAGTTCTTCGGGGGAGGTCTGCCCCGGCGCCGACAGCGCAATGCCGGCGCTGGTTGTGACCGTGACCTCCCTGCCGGCTAGCAAGAATGGCGTCCTCAGCGTATCGGCGATCCGGTCGGCGACCCTGGTGGCCTCGTGGCTGTCGACCACGTCCTCGAGCAGGATCGTGAACTCGTCTCCGCCCAGGCGAGCGATCGTGTCTTCGGGACGCAGGCACGCCTCCAAGCGCTTCGAGACCGCGACCAGAAGCTGGTCGCCAGCATCGTGACCAAGGCTGTCGTTGATGTGCTTGAAGAGGTCAAGGTCGATGAACAGCACGGCGACCGCCTCCTCGCGGCGCCGGATGCGGGCGAGCGCGTGCTGGAGGCGGTCCGTAAACAGCACGCGGTTCGGCAGTTTCGTGAGCGGGTCGTGAAAGGCCTGGTGCGCAAGCTCGTCCATGCGCCGTCGGTCGGCTGCTCGCAGCGACGCGTTCTCCAGTACCAGTGAGCCCTCCAGTGCGAGCTGGGCGACCAGCTTGCGCTCCTCCATGCTCCAGCGGCGCTCGCCACGCGAATGAGTGCAGACAACGAGGCCCAGCGGCCGGTCGGAGGTGAGCAGTGGCAGTGTCACGTAGGACCTCATCTGCAGCATGTTCACGAGCTCGCTCGGGAATAGCCTGGAGTTTTGTGCATTCTCGACGAAGATCGGCTTCGGCTGGCGCGCGGTCAGGCGCCAGATCCGCCAGTTGCTGGTCGGCGACCCCAGCAGTTGCTCGCGCAGGATCGCGTCGAAACGACCGGGTACGCCGATCGTCGTTACGGTGCCGATGTTCTCGCCGGCTTCGTCCGCCAACACGACCGTCGCGTGTTCGGCTCCGAGCGCGTCGCGGGTAACACGGGCCAACACCTCGGCGGCCTGTTCGACCGAAACCGTGCGCGATCCCTCTTCGAGTAGCCGGCGAATTGAGGTCGCCGCGCGCAGGTGCGCTGTGCGCTCTTCGGCGGCTTGGGCGCGCTCGATGATTGCGGAGATCTGGGTACCGACCGCGGTCGCGATTCGCACCTCGTCCTTGGAGAAGCGCCTCGGTGTCGCGTCGTCGAGCGTCAGCACACCGACCAGGTTGGATTTCTTGCCGACCGGCACGGCGATTGCCGACGCTAGGTCGAACGTCTCAGTCCACCAACCGCTGATCAGCTCCGAGTCCGGGTCCTCCGCGACGACCGGTGCACCGGTTTGCATCACTGCGTCGACGGCCGGCAGTGGCACGGCGGCGCGACGGAACTTCTCCCAGGCCGCAGGATCACGCGAGCCGTCGGCGTGGCGGGCCATTCGGGGCACCATGCGGCCGTTTTTCTTGAGGAATACAGATGCCCGGCGCACTCGCAGGTGGCGAGCAACTCGTTCACAGATCGCCGCGAGCAACTCGCTCATCGAGCGTTCGCTGATCGCTGCCTCCGTCAACTCCAGCAGGAACTCGGCTTCGATTCGCTGGCGGTCACTCTCGCGCCAGGTCAGCACGCGGCCGACGCTCGCCGCGAGTACTGGCAGGATCGGCCCGAGCGTCTCGGCGTTCGTGGCAGAGGCTGGCTCGATCGCCAGCACCCCGACTTGGCCGCCGGCCGCCGTCAGCGGCTCGAAGTGGATCGACTCGATGCCGAAGTCGGCGACGAAGTCAGCGGGAAGGCGCCCATCGGTTCTCGCGTCATCGATCGTCAGCGCGCGACCGTTCCGAACCGGCTCCGCTGCCGGTAGATCGGAGATTCGAATGTCTTGCCACTTGCGCGGAAGCTCTGAAAGCCTGGGGTCGTCCGGACCGTCGGACGCAAGCGGTGACACGGTCTGTGCCGCGGGGTTGTAGATGCCAATCGACACTCGATCGGCGCCCAGCGCCTCGCGCGTCGACTTACAGAGCCGAACTACCCACTCGGCCGCTTCGTCGTCCCACAGTACTGCAAGTTTTTCCACAGAGAATCGAGCCAATTGGCCTCCGTAGCCGAGCCGTCCCGGGGGCTGGCCCTCCCGAGCGGCAATAGTCACACCGGTCGGGAACTTATCGGCAGCGGAATTGCAAAGCTTTAGCCGTTTGTTCTACGGAAAATGGGGTGTATTCAAGTACCGGTCGGTACATCTGGTTCCAACCGGGGGGTCAGATCGTCGAGCTGCGCGGGTCCTCGCCGCTGTCGGTGCCGTCCGGGCCCTTGTCGCTGACCTCGGGCAGGTTCTTTATTCCCTCTTTGGTCGACCACTTCGAGTAGTTGTCCTCGAGCGCGTCGATCAGCTCGCGAACGAACTTCGGCGAGGCGCTGATCCGCGAGACGACCACGCCTGGAATCTCCTCGTCCTCGACCTCGTGGTCGAGCCTTGCGAAGGTGATCGTGAACTCGTAGTCGGAGTGGCTGATGTTGGCGAAGTTCGCGTAGGCGCCCGCCATCAACTCCGGAGACATGTGCATGTTGACGTGGCGTTCGCTCTCTTCGCTCATGGCGTAGATCCGCTCCTCGGGTGGTGGAAGGCTAGTATCGCATTCGTGCGCATCCTTGTGGTCTGCGTGGGCCGTGTCCGGGAGCCGTTCGCCGACGACTCGGCTCACTACGAGCGGCTGCTTGGCCGGCAGGCCAAGCTGGAGGCGATCGAGCTGAAAGAGGCGGGGCTCGACCCCCGGCGCGCCGCCGAGGCGATCGCGGGGGAGGGTGCGGAGCTGCTTCGCCGGATCCCCTCCGGCTCACACTGCTGCGCTCTCGACCGGAGTGGCCGCGAGCTGGCAAGCGAGCAGTGGGCCGAATTCGTCGAGCAGCGACGCGCGAGCGGCCGAGACATCTGCTTCGTGATCGGCGGTCCGTTCGGGCTCGCCGGCGAGGTTCTCGATCGGGCTGACCACACGATCTCGCTCGGAAAGCTGACCCTGCCACACCAGCTCGCGCGGGTCGTGTTACTCGAGCAGCTTTTCCGGGCTCACAAGATCATCCAACGCGAGAAATATCATTACTGACTTGGTGTCCTCCGAAAAGTGGCGATGCAGCGAGCTCTTGAGGTGCAATCCATGGCCGGCGATTTCGTAAGGCAAGGCCAGACCCGCGTCGAGATCGGTCGCGTTCGGAGCCGCGCGGCCGCGCGGCACGAGGTGCGCCGCTTCCTTCGTAGGTTGGCCCTGTTGATTGCGCTGCTGACTCTGCTGCTGGCCGCAGGCGCAACATCGTTTGCGCTTACCGAGCAAGTCTCCTTCTGGCGCGGTTTCCTTTGGACGCTAGACACGATCGCGACGATTGGATCGATCGCCCAACCGGAGAAGCTGGGCGGGCAGATTACGCAGGTCGTGCTGATAACCCTGGGCCTGGGTACGATGTTCTACGTTCTGGTGACAGTCGCCGAGCTATTCGTCGCGGGCGATTTGTTCGGCTTGGTGGAGGCGCGCCGCATGCAACGGAAGATCTCTCAATTCAAAGGCCACTATCTGATCTGCGGTTTCGGCCGTGTCGGTCGTCAGATCGCGCGCGACCTCACCGAGGCCGGCGCCGACTTCGTGGTCATCGACGCCGATCCTGAGGTGATCGACGAGATTGAAGTGCCGAACGTCGAGGGGCGCGGATCCGATGACGAGGTTTTGCAGAGGGCTGGCATCGGTCAAGCGCGCGCCGTAATCGCTTGCATCGACTCGGACGCCGAGAACATCTTCGTTACTCTGACCGCGCGTGAACTGCGGCCGGACATTCAGATTGTCGCTCGGGCAGCGGAGGAGGCCTCTGAGCGCAAACTGATCCGGGCGGGCGCCAGCGAGGTGGTCTCGCCCTACAAGGTGAGCGGACGCACGATGGCTAATGTTGCTCTGCACGAACATGCCGAGGGCGGCGACGGAGCGGGAGCGGCGAAGTCGAGGTGAACGGCGCAAGAGGCGGGACCCCGGCTGGCTCGGGACCGGTCGAACTGCTGCGCCAGGCGGTCGCGGCAGCGGCATCGTCGCTGCGCGACGGGAAGGGTGAGCCGCTTGACCTGACCATCGAACGCCCGCCTCAGGCCGAGTTCGGCGACTACTCGACCAACGCGGCGATGCTGCTGGCGCCGGCGCTCAGCCGGTCGCCACGCGAGATCGCCGAGCAGTTCGGGGTAGCGCTCGGCGAGCAACTCGGGGATCGGCTCGATCGCACTGAGGTCGCGGGCCCCGGCTTCGTCAACGTGTTCTTGACCGACGCTTGGTTCCGGTCGGGCTTGGCCCGTGTGGTCGAGCTTGGCGACGACTTCGGACGAGGGGTAATCGCGCCAGCCAAGCGTCAGCGGATCTTGCTCGAGTTTGTGAGCGCCAACCCCACCGGTCCCCTGACCGCGGCCGGTGGCCGCCACGCGGCGTTCGGTGACGCGCTCGCGCGCGTGCTGTCGTTGGCCGGGCACCAAGTTGAGCGCGAATTCTACGTCAATGACTACGGCACTCAAGTGCAGAAGTTCGGTGTTTCGATCGGCGCTCGCATGCGTGGCGAGCAGCCGCCCGAGGATGGCTACGGCGGCGAGTACGTCAACGAGCTCGCGCAGGAGTTGGCGGCCGAGGGCGCCGATGCAGCCGACCCCGACCGGCTGGCGGCGCGCGGAACCGAACTGATTCTGGGCCAGGTGAGGGCGACGCTCGAGCGCTACCGGGTCGAGATGGATCGCTACTACGAGGAGAGCGCGCTTCACGTTTCCGATCACGTACAGGCAGCGCTCGACTTGCTTGAGCGAGCCAGCGACGTCTATCAATCGGACGGGGCGACCTGGCTGCGGACCACGAGTTATGGCGACGACAAGGATCGCGTGCTGCGCCGCTCGACCGGCGAGCTGACCTACTTTGCCGCCGACATCGCCTATCACCAGGACAAGCGCGCTCGCGGCTACGACCGTCTGATCGATGTCTGGGGTGCCGACCACCACGGCTACGTCTCTCGCATAAAGGCAGCTTTCGCGGCGCTCGGCGACCCCGACAAGATCGAGTTGATCATCATGCAGCTCGTGCACATCGTCGAACGCGGCGAGCGGACACAGATGTCGAAGCGCAAGGGCGACTTCGTCACCCTTGACGAGCTGATCGATGACATCGGTGTCGACGCGACTCGCTACTTCATGCTTCAACGTTCTCACGACACGATGATCGACTTCGATCTCGAGCTCGCGCGCGAGCACAGCGACAAGAATCCCGTCTACTACGTTCAGTACGCGCACGCGCGCATCTGCAGCATTCTCGAGAAGGCGGGGCCGGAACGGGTTGGGCGGGCGCTTGCCAGCGATCTAGCCGCTGCCGACCAGTCGCTCGAGTCGGCCGAACGCGCGTTGATAAAACGCTTGCTTGAGTTGCCGGATGAGGTCAGTGAGGCGGCCGAGCGGCGCGCCCCACACCGCTTGACGACCTTCGCGCACGCATTGGCCTCCGACTTCAGCGCCTTCTACCGTGACTGTCATGTCGTCGGCGTCGAGCCGGAGTCGGTCGAGGACCTGCGCCTATGCCTGTGCGACGCTACCCGCCGCACGGTCGCTACCACGCTCGGTCTGCTCGGCGTCAGTGCACCGGAGAAGATGTAGCCAAGTCCGCAGGAGCTCCCGGTTTCGCCGTCTAAGGCGAAACCGGAATTTATATATTGAAGAAGTTGATGTTGAGGTCGTTGAGGATCCTTTGCGCCTCGGCGTTCAACCTCGACAGCTCGCCCGTCAGGACTAGTATCCCCATGCCGATCAGCAGCAAGCCGGCGATTGCGTTGATCACGGCGTAGTGGCGCTTGACCCATCCGAAAGCGGTCGTCGCGCGGTTGAAGGCAAATGCGGCTGCGAGGAAAGGCACGGCGAGCCCGAGCGAGTACACGGCCAGCAGCCCGCCTCCCTTTGCGACGGTGCCGGTCGTCGCCGCCAGCGTCAGAATCGCGCCGAGCGTCGGTCCCAGGCACGGGGTCCAAGCGATCGCGAAGGCAGCGCCCGCAGCGAGCGGGCCGCCGCGTCCGACCTTCTCAATCAGCGCGTCGGGATGCCACTCGCGGTTGAGTGCCGGTATCGCCAGCGCGGCTACAAAAAAGACGCCCAGCATGATTATGAAGATGCCGGCAATCGTTTCGAGCGTCTGCCTGTTGGTTACGAGCCAGTCCCCGATCGCAGTCGCTGACATCCCGAGCAGGATGAAGATCAGGCTGAACGTGGCGACGAACAAGGAGGCGCGAACCATCACGCGACGCATCTGTTGCGCGCTCGGTTCGCGCAGCTCTTCGGGGCTCATACCGCTGACGGTCGATAGGTAGCCGGGTACGAGCGGCAAGACGCATGGCGATAGAAACGAGACGAGGCCCGCCGCGAACGCCAGGAAGATGCTGGGCGCGCCGCTACCGCTCACAGGTCGTAGTTCGACAGGTCGCGCTCGAGCCGCGACGCGTCTGAACTGGCAATCTCCGCCGGGGGCTCTGCCGACTCGGCCGGAGCCCGGCGCCAGCGCAGGAGCGCGATCCCGACCCCGATCGCCGCGATCAGTACGGCGATGATCGGAACCACGTACGCGGTCAGTTCGAAACCTTCCTTACGGGGGGTGGCGAGAACCCGCTCGCCGAACTGGTCGACCAGCTCCTGCTTGATCTGCGCCTTCGTCTTGCCGAGCGCGACCTGTCGCCGGATGAACGAACGCTGGCGCTCCGCCTGGGGCGAGAACGACTCGGACAAAACGACACCGCAGGTCGGGCACATCACCTCGTCCTCGATGTCCGGAAGCGATGCGCGCTCGGTTACGGCCGCGGCCGGGGCTGCTATCAGTAGGCAGGCGGCGATGGCGGCGAGTAGTAGTCTCATCTTGCTGAAACGGTACCGGGGCCGGCGCGCGGGCGCGGCGCTCTAGAATCCGCCTCGCGCGGACGTAGCTCAGTTGGTAGAGCGTCGGCTTCCCAAG
>SDBV01001313.1_pt1 | contig 37574 bp, 24 predicted proteins | sample 2277081 | NCBI WGS metagenome assembly SDBV01 (sample SAMN10402039, study PRJNA504765) | marine sediment metagenome | isolation source: marine sediment core GS10_PC15, 223 cmbsf | place: Arctic Ocean: Southern Knipovich Ridge | collected 2010 | reverse complement strand
GTGCGGACCACGTACACCGCCGACGCCCAGCCGGAGAGTCTTTCGGTGCTGCACCAATACGTCTGGTCGGCCCGTTACATCGACGCGCCGGTGTTGCGCGACAAGCCCGGCAGCGGCGAGCGGATCTATTATCTATGCGACGCCAACTTCAACGTGACCACGCTGGTCGACACCAACGGCGACGCGGTGGAGCATTACCAATACGACCCCTACGGCAAGGTGACGATCCTCAACGGCGGCACGCCCGACAGCGACGGCGCCGAGTGGACGGCCGATCCGAACAACTCCAGCGACGTCTCCAACGAGTACTTCTTCGCGGGCCGCAAGCGCGACCACAAGACGTTTTTCTACAACAACCGCAACCGCTACTACCACGCGGAGTTGGGAAGGTTCATCAGCCGGGATCCGATTGGGTATAAGGGCAAGGATTTCAACCTCTACCGCTATGTTCACAACAGCCCGACGAACGCCACGGACCCAACGGGTAAGGCTTGGTGGAATCCGTATTGTGTTGAACCGCTAAATGCCTTCGTAGCGCACTCGTGCTGCTTCTCTTGCCGGTGGTCTAGCGGAGTCGGCGACTCTGCCAACGAGGCTGCAACGCTTGGGCAGGCGTTCGCAGATAGCGTGAACAGCGACCACACCAGTGGTGTAAACATCGCGTTGCGTCATTGCTTCACTTCGGCGTATCTTGCCGTTAAGGAAGGTTGTAAGTGCGCAGGATGTATCGGCGACGCGCGTGAGACATATCAGACGTGGTGTCAAGGCCAATCCAACCAGAATCGCAACATCGGAGACTACAATAATTGGCGAGGAAGGCAGTGCGCCGGATGCACGGGTGACAGCGCCAGAGGAGGTCAGGCCACCGGAGATGCGGCTTCCATCAAGAAGTGTTGTTTGAAGAAGCTTGACGATGGAGACCTTTTTGTGCCCGTCGGCGGGGGCGACTGAATCAGGCTTAGGCGGGAGAACATCGAATGGATGACAGGGTGTCGAAGAGGTCTTGGGCGCGCTACTTTGGCTGGTTCGGTGGGCGTGGACGCTGCTTCCAGAGACTCGCCATCATAGGGTTGTTCATATGCACAATCGCGGCGGCCATCGCGGGGTATTCGTTTACCTCTGGAAACATCATGGCCGCTATGGGACTCTCGGTCGTTGGGTGCAGCGTTTCGCTCTTGAGCGCCGTCGCTTTTATCGTGTCAAGTCTTTCCGAAGCACGCCGATGGAGTCGCCGTACCACGTGTGCCGTTGTCGTACTCCTCTTGCCCCTGCTTGTCTGCGTAGGCGGTATAGCCCTTGAGAGCGGCCGTCAACAGCGTTGGATTGAACGGACTCAGAACGCGATGGCGGCTCTGGTCGCAGATATTGAAGCGATTCGCACACAAACGGGTCACGTGCCGCGCGACGAGAGGGAGCTTGTAGATCGGCTCGGCAAGGCGATGCCTTCCTTAGCCCGTCAAACAACGTTGCGGTATGAACGAGATCGCTCCGATCCGAAGCACTACCGCATCTGGTGCATCGCTGATGGATTTGCCGGCGATATTCTTGAATACGACTCTCGAAACGCATCACGAGGGATCGTTCACCGTTCGCTTTAGGGAACGTTCTGGCGCGCGGGTATTCGGTACTGGGAATGGGGGTCAACTCTTGACACTTGACACCTTGGCCGCTGGCGGCTTGAGTTGCTCGGCAGGAGTATTACCACAGAGCACACTGAGGACGCAGAGTTTCCGATCGGCTTGCCCAGCGCCATCGTTGACGGCCAAGACGGGCTTGACAAATGGCTCTCCGTCTGGCCGAATATGTGATGTCAAGTCGATCCGCCCTTTTGAACCTCTGTGTCCTCGGTGGCCTCTGTGGTGCGAAATGAAGGTCGGGACCATGGTGGCAGCACATCCTCATATCGGCGGGTGGCACCGGTTGTTGAACCGGTGGGACGAAGTCTCAAGAGGTTGCGGTCACCAGCTACACCGATCACCTCGGCCACCACCGAGCTGAACCAGGTGGTCCGGGAGTGCGTCATCAACCCGAGGCTTGATGACGCGATAGGCGGGAATCTCGGCTGCTGCCCCGGCGCTTTGGCTGCGTTTGCGACCGATGATTGACAACCCTGTCCCGTTAGGCCAGACTCAGGGCTGACTGAAATCCCTATAGGTGGTCAACGGAGTCTGCCATGAATTCGATCGGCTTGTTGCATGCCCTTCTCTCGGTCACTCTTGCCGCCGCGGCGAGCTTCGCGCCGGACGAGGCGAACGAACTGGCCTTCCCGCCCCAAGAGGCAAAGTTCGTGCGGTTTGTGATCATGGCCAATAGCAGCGCGCAACCATGTCTCGACGAGTTGGAAGTGTATGGTCCCCAGGGGCAAGAGAACCTGGCACTGGCAGCCGGTGGCGCCAAGGCGTCGGCTTCTTCCTGTCTTCCCGGCTACACGCAACACGCCATCGCTCACCTGAACGATGGGCTGTATGGAAACAATTACAGTTGGATTGCTGCCACCGGACAGGTTGAATGGGCGCAGATCGAGTTGCCTTCGGCGTCGAAGGTTGCCAAGGTGGTTTTCTCGCGCGACCGAGAAAAGCGATATCGGGACCGTATGCCGCTGGCGATTGAGGTTCGGCTGTCGCTCGATGGACAGACCTGGAAGACGGCCTGCCGCGCGATGCCGGAGGGATTCGCGATGCCGGTCATGCTGCCCGATCCGGTCACTTGGGAAGGGCTCCTTCGGTATGCGTTCCTGTGCGAACACGAGACCTGGCGACAAATCAACGCCACCGACCATATTTCACCGCTGCGCGCGGAGCGGCCCGCCCTGCCCGGTGGCGAGCCCTATTGGAGTCGCATCGCCCGACTCGATCCGACGGCCCGTTCGCTGGTGCAAATGGGAGAAATGATCGAGCGTCTGGCGGCCAAAGGGCTGGAAGTGACGCAAGAGCGGGAGCAGTTGGCTGCACTGCGTCGTCGTCGAACCGCCTTGGCGGCCGATCCGGCACCGGAGGCAACCGTCGAACAAGCGCTCTATCTGGACTCCCGGTTGGCCAAACGGAAGCTGATGTTTCGCGATCCGGACCTAAAGCCGCTGCAGCGGATCCTGTTTGTCAAGCGTCATCCCTACCTGGCCTCGCACAACTATAGCGACATTCTCGATTCGCAATTCCGGCCGGGCGGCGGTATTTACGTACTGGAGATTCCTCGCCCCCAGGGCCGTTTGGAACCATCGGACGCCAAACTGGTGACGCTCTTCGACGCCGGCCACGGCATCGCTCGCGATCCGATCGCCGGCTTCGATGCCCAGACGATCTTCTTTGCCTATCGACCGAACGAGAGCCGGACGCCCGGCCGGAAGTGTTACTGGCACTTGATGTCGATGCGGCCAGACGGGAGCCGGCTCGAGCAGCTCAGCCACGGGCCGTTCCACGACCATCATCCTTGCCCGTTACCCGACGGCGGATTGAGCTTTATTTCGACCCGATGCCGAAGCCGATTTCTCTGTTGGCGTCCGCAGGCGTTTGTCCTATTCCGCATGGAAACCGACGGCGGAGACATCCGGCCGCTTTCGTTCGCCAACCTGAGTGAGTGGACACCGGCAACTATGCGTGACGGGCGTATCTTGTGGACCCGATCCGAATACCTCGACAAGGGAGCGAACTTCGGGCATACCCTTTGGGCCATTCGTCCCGACGGGACCCACCCGGAGCTGGTGTTCGGCAACAATACGATCAACTGCTACATCAATGGCCACGAGGTCCCCGGCAGCCGGGAGATTTGCTGCACGATCTTTTCGCACGGCGGCGACCACAACGGCCCGTTGGGTCTGATCGATTTGTCGAAGGGGCCGTTCGATTCGTCGGCGCTGACCAACATCACGCCCGACGTCAATCCCCACTACGACATGAGTTCACCCCGCACGAAGTGTTTCCGCGACCCGATGCCCGTCTCGCGAGACTACTACCTGGCCAGCCACGCCCCAGGGACGCGAGGGCACGGCGATCGGTTTGGGTTGTACGTGGTCGATCGCTACGGCAATCGCGAGTTGTTGTACCTGGATCCGTCTATCGGCAGCATGGCCCCCACGCCGCTGCGCCCCACGCCGCGTCCGGCCGTATTGGACTCCCACCCACCGCAAATCGTAGAGGCGGGGATGGGGCAGTTCACCGTGGCCGACGTGTATCGGGGGCTAGGACCGCTGGTGCCGCGAGGAAAGGTGAAATACCTTCGCGTGTGCCAGGAGGTGCGAGCGGATTTGGAGGAGTTGCCCAACGGCGAATTCCGCGACGACCACCCGCCGTTCCAGGACTTCTACGCCACGCCCGTCCATAAAGTCAGCGGGCCCTTCGGCTGGCCAAGCTACGTGGCCAAGGCGTCGCTGGGAATTGCAGCGGTCGAGACGGACGGTTCGGCCAGTTTCTACGCCCCCGCGGGCAAGGTGCTCTATTTCGAGGCTCTGGACGAGGATTTCAACGAGATCCAACGTATGCGGAGCGTGGTTCAGTTGCAACCCGGCGAGAAGCGTAGCTGCGTCGGCTGCCATGAGGACCGCAAGGCAACGCCGCCGGTACGTCAAACGATTGCCGCTCGTCGCGCCCCCAGCCGCCTTGATTTGCCGCCGTGGGGTGCCGAACCTTTCTCGTACGAGAAAGTGGTGCAACCGGTGTGGGACGCCCAATGCGTGCGCTGCCACGATGCAACGGACAAGCAAGACTTCAACCTCGCCGGCACATTGGACCCGCAGCGGGTGCCCGCCTCGTATCGAACGCTGATCGCCGGAGGCTGGGTCCACTACTTCAACTGGGGCTACGCCGTGCGTCCCCACAAGGCAGAGCCGCTGAGCTTCGGCACGCTCAAGAGCAAGCTTTGGCAGGTGCTCGACAAGGGCCATTACAACGTAATGCTCACGCGCCAAGAAATGCGGCGGGTTAAGTGCTGGATCGACCTGAACTGTCCCTTGTGGCCAGACTACGTTCATCGCCCCGATCGCCCCGGCCCACAGAAGCTGACCAAGAACAAGTAGTGTGCTCGGTTTCACAGCGTGGTGAAGTCCGAACCGTCTCGTTGGTCCAAGGCTATGCTTCGTTAGACTGTTGCCAATCCAGTTCCGCGCATGATGGCGGGAGCTTCCAGGGCGTGGCCGCTTCAGCGACCATTGAGTCCACGGCACACGGTTGTCCTTCCCAAAAACTCACCCAAGGGGAACGAGACGGGCCAATCAGCGGCGACAAAGCAAGCGTGATGCGTTGGAAACGAGTACCGCAACCGGTCGCATGGACTGTGGAAATGGGATTTCCATGCGTTGACGCGAACGGGCTACGTCAAACAGAGAAATAGAAGACGGAATTGGTGCGCTGATCGTAGTCGTCAAGCAGCCAGCCGCGTGTACCGATGATGCAGGCCACAAGGTACGGGATCGCCACGCCGTGGGATCGGGGAGTTGCGATCCAGCGATAGGTGCGGCCTGGAATTGTGGGTCTTGTCCAGTGTGGTCCAGGGATTTCGAGCAATTGCGCAGATGATCAGCCTCACGACTCGCCACCGTATCCCACGGTGTGCAAGAGCGTATTTCGACGCAGAATCCCATTTACTCCATGGGTTTCATCGCACTTCCGAGAAAAGGACCCATTTCCGACGCGCCCGTGGCAGTCATCCCGCTGTGCCGTCTGCGGCGCTTGCCGTGTCCGAGCCGTGGCAGGGCTGGAAGCTTCGCACCGCTGCAAACCCTCTTCAGAGGGACCGCTGTGGATATTGGAGCTTTGACTGTGGCTCCCGCCGTTGGGCGGCGGTCCGCTGAGCGTTGTAATTCAATATCATCAAGCCGTTCTCCAGCACGCAACCAGTTGGCCATGCCCGCAACCGACCCCAGCCCCGACAACTCAGCGGCGGCACAGCAGGTCTGCTCGTTCCCGCAGACCCCGGGCGTCTACCTAATGAAGGACGGCTCCGGGAGGGTGATCTACATCGGCAAGGCCAAGAACCTCCGCAGCCGGGCCGCGAGCTACTTCCTCAAGGCCGCGGCGGAAGACCCCCGCACTGCCGAGCTGGTCCGCGAGATCCGCCAGATCGACTACATCGACGCCGAGAGCGAAGTCGACGCACTACTGGTCGAGGCCCGGCTGGTCAAGGACATCCAGCCCAAGTACAACCGGGACCTCCGCGACGGAAAGTCGTTCCCGTACCTCGAGATCCACACCCGGGAGGAGTTTCCCCGGGTGAGCTTCACCCGCCAGCCGCGCCGGCGCGGCACGAAACTCTACGGCCCGTTCGCCAATCCTCGCGGCCTGCGCGGGGCGATCCAGGTCCTGCAAAAGATCTTCAAGTTCCGCACCTGCTCGCTGGATATCCAACAGGATGACCCCCGCTGGAAATGGTTCCGCCCCTGCCTGCTGGCCTCCATCGACCAGTGTACGGCCCCCTGCAACCTGCGGATCTCCAAGGAGGAATACCGCAAAGACATCCGCCGCTTGCAGCAGTTCCTCGACGGCAAGAAGAAGCCGCTGCTGGTGGAGATGCACCGGGAGATGGAAACGGCCTCCGCAGAGCGTCGCTACGAGGAAGCCGCCCGGCTGCGCGACGAGATCCGCTTGTTGGAAACACTCGACCAGCGCGGAGAGCTCGACAAGCACGTCCAGCCCGAGGTCTTCCCCATCGACCCCAAGAGGGGCCTCGCCGGACTCCAAAAGGTGCTCCGTCTGCACAAGCGGCCCAGGATCATCGAGGGCGTGGACGTGGCCCATACGGGCGGCCGCGAGACCGTGGCCTCCCTGGTGCAGTTCATCGACGGGCTGCCGTTCAAGCCGGGCTACAAGCGTTTTCGCATCCGCACGGTCGAGGGCATCGACGACGTGGCCGCGATCCGCGAGGTCGTCGCCCGGCGGTTCGCCCAGCTCCAACAAGTGAACCAGCCGCCGCCCGACGTGCTGCTGATCGACGGCGGCAAGGGCCAGCTCGGCGCCGCGGTGGCCGCCCTGTCCATCCTCCAGATCGAACCGCCGACGGTGATCTCGCTGGCCAAGCGCGAGGAGCTGATCTTCGTGCCCGGCGCCCAGCAGCCGCTGCGACTGAGCCGCCGCTCCTACGCCTTGCGGCTGCTGCAATACGTCCGCGACGAGGCCCACCGCTTCGCCCAGCACTACCACCACATCCTCCGCCGCCGCTCGACCCTCGGCGAGTAGCGACTGCGATCATGTGGGCGCGGCTGCCGGCCGCGCCGCGGGAAACGATCTACCCTCAATCGCGAAAATCCGCTAAGAATACGCTTTCCTGGTGCTCAGTCGGCCCTGGTTCGATACGTTGGGTGCCATGGGCGGCCTGCCCGCCCTTGCGGGTACAGGGGCAGGCAAGCTGCTCCTGCCACCGGTCAATTCAGTCTTGACGGAGCGTTACGTCACGGAGGACCACCGCCATGGCCCAGCCGGCCCCCAAACTGCGGATTCGCTCGACCAGCTACGTCGTCATCCCCGCCCGGCTGGCCTCCACCCGCCTGCCGCGAAAGCTGCTCCTGCGCCGCACGGGCAAGTCGCTGATCCGGCACACCTACGAGGCCGCCCAACGGGCCACCCGCCCCTCCGGCGTCTGCGTGGCCACCGATCATGAGGCCATTCGCGACGAGGTTCGATCTTTCGGCGGCCGGGCCGAAATGACCGACCCCCAGGCCGCCAGCGGCACCGATCGCGTGGCCCAAATCGCCCGAGACCTGACCCACGTCGACGTCCTGGTGAACCTCCAGGGCGACGAGCCGGAACTCTCCGGGGAGTCGATCGACCTGGCCATCCGGCTGTTGGAAGAGAACCCCCACGCGGTGATGTCCACCCTGGCCACGCCGATCCGCAGCCGGGCGCAGCTCGACGACCCGGCCTGTGTCAAAGTCGTCTTCGACCACCGCGGCCGCGCGATCTATTTCAGCCGCAGCCCGATCCCCTGCCCCCGCCACTGGGACGACTCGCTGTTGCTGGCCGACCCGCCCGTTTTCTACCAGCACATCGGGCTGTACGCCTACCGCCGCCAGTTCCTCCTGGACCTGGCGGAAATGCCGCAGTGCGACCTGGAAAAAACCGAGCAGCTCGAGCAGCTCCGGGTCCTCCAGGCGGGTCACTCCATCCTGGTCGGCGTGGTCGACGAGCCCACCTTCGGCATCGACACGCCGGAGGACTACCGGGCGTTCGTCCAGCGGTACAGGGACACCGCGTGACAGTGGCCCATCGGTACCGTAGAATAGGGGTGGTCATTCTATTTGGCCCCGAGGCCGCTGGTGGTCCGACGCCGCCATCCGGTCGATCTCTTCCAGCTTGAAGCGGACACTGACGATGAACGGCTGTTGGCCCTTGATCCAGTGGCCGTAGGTGGTGGTTACGAACGTGCCGTCGGGCAGCACCACCACGCCGGGATAGGCGCAATCGGCGCCTTTGGTGTTGTCCATCAGCCTCACGCGGTACTGGCCCTCGCGGCCCTTGACGATATCCTCGTAAGTTCCCACCCAGGCCACCCAATCGCCTTGGGTGGGGCTGACGTGCGTCCGGTCGCGGAAGCTGATCACCAGCCGCCCGTCCGGGCCGTATCGGCAGGTGTGCCGGTCGCCGGTAAGCGCGCCGGGCAGCTCCACCGGCTGGCTCCAGGTCCGGCCCTCGTCGTCGGAGAAGATCACAAACGAGTTGTGCCGCCGGCTGTTCTCGCGCAACAGCAGGGCAAGCTGCTTGCCGTCGGGCGAACGGACCGCGCCCGGCTCGCAGAGATCCGCCGTCGGATGCCTGGCGATCACCACCGGCTGGCCCCAGGTCAGCCCGCCGTCTGGCGATATCGTCTGCAACACCTTGAACACGCCGGTCCGCTTCCCACCCTCTCGAAGGAACCGCCCGTCGTCGTGAAACAGCGCCATGTAGCGGCCGTGGCCCAGCCGCACGCAGTCGGCCATGGCCACTATCCCGCCGAAGCGGCCGATGGGCCGAAGCGGCGTCCAACTCAACCCGTCGTCTTCGGAGACGGCCATCCGGATCGGATAGAGCCCCGAGAACATAATCAGCCGCTTCACGCCCTCCGCGTCGATCACGCGATAGAGCGTGGGCACCTCCAGCGAGCCGGCCCAGTTCTCGGGCACCGGCAGCCGGCGGCTCCAGGTCAGCCCGCCGTCTGCACTGCGTTTCATCACGATCGCCCCTCGGCCGTGGCCCTTGGGATACACGGCAACGATCGTCTTGCCGTCTTCCAGCAGCACGGTGCTCGGATGGCCCAGGTACTGGCCCGGCTCCCTGTCGACGACCACCTGGCGATGTTTCTGCCCGGCCAGGTCGATGGTGGGAATACTGTAGCCCCGCGGCCGGGGCTCGGCGGCCGCGGCCGGGCCGCACGTGAGGGCCGCGGCCACGATGCACGGCACACAAATCAACCGGCGGACGTTCATGGCATTGCGCCTAACCTGTTCGGGGCGATCGGGCCCAGTTCCGATGTGTAGGATTTCCCGCGATTATAGTCCCCCCCAGTGCCGGGCTCCAGTGCCGGCCCGGGGCGGGCACCTCAGGACTTGTGCAAGAACAAGTTCCCGTTTCTTGCGTTGGTTGATAGCCCCGCCCGGCAGCGCGGGGTTCCTGGAATGTGGCCGCATCCAACCCCGCCCTCCCGGACGGGGCTATTCTCCAAGAGTGCGACCTTGTTTTTTGACAACTCCTTACTTGGCGCAGTGTGCCCAACCGTGTACACTCGTATTGGCAGGCCGTTGGAGAAATGGTGTCCGGCGCTTTTCTCAAGGGGCTGTCAGACCTCGCTGTGATCTGCGCCTTTCCGGAGGGACTCGCGCGTGCACCGTCGGTCCGGCTTCACTTTGATCGAGCTGTTGGTGGTGATCGCCATCATCGGTGTGCTGATCTCTCTCTTGTTGCCGGCGGTCCAGACCACGCGGGAGAGTGCCCGCCGGCTGCAGTGCGCAAACAACCTCCGCCAGCTCGCCCTGGCCGTTCGCAACTACGAAGCCAGCCACGAGGTTCTCCCGCCTTCGGGCATTGTGAAGAGTTCGCCGGACCTGTTCGATTGTCTCTCGGGAAACATGTTCAGTTGGGCCGTACTGATCCTTCCGCAGATCGAGCTCGAATCGCTCCACGCCCGGTTCGACTTCAAAAAGTCGGTCCTCCTCCAGGAGACCGAGCCCCAGGCGACCCATCCGCCGGCGTTGCTCTGTCCCAGCGGGTCCGCCCGGGGTAGACTCTACCGCGACGCCCGGCTCACCCACGGCAAGCCCTTTGCCAAGGGAAACTACGCCGCCTACGTGTGCCCCTTTCACACCGATCTGCAACGCTACTTCCCGGGCGCCCTGGTGGGGACCGGGCAGCCGCTGAAGAATATCACCGACGGGCAGTCCAATACGCTCATGCTTTCGGAAGTCCGCACGCGGGCACACCAGCAGGACCAGCGCGGTGCATGGGCCCTGCCGTGGACCGGTGCCAGCCTGTTGGCCTTCGACATGCACCACGACGGCAGCCCCGGCCCCTACACCTACAACCCCGCCAGCCTGGGACAGACCCAACCTCCGAACAACGAGGGTCCCAACGTAGACATGTTGTACAACTGCCCCGACCTGGCCGGCGCGCAGCTCGAAGGGATGCCTTGCGGCGAATGGTCCGCCGCGGAAGACGACCAGTGGCACTATCTCTCGGCCGCGGCCCGCAGCAATCACGAGGGCGGTGTGAACGTGGTCTTTGTCGACGGCCACGTCGGCTTCATTCCCAACCAGGTCGACGAGATCGCCATGGCCTACATGGTCGGCGCCAACGACTCCAAGGTCGTGACCGTCTCGAAGCACGTCAAATAGAGCCCGCCGGCCTGCCAGATGAAGACCATCTACCCGCCCCTGATCGCCATGACCGCCGGAATGTTGCTGCTGGCGCTCTCGGCGGCGTGGCCGCATATCACCGGCAGACCGGACTGGACCGACCGGCAGGCCCGCCCGCTGGCCCAAGCGGCGGCCGACGTGCACCGACTCTCGTACAGCCACGGACCTGCGGAAGATCACCCCCACCAGACCGATCGGGAGGACCAGGCCGATCAACTTGCAGCGGCCAAACAGCGCTACGAGCGTTCCAACACCATGCTCCAACGGGCCCGGTCCCACCCCGCCAGGATCGCCCGGTTCCTGAAATGGACGGGAATCCTCTGCTCGCTGCTGGGGATTGGCGGATATTTCCGGCTCCGCTCCGTATCCGGCTGACCGCCCGGGGCGTGCAAACTCCCGCAGATTCGGTTATGCTGGCCGGCGTGATTCGGATACGCCCCGTGATTCGGGATACGCCCCGTGATTCGGGATACATCCGTCCAGACGGCCGCCAAATACATGTACCAGGCGTCCGGCGCCTTCAGCCAAAAACCCCCAGGAGGTCCCCCCATGAACCGCCGAAAATCCGCCGTGACCCGCCGCCGGTTCCTGCAACGTTCCGCCACCGGAATCGCCACCGGAATGGCTACCGTGACGATTGTGCCCCGAAACGTGCTGGGCGGTCCGGCGGAAGTCCCGCCCAGCGAGACCCTCACCGCGGGGTTGATCGGCTGCGGCGGGCAGGGTGGCGAGGACCTCAGGTCGTACATCACCGGGGCCGGTGGCCAGTTCACCTTGGCGGCCCGATGCGACGTGAAGTTCCGCAACGTCGCCGACAACCGCAAGATCTATAGCGACTTTCGCCGCGTGATCGAGCGCAGAGACATCGACGTGATCAGCGTTGCCACCCACCCCGGCTGGCACAGCCTGATCTCGATCGCCGCCATGGAGGCCGGCAAGGACGTGCTCTGCGAAAAGCCCATGTCCCGCTTCATCGCCGAAGGCCGCGCGGTCGTCGAGGCCGAACGGCGCTTCGGCCGCATCTTCCAGCTAGGCACCGGCGGCCGCTTCAGCATCGGAAAGCGGTGGGACGCCAACACGATCCTGACCCACAAGATCATGGCCTCCGGACTGTTGAAACAGTGCCCGGTGGTCCACATCAAGCGGGGTGGACTGAAGGTGCGGGAGTGGAGCGGTCAGGTGAAGTACGGCTCCGCCCCGGCGCCCCCGTCGTTGGATTGGGACCTCTACTGCGGCGCTGCTCCCCTGCGGCCCTTCCATCGACACCGCCTCGGCGGCACCCACCGCGGCTACTGGGACTACGAAGGCGGCGGACTGGCCGACATGGGCCAGCACCACTTCGACCCGATACAGTGGACCTACGCCAAGGACCACACCAGCCCGGTCGAAATCCTGCCCTCCGCCCCCCCGGCACACCCGGAGGCCTGCGCCATGTGGGGCTGGGTCGAGTTGCGATACGCCGACGGGCTGACCTTCGTGATGGACAGCGGCGAGTGGGGCCAGCGGTACAGCCGCCGCCAGCCGCGCGACGTGAGCCTCGGCGACCTCAGCCCCGCGGACCAGGACAAGGTCCGCCGAATGCCCGATCCCCAGCGGCCCCGCAGCTTCGTCGAAGCGGTCAAGACCCGTAAGAAATCGGCCAACCACGCCGAGCCTTCGCACCGCTCGGCGACCATCCTGCATCTGGCCAACATCGCCATCCGCACCGGCCGCAGAATCGAGTACGACCCGGTCAAGGAGCAGATCATCGGCGACCCGGAGGCCAACCGCCTGGTCAACCAGCCCACGCGTGCCCCCTGGCGGCTGTAATGGATAACGGATCGATAGCGGGTAGCACCCGTCCTTGAAGCGGGTTCTTGAACCGGTGCAACCCGCCCGAGGTTGCTTGTGCGGCGCGCAGCTTCCCCCAAGATGCGCCACCCGCGACCCCAAGAAGTCCACCCGCCCCAAGAGGACCCCTTGTGTCTCATCCCCGTCTGATGCTGTCCTTGAGTCGAGAAAGCAATACACCAAGAGAGATGGCGGCAAGTTCACTCGATGACAATTCAAGTAGAACTCTCGGTGTGGGGCTCGCAGCCAAAGCGAGTTCTACTATGCGGCCACTGGTTTGTGTTCTGCCGGTCCAAATGGGGCGCGCAGAAAGGGAGTTCTCCAATAAGACGCTCACAATGTCTTCTTCCATTCGCTTCAGTACGTTTTCTTCCTCTGGGAGCAGATCGGCGTACAAGATCATGGTGACTTCGGCATCATCAGACATACTTGGTTTCCTTTCTCGTGTTCAGGTTGTAGCACCCAACGACCGGCATAACCGCCAACTACGGCGTCCCGCCGTAGTTGGCGGGTTCATGCGTTTGGTTAGCAGACGCCTTCTGGTACGGCTAACTTCCGGGCCTCTTGTAGCTATACTCGACTGCGATCGATGCTCCCTCGATCGGCTCCTCGGGGATCAACGGCCCTCTGATGGATATGTGGAGGTATCCAGTGCCTGCGCGGTACGTCGTGAAATACCGCACCTTCTTCTGGATAACCGCCGCCTCCTGCTCGTCGGGGCGGAAAGGGCTCAGAACTTCCTCATGCTTATCGTAGGGTTTACCGAACTTCTCAGCTAGCCTCGCATTGAGTGCAGCATAGACGTTGAAGGCGTCATGAGGAGTCAAGCCCTGCGCCGCATCGTAGGTACGGTCAAACGCCCATTCCTGTCCAGGGACGTGTGCCGCTCGCTCGAACTCTACCGTGAGAAACCTGACGTCCTCGAAATAAAAGATCATAGTCGACGCCCCGAATGGCGTGGACGGGTCCCATGTGGCACCTTGGGCCTCAAGCGTGTTTCTGACGCCCAGCTGCGACGCATCAGCTTCTATGCGAATAGCTGCGTCCACGTTGGCGAGTAGTTCGTCAATCGCTTGCTGTGGTGCTGAGGGTGCTGGTGAATCCGAACTTCCGAAGTGGCCGCAACCAAAGAGTGCGAAACTAATGGAAAGTGCGAGCACAGGAGTTACTACTAATCTCATCACATCTCCTTTCTCTCGATGTCCAACGTCCAAGATCACGGGGCGGGCGGACCAACACGGTGGACCTTGAAGAACCGGAAAACAACACTGTTTCAGCCTGTATCTGGGCTTGCGCGTTTGGTAGTCGGTTTCTGCCAAACGAAGCCGGCTCTTCCATTCACCATTTTCGCCTGACAAGTCGTTTCACGTCAAGGGGATACAATGAGGCCGCGGGTGGCCCAGTCGTTTTTCGAGGGAGGACTCGGCCATTGCCATCGGTATTCTCGGAAGAACGGCTGGGTGACAACGTCACAAGAGGGCGAGTGGACTCCACGGCAATTCCGAGGACACAATACTGATTTCGGTGTGATTGGGCCGGGTGGCCCCAGGTGATTGCTTACCCGGGGTTCCCACGGCAGCCACCCCCGATTGCGAACACGGAAAAAGAAGGCTGACACAATCCGAGTATCTTCGTACCGGCTTCACCGATCGATCGTGTTGGCCGGTGTCCGCACCACCGTGATCGTCAGCGTGCTCAGGTGCAGCTCTGCCAGGGACAGGGCCAGCGTGTCGGCGCCCGTGGTGCTCTCGTAGTGATCGCTCTTCAGACTGGCACGCGGCAGCGGGCCGTCGCCGAAGAACTTCTCCACCGCAATCTCGCCCAGCTTGAAGGCCCGGGCGTGATACTCCTCCCGGGCCGTGATCCGAAAGGCGGCCAGCTCGAGCGTGATCGCCTGGCCGAAGCTCAGCGGCCAGGCGTCGATCTGCTCCCCCGGCAGCGAGTCCAGGTAGGCGTCGGCCGCGGCCACGATCAACTCGCGGAAGCCCACCCGGCCCGTGTTCTGGTATCGCGACGTGCACATCACGCCCACCGCGGCGGTGGTCTGCCTGCCGCGGGTCGGATCCCAGAGCGAAGTATAAGAGCTTATCCCCAAACCCCTCACCCCCGGCCCCTCTCCCCGCAAGCGGGGCGAGGGGAGAAGGTTTTCGGATTGCGGCCCCTCTCCCCGCAAGCGGGGCGAGGGGAGAAGGTTTTCGGATTGCGGCCCCTCTCCCCGCAAGCGGGGCGAGGGGAGAAGGTCTTCGGATTGCCGGGAAGAAACCTCGGGCGCGGCCCCGGCCGGTTCGAGACTCTTCACGAAGCCCTTCTTGCGCCCCAGATCGTGCGGCAGCCGGCAGAACCTGGCGTCCTCCCCGGCGGCAAACGCCGTCAGCCGGGTCCTCAGCGGCTGGGGCACCTTTCGGGCTGCACCGTCGCAGTCGATCGCCATCGACAACCAGTCGCAGGCACTCGGGCAGCGCCGCTTCCGTTGGTAACGCGTAAGCACGACGTCGATCGCCTCGAGGAAAGTCTTGTCTTGGGTGTGGGCAAACGCCTCGGCCCAGGTGCGAATGAAGAAACCCGCGTGCCGAGGAGAGTCCGTTGCCGGCCGCGAACCGCGGCGGTCGAAATCGGCCCGGCTGCGAATCGCGCCGGTCTTCCGATCGGCAACGTGATGCTCCCAGAGCCCCAAGGCGAACCGCTTGCTCTGCTGTGGGGCCAACTCAAAACACCTCTCCCAGAGCATCCAGGGGCGCGAGAACTCGTGAATGGAGCCTTCGCCACCGGCGGCAACTTCGTCGGTCATCACGTTCCACGACATATGCCGGCCCCACGGCAACAGGCCGGTGGTCGGCGACTGCGCGCCGTTGAGAAGCCATTTCAGCTCGGCGTCGGCCGCCTGCGGGTAACTCTCCTTCCCGGAGAGCCCCTTGAGGAAGTACAACAGCCGCAACAGGTTTTGGTCCATCTGTGGGTTGGCCCCAACCAGCGGTTTGCCCCGCGGCCCCGGGCGACTCTCGGCAGAGACACCCGCCGGAGCCGGCGGACGGGTCTTCAGCGGAGCCAGCGTCTGGCGGTCCAAGGCGCTCAGCAACAGGCCGGTCTTCTGCGGGCCGTAGGTGTCCCGCCCGTGCTCCAACATGGCGTCGGCATATCCATAGACCACGCCGATAAAAGGGGAAGCCGGGATCGACCCGTGGAACAGCTCGTTCAGGTCCAGCTCGGCGGCACGGCCGGCGGAGCCAAATGCCAATAATGCAAGCACCGCCGAGGGAATCGCGCGGCCGCCGAGGACTCTTCGTTTCGGAGCGTGGTCGTACATGGTCCGTGTCACCGATCGATCGTATTGGAAGGGATTTTCGTTTTCAGATTATGGGCCGCCGCATGGACCTCCAACAGCGACAGCGCCAGCGAATCGCCGCCCGTGATCGTCTCGTAATGATCCGTCTGGAAGCTGGCTCGCGGCAGCGGACTGTCCTGGAAGAAGATCTCCACGGCCATCCGCGCGAACCGGCGGGCCTCTGCCAGGTATACGCTCCGCCCGGTGAACCTGTAGGCGGCCACCTGGGCGCTGATCACGTGGCTGAAACTCATCGGCCAGACGTCCACGTCCTCGTCCGGCAGCGAATCGACGTATGCGTCGGCCACCGCGACTACCAGGTCGCGGAACTCCTTCTTCTCGACCTGCTGGTAGCGGGCCAGCCCGAACATGGCCCAATCGGCCGCGACCCCCGATGCATAGGCCGCCCGCCACGTGGGCGTCGGCGCCAGGGTCCCGTCGGCGCGGCCGTAGAGTTCCCGCAGGTTCTCCAGGACCAGCCGGTCCTCGACCTGAGCAAACTTCCGCAGCCGACCGGCCAGCGGTTCGGGCACCATGGTCGCCGCCGTGGCCACGTCCAGCGGGCCCATGGTCGAACGCATCACGCCGTCCGGCCCGGTCCGTTTCCGCTCGAATCTCCCCAGCACGGCCTCGATCGCCCGCAGGAACGTCTCGTCCTGGGTGTGCTTATAGGCATGGGCCCAGGTGTGGATATAAAAACCGCCGTGCCGCGGAAAATCGCGGCCGTCCCGGGGGCCGTGTCTGTCGTAGGGGGCGTGCCGGTCGAAAGCGCCGGTCTTGTGGTTGGCGATCTGATGGTTCCAGAGCCCCAGGGCGAACTTCTTCGACGCCTCGGGCGCCAACTCGAAGCTGCGGTCCCAGAGCACCCAGGGACGCGCAAATTCGTGGTTAAACTCCGTCCCGCTGGAGATCGGCAGATCCAGCATCACGTCCCACGAGAGGTGCTCGCCCCAGGGCAGCAATCCGGTGACCGGCGACTGCGCGTTTTGGAAGAACCACTGGATTTCATGATCGGCAACCCGGCGGTAGCGCGGCTGGCCGGTGATCTCGCTCAAGCTGTAGAGCACGCGCAACAGGTTCTGATCCAACTGAGGATTGGCCCCGGTCAGCCGCCGCCAGGGCAGGCCCGCCCGATCTCCACGGCGAACGCCTCCGGGCGGTTCGGGCCGCAGCTCCAACGGCCTCAGCGTGCCGCGGTCCAACGCGCTCAGCAGCAGGCCCGTCTGCTGCGGCCCGTGCGTGTCGCGGCCGTGCTCGAGCATCGCGTCGGCGTAGCGGCGCACCACGTCCAACAGGGACGGCTTGGCCTGCTGGAAAGCTGCGACCTTCACAATCGGATGCGTGTCATTGGCGCAATCCTCAATGTAGTCGCGCTCGTAGAAGCGAAGCCCGCTGCCGCCGTGTCCTTGGCCGGTGAGGACGTCGAGATCGCCGTCCCCGTTCCAATCCACGGCGTCGACCCCGGAGATCATCATGATCGAGTACGGCTTGATGATCGTGATCCCGTCCGGGTCGGAGAATACCGGTTCCTCGCCCGGCCGCCGGGAGCCTTCATTCTTGTAGAACCGAATGCTGTGCTCGAACTCGCAGGCGATCAGGTCCTGCTTGCCGTCGCCGTCCCAGTCGACAAACGACCCCAAGTTGGGGCGGACGTAACGGCTCAGCCCCAAGTGCCTGGCGGGGCCGAAGCGCGGGTCGGCATCCGTGCGCACGTTCTGAAGGAAGTAGAACCCGGGATTGTTCTGATCCGAAAAGACCAGATCCTTCTTGCCGTCGCGGTTGAAGTCGCAGACCATCAGGTGGGACCGGGTGCCGCGGCCGATCGGCTTCAACTCTCCCTTTTCATCGTAGGCCAGCACCTTCTTGCCGCGGCCCAGCACCGGATCGGCGTCGGTACCCCGGTTGAGAAACACGGTGACCCCCCCGCCGCCGTCGGAGGCGACCAGGTCCTTCCGCCCGTCGTTGTTCCAGTCGCAGACGTCGTGCCGGGCATGACCCCCGCTGCCGGCCAGGCTCAAGGTCTCGCCCCCGGCCGACAGTCTCTTGCCCGCCGCAAACACGGGAAACAGGTTGTTGGTCCGATTCCGAAAGAGCCAGACAAACCCGTCGCAATCGCCGGCCAGCAGGTCGGTCTTGCCGTCGTTGTTCCAATCCACCGCGCGGACCACGTTCTGCCGCACGCCGTCGCACATCTGGAAGCCCTCGGTATAGGGTGCCCCGCCGTGGGCGCCGGTTTTCTCCCATTTGGGCGAGGTTGCGGTTCCCACGTTTTTCAACAGCGTGCCGTAATCCCTTTTCCCCGAGACATCGTCCAGATCGACCAGGCCCCACGCCCTGTCGACCATCAGATCCAGCAGCCCGTCGCCGGTGAAATCGGCCGCCGTCACCCGCGGATGCCCGCCCGCCACCAGGAAGTTCCCGCCCAGTGCAATCACCGCGCCTTTGGCAAACCCCGGCCTGGTACGCGAAGGGGTCTGGTCGACGTTCTCGTACAAATAGACCTGCCCCGCCTGAGAGGCCCCCAGCAGATCCCAGTCGCCGTCGCCGTCGATGTCGGCCGCGTCGAAGCAGGGATTGAACAGTTCGATCTGCTCCCCGGCGGCCTTGATGGCAACCGCATCGTCCAACTGCCAGCCACCGGAGCCATCGGGCCCCAGGTTGCGGTGCAGAAAACAGCTATTCTTGTATCCCAGCAGCAGGTCGGTGCGGCCGTCGCGGTCGCCGTCGAAGTCGACCACGAAGACCAACGAAGGAAACCATACGCCGGCCGCCGCCGGGCCCGCCACCGGGACGCCGGAGACGGTCTTCAACACGCCGCGGTCGACGAAAGTGAGCTGCCCGCCGGGGGAAGTCGTGTTCTCGAAGAACGCAATCCTGCGCCTATACGGCCCGTCCATGAAGCTGGGAAAGAAGTCCTGGTCGCCGTCGCGGTCCCAGTCGTGGAAGTGGGGCACAACCCAGCTTCGATTGTTGCCGTCGTTCTTCGGCAGCGTAAACAGCTTGCCCCCGGAGGTCAGCCGGCCGCGGTATTCGAGGCGATTCTTGCCCACGTTCTCCCAGCAGTAGATAAACGGTTCCACTCCGCCCTTGAAGAGGTCCAGATCGCCGTCGCCGTCGAAGTCGCAGAAGGTGTCGAAGTGGTTCGCGCCGATCACTCGCCGCCCGTATCCCTCCCTGAAGAAATCGCCGTCGCCGACCAGTCCCCGATAACGCCCCGGCCGCCCCAGGCCCGACTCCGCCGTATCGAAATAGACGGCCACACTCTGGCAGCCCTCGTCCGGCACGACAAAACGCAGGGTGACCTTGTCGACCGGGTAGTACTTTTCCACGCGCCACGGCAGCAGGTATCGCTCGTATCCGGGCCGCGACGCATCGAAGATCTTCGGCACCCCGGAGGAGTCATACGCGATCACCTCGATCGTATCCTCGTCGAACGTCCCCGAGATACCTCGGGCGGATAGCGCCCCGGCAAAATCCACGTCGACCGCGGCCGGCGAGTTCGACCGGGATACGCCCCGGCAGTCGACTTTCAACAACAATCGGTAGTTGCAGGGTGATTTCCACGCCGGATCACTGCCCAGAGCCGGGACATCACTGCCCAGGGCCGGCTCTGCGGCCGCCAGGCACGCCGCCGTTGTCAACAGAATCTTCAGAACATTCACGCGATCTCTCCCACTGCCCCGTGCGCCGCCGATAATCAACGGAGTTATTCTATCGCAACCCACCACGCCGTGCAATTCGCGGCTTTATGAATGTTGGTACACATTCGTCGAACCCGTCATAAGCTGCTTGTAGTGACCACATTCATGCGGTCCTGTCGCGAGACTGGCCGGTCCGACCCGATGAATCGGGTCACTACAAACGGGTTCGACGAATGTTTATGAATGTTCCACCACAACCGCATACGAGATCGGCACTTACCGCCAGTCCAGCCGTACTGGGGCGGCCCCGCCGCCCGACGGGTTTATTGCTGCCCGCGCCAAATGGTTGTGTAAGTGTCGCAGTCAGGATATCGTGATACCACAGAGACCACGGCCGAGCACTAAACAATATCGCAAAGGAACCTCACGATGAAATCCGCACGCAAACACCTCGGCCTGCCCCTGGTTCAACGCATGGTCCTCTTCTGCGTGGCGTGCTCTGCCGTCGCGCTGAACCCCGGCGCGACGCCCCCTTCAGCCTTGGCCGCCGACCGCCAGGCCCCCATCGAGAAATCGACCGTCGAGAAATCGACGATTGGAAAGACGTCCGGCGGAACCCGGGTCGACCAGTACACCCTGACCAATTCCAACGGCCTGGAAGTCAAGCTGCTGACCTACGGTGCCATGCTTACCACGGTCAAGGTGCCCGACCGCGACGGCAAGTTCCAGAGCGTTACCCTCTACATGGACCCCGCCCGGCAGTACCTCTCCCGCCGCAGCGTACTCGGATCGGTCATCGGCCGATTCGCCAACCGGATCTCCGGAGCCGCCTTCACACTCGACGGCACCCGCTACGAACTCTCTCCCAACGCCGGAGAGAATCACATCCACGGCGGCAGAAACGGCTTTCAGACCATCGTCTGGAAGGCCGCACCTATCCAGGACGCCAAAGGCGTGGGTGTGAAGCTTACACACACCAGCCCCGACGGACACGAAGGCTACCCCGGCACCCTGGACGTGGTGGTCACCTACCGGCTGACCGACGACAACCGGCTGATGATCAACTACGTCGCCCGCACCGACAAACCCACGCACGTCAATCTGACCAACCACGCCTACTGGAACCTGGCCGGCGCCGGCTCGGGCGACGTGTTGAAGCACCTGTTGACGATCAACGCCGACCGGTATCTGCCGGCCGACGCCAAGAAGATCCCCACCGGACAGATCGAGCCGGTCAAGGGAACTCCCCTGGACTTCACCCGGCCGGAGACCATCGGTTCCCGCATCGACCGGGTCGAAGGCCGCAACTACGACCACTGCTACGTGTTGAACAAGACCCCGGGCGAGCGGCTTTCGCTGGCCGCGCGCGTGGTCGAGCCCGGAAGCGGCCGCGTGATGGAGGTCTACACCACTCAGCCGGGCGTGCAACTCTACACGGGCGGCGTGAAGATGAAAACGGGCGGTCTGACGTACGACCGGTACCATGCCCTCTGCCTGGAGACGCAGCATTTTCCCGACTCGCCCAATCGCCCCCAGTTCCCTTCCACGGTGCTTCGCCCCGGCGAGACCTATCGGCAACTCACCGTCCACAAGTTCAGCGTCCTGAAATAGAGCTTTCCTAGTACTCCGTAACAGAAAGATTGATGGGTGGCTGGGGTCGAGCGCAGCGAGCCCCCAGAATGCAACGAACTGGGGGCTCGCTGCGCTCGACCCCAGCCACCCCACTCATCAATTGGCTTGTTACCGGGTACTAGAAGCCTAACAATACGCCTCCAGCCACTGGTAGATCGCCCGCTCGGCCTCCGGCGGAACGCTGTGGCCTCTCTTGTGATTCAGCAATCCCACCCGGGCCTTGCCGCCGTAGAGCTTGTAGACCGGCAGCGCCGCCTCGATAAACGGCCAGCTCCGCGCCCCGTCGGCGCTGTCGCCGCCCAGCAGCAAAAACGCCCGCGGGGCAACCAGGGCCAGCAACTCGTGGTGCTCGTGGCCGAACGTCTTCTCTCGAATCTCCGGCCCCAGGTACCAGGGTGCGTCCCAGTTCGAGAAGCGTGTGCCGATCCCCCCCTCGCTGCTGACGCCCACCTTCACCCGTTGGTCCAGCGCCGCCAGATAAAGCACCTCCTTGGCTCCCAGCGAATGTCCCACCGCGGCTAGCCGATTCCGATCGACCCCGGGCATCCGGGCCAGGACGTCTACGGCCACCTGTGCGTCGTAAAGCATCTTGGCCATCCCCTTCGAGCCTGGATGCCGCTGCCCGAGCCGATCGACCTGCGCTGCGTCATAGCCCTTCCCGTCCGTAACCCAAAGAAAATTCCGCGGGCACAGCGCCACGTAGCCCCGCCTGGCCAGCTTCAGCCCGAAGGCCTTCTCCGGGCGCCCCTCGACTCCGGCCGGCTGGCGGATGGTGTGGTTCACGGTCGAGTGCAGCACCACCACGCCCGGGCAACGCGGCCGCGGCCTGGCCGGCTTCAACAGGTACGCCTCGCAGGGCACGCCCGGCTCCACCTCGTAGCGAACCAGTTGCCTCACGGCTCCCTCCGGCCGGTCTTCGGCAAGCACCACAAGCGACGGCGGCCCCTTTCGCTCCACCCGCAACGGCTTGAGAAACTCCAGCCACCAGCGACGCACTTGCCGGCGCTTCCGCTTCCATGCCGGCAGGGTTGTGATCGGCTGCCCATCCTCGTCAACCAGCAGCCGACTCAGCCGCGGCGCGCCATCGGGCAATTGCTCCGGCCCGCGCTGCACGTCGGCCAGCCACGCAACCTCCCCGCCGCTCTCGGCCGCACGCAACACCGCCGGAAACGAACAGGCCCCCAGCAACGAACCCAACAGCCGCCTCCGCGATAGTCTCCAAGGTATCATCGGGATTCTCCCTTAGGATCGAACGAAAAACAACTTCCCGGTTTCGCCAATCAACCGTTTAGCTGCCGCCGGCACGGCGGCTTCCTTGGCCTGGCGTGTTATGCGTCAAGCCGCCGTGCCGGCGGCAGCTAAACGGGGGAAGTTGTTTTTCGGTCGATCCTCAGTGTTCTAAATGGACTTGCACGATTCCGGGAATTCGACGCATTGAGCCGCGGCGGCTGAACGGTTCTTCTCCCGGAATCACGCAACCCTGTTTAGCCGGAAGCCACATCGCCCGCAGACGCACTCTAGACCAACCCCCCGCCGCGGTCAATCATCCGTTACGAAAAAAGGGGACATCACTGATTTGTTGGAACCACCCTTCGGTTCCTTGGGGCAAATCAGTGATGTCCCCTTTTTCGGGTCTTGCCAACCGCGCTGCCCGTAAGGCATAATGTCGGCACCTGACACCGAACCATCACACCGCTTTGATCGAAAGGCAAACACCAATGCGAAGCGCCCTCTTAACGCTTGCGATCCTGCTGCCGGCTTCCCCGGGCAGGGCCGCCGAAAACTGGCCCCAGTTTCGCGGTCCCCACGCAAACGGCCACGCCCCGGCCGCCCAACTCCCGCTGGAGTGGAGCGAAACCGACAACGTGGCCTGGAAGACACCCATCCACGACCGCGGATGGTCCTCGCCGGTGATCTGGGGCCGTCAGATCTGGCTGACCACGGCCACGGCCGGCGGCCGGCAACTGTTCGCCGTCTGCGTCGATCGCGACTCCGGCAGGATCCTCCACGACCTGAAGGTCTTCGACGTCGAGCGGCCGGAGAAGATCTCCAAGATCAACAGCTACGCCTCGCCTACCCCCGTGATTGAATCGGGCCGGGTCTACGTACACTACGGCACCTACGGCACCGCCTGCCTGGAGACCGCAACCGGCAAGACCCTCTGGACCCGCCGCGACCTGAACTGCGACCACCACATGGGCCCCGGCTCGTCGCCCATCCTCGTCGAGAACCTGCTGGTCTTCCAGGTCGACGCCTGCGACGTGCAGTACGTCGTGGCCCTGGACAAGGCCACCGGCCGGCCCGTCTGGAAGACCGACCGCTCCGTCGACTACAGCAACGTCCACCGTTTCTGCCGCAAGGCTTTCTGTACGCCCACGGTGGTCAACTCGGGCGGCCGCCCGGAACTGGTCAGCCCCGGATCGAAGGCCATGATGGGCTACGATCCCCGCACCGGCGAAGAACTCTGGAAGATCCGCTACTACGGCTGGTCGATGGTACCCCGGCCGGTCTTCGGCCACGGGCTGCTCTACGTAATCATGGACTACGACCGCCCCCAGCTCTGGGCGGTGCGCCCCGGCGGCCGAGGCGACGTGACCGAGGAGAACGTGGCGTGGAAGGCCATCAAGGGCATGCCGTCCACGCCCTCGCTGCTGTTGATCGACGATCTGCTGTTGATGGTCACCGACATGGGCGTGGCCACCTGTGTGGAGGCCAAGACCGGCGAGGTCGTCTGGCGGGAGCGGATCGGCGGCAACCACTCGGCCTCGCCGATCTACGCCGGCGGCCGGGTCTACTTCTTCAGCCACCACGCGGTGGCCACCGTGATCCAGCCCGGCCGGAAGTTCAAACGCCTGGCCGTAAACCAGCTCGACGGCCCCATGATGGCCTCTCCCGCGGTGGCCGGCAACGCGCTCTTCCTGCGGACCGAGACCCACCTCTACCGCATCGAGAAGCAGCAGTAGAACCGTAGGTAGTTTCACGTTTCAGCACAGGGTGACTTGCGTCCGCGGCAGCTCCAACTCGTGATGAGCGTTGCGGCTCGCCAGTCTGGTTGGAATACCTAAGGGAGTTCATCATGCACACACTCAGGCACTTACTTCCGGCGGTCCTGCTTTGCCTCTTGGCCGCCGTCCCGATGACGGCGGCCGAGAAGACCTACGACGTGCTGGACTACGGGGCCAGGCCCGACGGCAAGACCCTCTCCACCGCCGCCGTCCAGAAGGCGATCGACGCCTGTGCCGGCGGCGGCGGGGGAACCGTCCGCCTTCCCGCGGGCACCTTCCTCTGCGGCGCGCTGCGGATGAAAAGCCGCGTGACGCTCTTGCTCGACAAGGGGGCCACGCTGCTGGGCAGCCGCAACCGGCGGGATTACTACGGCCCCCCGCTCGATTCCAACGGGCGCCAGACGCAGGGAGATCCCGTCTTTCGCAACTTGATCCACGGCGAGAACCTGCACGACGTTGCCATCCGCGGCCAAGGCACCATCGATGGCAGCGGCTCTGCGTTTCGCGACAAAACCAAACGGCGGACCAAGGTGATCTACCTGGAGAACTGCCGCAACGTGCTGGTCGAAGGCCTCGAGCTCCGCGCCGCCGGTTCCTGGATGCAGCACTACCGGCTCTGCCGCAAGCTGACCATTCGCAACATCGACGTCTTCAACCACGTGGCCTTCAACAACGACGGGCTGAACGTCGATAGCTGCCGGGAGGTGACCATCACCGGCTGCCGGATCGACTCCGACGACGACGCCATCGTGCTGAAAAGCCTCTCCGACCAGCCCTGCCGGGACGTGGTGATATCCGACTGTACTCTCAGCAGCCACTGCAACGCCCTGAAGATGGGCACCGAGTCGGGCGGCGGGTTCGTCAACGTGGCGATCTCCAACTGCAAGATCTTCTCGCCGCGGAAGTCCAAGAAAATCTACGGCCGGCAGCGAGGACTGGCTGGCATCGCCCTGGAAATCGTCGACGGCGGCCGCATGGAAAACGTGGCCGTCAACGGCGTCGAGATCGAGGGTGTTTCCGTGCCCATCTTCCTCAGGCTGGGAAACCGCGCCCGCACCTACGGAGCCGGGGGAAAGAAACCCGGCGTGGGAACGTTCCGTAACGTGGCGCTGACCAATATCACGGCCAAGGGTACCTCCCAGATCGGCTGCTCGATTACCGGGCTGCCCGGCCACCCCATCGAGAACGTGGTGCTGGCCAACCTCCGGCTCGGTTTCGACGGCGGGGGCACCCGCCAGCAGACTACCCGCCAGGTTCCCGAGCAGGAAAAGAACTATCCCGAAAGCACCATGTTCGGCACGCTGCCGGCCTACGGGTTTTACTGCCGCCACGTGCGGGGCCTGAAGTTCAGCAATCTGCAGCTCCGCACCGACAAGCCGGACCTCCGCCACGCCATGATGTTCGACGATGCCGAGGACGTCGAAATCAGCGCCTTGGACGCCCAATTCTCACCCGGCGCGGCGGCCATGCTTCGCATGGTCCAGGTGCGCCGGGCGGCGATCCGCGGCTGCGCGCCGAAATCGGCCGTCGATACGCTGCTGCAACTGGAGGGCGACCGCACGCAGCAGATCGTGCTTCAGGGCAATCGGCTGAGCCAGGTCGGCAAACTGGCCGACGTCGGGCCCGAGGTCGCCAAAGGGGCCCTGTCGGAAAAGAAGCCCTCCCCGACCGACCAGCAATGAAGCCAGACGGTTGTCTCGCATCAGCCGCCGAGGGTGAGCCGGCGCGGCGCCGGGCGAGTTTGTCGCCCGACCATTCGGTGGGACAGCTTTGTGTCCCACCAATGGGATGCCGTCGGTTCCCCGAGCTGCCCGAAAGAGGTCACTGCTCGGCGGTCTCCCGGTCCTCTTCCAATTCAAGCCGGCCGGTAAACTCGCAACCGATCACGAACGAACGCTCTACACCTTCGACGCCGGGGCCTTCCTGGCCGGTTTCGGCTCCCTGCTGGTCGAGCACCTCGACTCGCCCCGAGGGGTAGGTCATCACCTCCGTGCAGTGCCTTACCTCGGCGGCAATGTAGATCACGTCCGGAGGGGTGCCCAGCGCCAGCACGATCGACTCGAACTGGGGGCACCTCTTGATACTGAAGGAAAAGCCGCGGGTCGACAGGTCGCTGCACTTCACGGGAAAGAAGGTCGAAAGCTCCGGCACCCTTCGGCCCGTGGCTTGTGCTATCCGCTGCTCGACCCGAAACGGGTTCCGAGGAGCACGACGACGCTCCTCCGCCGAGGAACTGCGAAGCTTGTCCAGGGCTCGGAGAATCTCCGGGTCTGCCTCGAGTAAACTCGCCATAACGGGGGCTCCCCTTGGATATGAGAATCACAGACGCTCGGCCGAAACGCGAATGTCCGGTGAATTCCCAAGACAACAGGCTCTGCCCCCAGATTCATAGCACGGGGTGGACCGACGTACCAATCTCAGGTGGGGGGGGCGCAAGATTAGAGCGAAATTGCCTCCCAAAGCAAACCGTCAGAACGAATGTGAGGAATCTTAGGAGAGGCCAGCCGCGCACCCGGGTTTCCCCAAACCCCAGCAGCCCCGTTCACGAGGCTTTCCCTTCCGTGGGCTGAAGTCCCCAAAAGCGAGAACGCCCATAAACGCGCGTCTCCAGAGAACAACCGCCGACCGCCGCCTCCAACCCGGCGTAAACGCCGGGCCGACGACCGCCTCCGGCGGAAAGCCCGTATAGCTCGTCCACCAGCCGGTCATCCGCTGCGCTGATCCTTACTCAGCAAGTCGCTTACTTCTTGCTGCAGCCTCGGCAGGTTACCCTGCACGATATCCCAAACAACTGGATCCTCCACGGCGTGATAGCCGTGGATCAGCAGATTGCGGAAGGAAACGATCCGTTGATATTCGGTGATTTGCGAAGCGGTGGCAACGTCTGCCTTGGCAAGGCGGCCCAGCGCCTCACCGATAATCTCGAACTGACGCTCCACGCCCGAACGCAATAGGGCGTCGGCCGCATAGTCCTCAAAGGTCTTATCGGCGGTGAACCCAAGGATCAACTCCGCGGCCTGCCGGACGTCTTCCAGGAGTTTCTTCGACTCAAGCTGCATAGACCACCGTTCGAGTCTGGTTCACCGACTGGAGGAAGTAAGGATTCTTGATCGCGCCGACCATCAGCAGATCGACTGGCCGGCCGAACAGGGCTTCGAGCGACTCCAGCAAGGTGAAGTAGGCGTCGGCGTGCTCGCCGGACTTGAGCGGCAGGAATTCCACCAGGAAGTCGAGGTCGCTGCCGTGCGGATCAAAGTCTCCTTCGGCGGCCGAGCCGAACAACTCCAGCCGCGCCACGCGATGCCGCACGCACAGGCGGTCCAGGGCCTCCCGGTTCTGTTCGATCAGGCGGATCATCTCCTCGACTCCTTAACACCATCATACCACACGGCCCGCAACCCGCAATTGCCAGTCTGCAACGCCACTTCATCAATCATCAATCATCATTCATCCTTCTCCCCCCGCCTCTTCCACGATCGCGATCTGCTGGTCGGTCAGATCGTAAAGTTCGTAGACCAGCCGGTCGATTTGCCGGTCGGTCGCCTCGATCTGACGCTCGATCAGCGTGTTCGTGCGGGCCATATCCCTCGACCCACCCTGCGTGACTAAGATCTACGGACTGACCTCTTTGCCATTTGTTTTCCCATCACGACATGCTAAAGCATAACCTACGTCACTCGCGTGCGAGTGTGCCTGCCTCGTCCTTGTCAGAGAGCAATCTTTCGAAAGCAACCGCGTTGGCAACATTGTGGCAGTGGAATGCGAGTTGCCGCGTTCGCAACTTCTCTGAATCAACTAGGGATTCCGCGAGAACCTTGCCGCCCACAACCACTACACGCTGAAGTGCTCGAATCACATCCTCATTCGTAATCGATGCTGCATCCGGATCGTGCACTGTTAGAACCGCCTCCAGCAGAGGTCTGCCGCGATGTGACTTCGGCTCGGCAATGGCTACCTCCAGTGCACCAGACTTAACGCAACACGCGAACAACGCTTCCAGAGCCTCCTTGCCGAGTACGACAAAGCGTCTCTCTCCCACATCCAATTCGAGGACTTCAAGAATGAACAGTTTCGAGCCCTTCTTCGCCTGCCGAAGGACGGTGGACAAGAACGTCGCCATTTTGTCCGGTCCAACTTCATGGAGCACGTTTGCCAGCACGGCCAGGTCAGAGGTCACGTCTGTCGGCGGGCTTGCGTGAAACTTCAATTCCTTGAGTTGTACGCCTATCTGCGCGTAGTAGTCGTGAACGTCTTGTTCCCTCCGGGGATCACGATCAACCGCGTGATAACTGAGTGTTGAAAGGGATTCGGGATCCACACATCTCAATGCCGACAACATCCTACCTTTGCCCACGCCGTGTTCCACCAGCGTCGCATTCTTGCCCACGCTCAATAGCATCGCCCGAAACGGGGACACTTGAGGATCAGAGTCTTTGTCCTCCGAGTCCTTTACGTCCGAGTCTCGGCCGCACTCGTCCGCGTAACTCAGCAGTTCGTTATTGGCAAACACCTCAAGATGCTTCATCAGGCGAGCGTCCGTGCTGAACCCCGGGTACAATTCACGAAGCGAGTCAAACAGCGCAGGATCCGTCGCAACGCGCGTCACTTGATTCTCGCCGGCGGCCACTTCACTTGAATGGCGGAGGAAGAACAGCCTTTCCGGATCGGCTGCCAACATTACTGCGGGCGACTGAGTTGAAACCAGTACGATCCGATCGTTGCAGAACTGGGCAATCTCGTCTAAGGCACGTCGCTGCAAATCTGGATGGAAGTGAGCCTCAATCTCGTCTATGACAAGCAGGTCCGCATCGCGCTCAGTTAGTATGTCCGACAGAAGACTGATGTACTCCAACTCCCCGCTACTCAGTTGACCGAACTTTGAAATCTCGCCATCCGGCAGCACAAGGCCAACTTTTGCACCGCGGCCGTCACGGTCGTACTCACCTCTAAGTTCTTTCTCGAAGACGTCCTTGAAAGACTTTCTTAGCTTTTGCCATATCTGCGCGTCGATCGGCTTGCCTGAGGAAACGTCCCCAGCAAGGAAGATGTTGCAGAGTTGACTCTGCAGATGCGTGTAACGTTGGTCAAGGTTCTGCACATGTCCAGTTGGATAGGTCACCTGCCCGCGTGTGTCAGTGATCGCAGTGAAATCCTGGGTGCGGGTCGCTTCAGCTATTCTCCGAACAGGCGGCCGCCACTGCGGCCGCTGCGGTATCGGATCAACAACAATTGTCGCGTTTGCCGGCCGGTTGAGGCCGTATTGATTCAGTCCCGCGGCCGCTTGCGGCGCCGTCGCCACTATGGCGGCGAGCAACTGTGACTTTCCTGATCCGTTCTTGCCGGCTATGACGGAAATACCCTCGTTGACTTCAAGCGACACTCGCTTCAGTGAGTAGAAGTTCTCAATCTCAATCTTCACGGCGGTCACTTACCCCTCTTGAATTCGGATGGTTGCGATGCTTGCCAACGAGAAGTATGGCAAACGGAACAGCGCGAACTGTATCATGCAACAGAGCATTGGCGTCATTTTGTGGCCTCTTCGACGACGGCGATCTCCTCGTCGGTCAGGTCGTAGAGTTCGTAGACGAGCCGGTCGATCTGCCGGTCGGTGGCGTCGATCTGACGCTGGATCACCGTCTTGTCCTGCGCCGTCCTCGCCGTGGATCACCTCCTTGTACGCCTCTGCGTAGCCTTTGCGGTTGTAGACGTCCCAGCCCAAGGCCGCGAACAACGGGTTCAGAAACTCCTCGCGGAGTTGGGCCTCGTTATACTGCCCCGAGCGGTAATCCTCCCGCTGCTCCTCGAACCGTTCGACCAGCTTAACGACCTCGCCAAGCGACGTCATACCGGCAACTCCTTCCCCGCAATCGAACCCCATGCCCCAAGCGAAGCCCAGATTATACCCCCAAGCAGCGGAAAGCCAAACGCCGCACCCACCCCTGTCTCCTGCCCCCCCGCCCCGGCGCGAAGTCTGACAACCTCACCCCGGGCGTCCGCCGTCCGCCGAACTCCTCCCCCGGGGCATAATCCCATTGTAACCGCTGACGAGTCTCTGAAACGCGCGCTGAGACGCGGAGTTTTTGTTTTCTATTGATTGGGAAGTTCAGCGAGTAGCCAAGTCTATAGCCGGTCAGTTTCAGCCCATGTCTGTAGCTCTCTCTTGTGTGCAGGGGAAATGGTCTGGGCCGATTTCAACTCGAGCAGCATTTGGCGGTTGATCAGAACGACGGCTCGAAACCTCTCGTCGAAAGTAACACTCTTGTACTGAATGGGGACAGGTCCGATTCCCGCGACGCGTTGCGTCCCGGCTGCCGGGGCAAATTGGACCCGTCCCCGGCTTGACTTCACTCCCACGGCTTGTGCCAGAGCGACCGCCAATAGGCCCGATCGGTGGCATAGGGATCGATCGCGTCGTTCGGCCCCACCTCGGCCGAGAGGACGCCGTATCGCTTCATCTCGCGGATGTAGTGTTCATTGGGGCGAAAACCCGGCGAATCGAAACGTCTCTTGCCGTCCAGACGCCGCTTGCCCGTGCGGATCAGCGCCAGCAGTTTCCGATAATCCGGATCGCCGGTATCGCGGAAGACGACGGCCGGCTTGCCCGATTCGTCGAGCGACTTGCACACACCGTCGCCTCCGGCTTGGCGCCTCAGCGGCGCGATCAGTGCCAGCGACCTCTCCGGCCGGCTGAAGTTGTAGATCAGGTGTTCCGAGAAGCGGACGTCGCGCGGGCGGACCTTGCGGATGTGGTGCACGTCCCAGGTCGGCTTGGCCTGCAATTGCAGCTCGTCCTGGTGGCAAGCGTTGCACCGCGCCCGCAGTATCCTGGCAAAGTCCGCCCCCAGCTCGAAATCCAGGAAGATCCTTCCCCCGTACAGACTGCCCGTGCTCAGGGCCGCATAGGTGCCCGCGTAGGTGGCGCCGGTTTCGATCCAGAGGCGGACCGTCCGGACCTCTCGCGGCGAGAGCTTCGCATCGTGGTGGCTGCCGTCGATCATCTTCATCAACTCGCTGGCCGAGCTGCCGATGGTCCGCGGCGGCCGGCCGCCCAGCCCGTTCTGGCCGTCGATCACCTGCCCGCGCACGAACAGCGTCCAGTAGCCGTGGGAATAGATCGGACCGTGGTCGCCGGAGAGGTTCACTCCTGCGTCGCGTCGTCGATGGTTGTGGCATTTCAGGCAATGACGGTCCAGGATCGGCTGAACGTCGCGGGGAAAGTCCAGCAACTCGGGCACGCCGGCAATCGGCTCAATCACGCTCGGTTCGCGCTTCACGGCCATCAGGTTCGCCCCCGACGGGGAACGGGGCGCCCCGGTGCGGTTCTCGTGGCAGCCGGCGCAGCCCAAGGTCTCGCCCGGCATCACGCTCACGAAGCTCTGCATCCGCTTCACCGAGAGGTCGTTCTGATCCAAGGCCACGAAGAAGACCGGCCGCATGGCGGGCACCTCCAGATAGGCCGAGCCGTCCGGCTCCACGGGAACGGTGCCCAGGATCCGCTCGAAGTTCAGCGTTCCCCACCAGGTCATGGCATGGGGCACACCGCCGAATCCTACCGGCTTGGGCAGCACCTCCAGGACCAGCAGCTTCTTGATCTCGCCCGGCCTGACCCCCTCCATGGAACGCCCGTGCAACACGTCGCCCAGCACCAAGCGGCCCGTCGCCTGCGACCGATCGGCCTGAGGCGCGGCGACCGGCTCGCGCACTCGGCCACGAAGCGGCCGCGGCTCGTGGAGCCAATAATCTACCTTCGCCTTGGGCAACGCGTAGACCGTCTCGGTCCGCCCCCGGCCGTCCATCAACAGCAGCTCTCCCCCGCGAGCGACCAGCAGCAGATCTTCGGCCAGCGGGTAAGGATCGCGGAAATCGACGCCCTTGTGCAGGTGTTTCGCGTGCGTACGCTGGTCGGGTCCGGCCGCCTGGTCCACGATCGTCACCCGCCCGGCGTGTTCCTTGCGGCCGTGGCCCGGCGAGAAAATCGACACCACTTTCTTGGTGCCGGGGATCGGCCGGGCGTCGAGCATGGCCGTGGTGGGATGCGTGTTGCCGTAGTAGATCATCTGGCCCGTGCCGTCGGGGTTCATCGTCCAGAGATGATGGAAGCAAAGCTCGCTGCGGTCGACGTATTCCCAACGCATGTACAGGATCCGCCCGTCGGGCAGCACCGCGGGGGTGTTGTCGTGCTCCACGTTCCCGGAAATCTGCCTGATCTTCTTTCCGTCGGCGTCGCAGCGATAGAGGATCGCCACCTGCGTGTTGTAGCAGGGTACCCACCGCTTGCAGCGCGAAGAACAGAAGAGGATATCGCCGTCGGGCAGGTACGTGGGCTCGATGTCGTCGTAGGGTCCGCCGGTCAACTGTCTCAGCCCGCTTCCGTCGGCGTTGATCTCGTAGAGGTGATAGAATTTCGATCCACCCTTTCGGTAGGAGAAGAGGATCTTCTTTCCACCGTAATCGACCTGCGGATCGCGGACACCGCCGCTGGGGTCGTTCAGCAGGTCGGTGACCCTCCCGGTCCGCAAGGCAAGCCGGCAGAGCCGTCCGCCGCCGGTGCCGTACATCATCTCGGTAGGATCGGAATCCCAATAGCCGAAGTTCGCGTACCAGTGCCCGTCGTGCCCCGGGGCACGAACTGCAAACACCACGTCCTGAACGTCGGCCAGCGGCCCCCGAAGCGCGTTGGCCAGCAATTCCCCCTGCGGCGGCTCGGCCGCAGCTATCCCAGACGCGCCCGGGCGCCCCAAGACGATCGCCGCCAAACAGGCGGCCGCCAGTCCAAAAGCCGACGGGAAACCCAACCAGAACCGTGTCATCAGATCTCCTCCCCATACCGCGCCGTGGACGAGCGATTCTCCCCAGCACGCTGAATATCGAACCAGGAATACCGAAGGAGGAAATCCGCCGTTCGTCATTCATCATTCCTTGTTCGATATTCGATATTCAATCCAGCTTCCGTTGACGACCCCGTCCAGGAACTTCCCTCAACCAGCCGGCTGTGCTCTACTTCCCGCTCCCCTCGACCTCGAAACACTTCAGGCTCCCTTGGCGATCCTTGCAGTAGAGCCGCCCGCCGCACAGCACCACGTGGGGCCAGACGTCGCTGCGGGCCGCAGTACGCTTCCTGGCCAGCTCTTTGTAGCCGCCGGGCGAGCGATCGGCCGTCTCCGCCAGGACCAGCTCTCCCCGCCCGCCCCAGATGATCAACCGCCCGTCCGACGTGGCAATGCACGACCCTGCGTCGCCGAAGGCAGACCGCCCGGTCCATTTCAGCTCGCCCGTCCGGAAGTCCAGGCATACCGGCCGCCGCCAGACCCAATAGACGTGACCGTTGTAGATCACCGGACTGCAAACCTTGGAGCACTGTCGCTTTTGCCACACCCTGGTGGCCCCCTCGAGCGTGACCTTCAGCTTGCAGATCGCGTTGTGATTGTAGCCGGAGGTTATCAGCACGAAGTTCTGGTGGACCGCGGGCGAGGCGATGTTGTTGGCAAACTCGGTGACCCACCGGTAGCGGGCAACCGTCTTGCCCTCCCGGCCCTTGTCCAATCGGGCAACCAGCAGGTGATCGAGCGTGAGCACGGCCACGCAGGGGACGCCTTCGACGCTGATCGGCACCGGCCCGCCCGTGTGTCCCCCCTGGTCCTTCGACTCCGACGCCCAGACCTGCCGGCCGGTTCGCTTGTCGAACCCCACCAGGTTGCCTTGGGACGATCCCACTTCCACGATCAACGTCTCACCCCGTACCAGCGGCGAGCCGGTATAGCCGTAGTCGCGCTGGCCGGAGCTCCCGATCTTTCTGCGCCGCACCGCACGATAACGATCGTAGAGGTTCATGCCCCAGACCTTCCGTCCCCGTCTGGCCGTGTCCCAGCAGTTCAGGTCGCCGTCGATGCTCAGCGTGTAGAGGTATCCGGTCGCCGGATCGTACTCGGGCGTGGAGGTGATCGCCGAATACGCCCCCTGGTCGCCGCAGGCGTGGCGGCCGAACTTCGGCGCCGGGTAGGCGATCTTCCAGATCTCGGAGCCGTCGACGGCGTCCAGGCAGTAGACGTTATCGCGGCGGCCGTCCCAGCCCATCACGTACACCCGCCGGCCGACCACCAGCGGCGACGTGGAACCGGTTCCCACGTTCCGCTCCCAGACGCTCTTGCCCGCAATCCAGACGCCGCGCCGGTAACCGGAATCCTCGTCCACCAGGCCGTTGCGAGTCGGCCCTCGCCAATGGGGCCAATCGTTCGCCACGGCGGTGCCCGCCAACAGATCGCCCACCACAAGGCATCCCAGCCACAGCACGACCGTCGAAGGAACCGCCGAAAGAACCGCCGGACCATTTCCGACCTTCAACACCATCCGCCGGCCTCCTCGTGGACACCCTCGATGAACCGCAACCTGCCGCCGTCTCCCCTGCCAGAATGTACTGGAGCCGGACCTCGCGTTCAAGCCCTCGTTCGACCAAGAGTCAAATGCTGAATGATGAACGATGAATGATGAATTCAAGACTCACTGTAACTGCGTAGCGTTCTGCACTCATCATTCATCATTCTGCACTCGTCATTCTGCGTTCCCTCGCCGCTGGCCGCCCTTACAGGCACGCCCCCCACTATAACTGCAAATCGGCCTCGACACGCGTTGCTCAATCCACTACTCTGCCAGGCCTCTGTTATCTGCCCCCTCTTCTCTCAGCCCGTACTCTCAAGAGTCGTGCACCGGGTCGTCGCTGGCTTCATGGGTACGCTGCCGCAACCGGCACGTGCGCAAGGCGGTCTCCGCCTGTTTGCGCTGCTTGCCGCTGCGCTGGCGTTGATCGCCGGCTGTTCCAGGGCCCATTACCGTCAGGCCGCCGACAGCCAGGTGTATCAGATCCTCGCGGAGAAAGAGCAGGATCCGGGCTGGGCCATACCGCGGCTCGACATCACGCCCGATCCGCGAAGTCGCTTCTTCGACGCCACCGACCCCGACTGCCCGCCGTTGCCACCCGACGATCCAGCCGCGCATCGGTACATGCACTGCGTCTACGGCATGCGCGGCTGGAAACGTTGGGCCCGCCTCGGAAACGTAGACGATCTCGAGAATCCCTATTGGCCCATGTTCTTCGGCCTTCCGGAGGACGCCTCCGGGGATTCCCTGCCCACAATCGACAATCTCAGCTTGGCCAACGCCGTCGAACTCTCGCTGATCCACAGCCGCGAGTACCAGACCCAGTTGGAGAATCTCTACCTGGCCGCCTTGAACCTGACTTTCGAGCGCTACCGGTTCGACGTGCGGCCTATCGGTCTGCTGGGCGAGCCGGGCACGGAACTCTTCTACCAACATCAGCCCGAGGATCTCAGCGGACTGACCCTCGGACCCACGCACCTCGGCATCAGCAAGCTATTGCCCACCGGTGCCCAGTTCGTCGCCGAGCTGACCAACAGCACTCTCTGGGTCTTCTCCGGGCCAAACCCCACCGGCAGCGTCTCCACGATCGGCTATTCGCTGGTCCAGCCGCTATTGCGCGGGGCCGGTCGGGAGATCGCCCTGGAGGACCTCACCCAGGCCGAGCGCAGCGTGGTCTATGCCGTCCGCGATTTCGCCCGCTTCCGCAAACAGTTCTTCGTGAACACCATCACCGGCGGACAGGTCGCCGGACTGCAGAGGTTTCTGCGGGGGTTCGAGTTCCTCGCCGCCGACGGAGACGCGCCCAGTGTCGGTTTCTTCCCGCTGTTGCTCAGGCTCCAGCAGTTGCGCAACCAGGAAACCATCGTGCGTACCCTCGAATTCCTGATCGAGGAGTCCCAGGCCGGCCAGGCCGATCCGCTCGACGTCGCCCGCCTGGAAAGCTCCCTGGCGTACTACCGAAGCCGACTGATCGGCGACACCCGAATGTTCCAGGACCGCATGGATCAGTACAAGGTCCAACTCGGCTTGCCGCCCGGCATGGAAGTCAGCCTCGACGACTCGCTGCTGGAACCTTTCCAGTTCGTCGATCCGGCCCTGGTCGGGGCCGAAAACCGCCTGCGGGCTTTCGGCCGAAGGCTCCGCGATCTGCAAACTCCCACTCCCCCGCAGCAACTCCAGCAGCTCCTGGCCGATCTCGAGTCGCTCGGCCGGGATCTCGGCAAGGCCCTGGAGCTGGTCCAGAGCGACTTCCAACGACTCGATGCAGTCCTGTCCGACCGCTTCAGCCAGGTCGACGCCGCCGGCAAACGGCAACTCCAGCAGCTCATCGACCAGGAGCGCACCCGCCTGGCTGAAGTCCGGCAGGGTTTCGGCCAAATCATCGGCCGGCTGCAGACCCTCACGCAACAGTCCTCCGGCCAGCCGATGCCCCCGGACCAGCAGGATGCCTTGCGCGGGTCGATTGCCGGCCTGCGAGACGATCTGCTGCTGACCGTCCGCCGCGCCAGCGTCACCCAGGTAATAGTCCGCGTGGAGCTGATCCCCATCCAGCCGTTCAGCCTCGACATGACCGAGGCCGTGCGGCTCTCAATGGAGAATCGCCTGGACCTGATGAATCGTCGGGCATCGGTGATGGACGCCCGACGCCAGGTAGAGGTCGCGGCCGATGCCCTGGAGTCGAACCTGGACCTGGTGGTCGACGGCCAGGTCAGCACGCCCCCGCTCGAAATCAACGGCAAACCCTTCGCGTTTCGCGCCCGCGACAGCCGGTTCCGCGTGGGCCTGGGATTCACCACTCCCCTGGACCGCCGGGCCGAGCGAAACGACTTCCGTGCCACCCAGATTGCATACCAGCGGGCACGCCGCGGCTACATGGCGACCGAGGACCAGATCCAGCTCGAAGTCCGCCAATCGGCCCGAACGCTCCAGGAACTCTCGCAGACCATCATCCAATCCCGGCGCCGCGTGCAATTCTCCGCGCGCGAGCTCGACCTGGCCGAAACACAGGCCCAGCGGGCCCAGCGCGGCCTGAGTCTGACCACCGCGTTGAGAAGCCTCAACCGTGCCCAGGACGAACTGATCGAGGTCTGGCTCGACTACGAAACCACCCGCCTGAACCTCTACCGCGACGTGGGCACCATGCAGATCGACGAGCGCGGGTTCTGGCTCGACCCCTTCTACCAGCAGATGGCCGACAGCGACCCCGAGTGAACCGGTCCGCCAATCCGCTTCACCCGGATACGTTTAGTACTACAGCGCTGTGTTTGCGCGACGATGTCACGTAACTCGAACGACAGCAACGTGTTGCGAAGTCACCGGAGTTTCCATCAGCGTTTAGCCCATACTTCTCCCGGGTTTCGGGACGTGTTTTTGTGTAAGTGCCTTGCTGCAAACGACTTGCGATGATTTGGAAAGTGCAATATGTAGCCACTAAAGACTCGAACCTGGGGTTGACGGCGTGC
>SDBV01001312.1_pt1 | contig 37580 bp, 31 predicted proteins | sample 2277081 | NCBI WGS metagenome assembly SDBV01 (sample SAMN10402039, study PRJNA504765) | marine sediment metagenome | isolation source: marine sediment core GS10_PC15, 223 cmbsf | place: Arctic Ocean: Southern Knipovich Ridge | collected 2010 | reverse complement strand
CATCTTCGATCCTCTGCCAAGCCGCGTCAGGAACATTAGCATCTGCGAGATCGACGTGTTCTGCGCTTCGTCGCAGATAACGACTGCTTCGTTTAATGTTCTTCCCCGCATAAAAGCCAGCGGACTAACCTCGATGATATCCATCTCGATAAACTTTCTCATCTGGCCGAAATCCATCATATCCTCCAGGCTGTCGAACAACGGTCTTAAGTATGGGTTTACTTTGGCCTGAATGTCGCCCGGCAAAAAACCAAGACGTTCCCCGGCTTCAACGGCAGGGCGTGCAAGAACGATCTTTCTTATCTGTCTTTTCTTTAACATCGAAACCGCTACGGCAACGGCGAGATAAGTCTTGCCCGTTCCCGCAGGCCCGATGCAGAATGTAAGATCGCAGGCGAGCATTTTTTTTATGTATTTAGCCTGTCCTTCGGTGAACGGTTCGATGGACGCTTTGTTTGAATATACCGTAATTCCCCTGGTGTTTTTGGGCTTAAGATGTTTTTGAGTTTGCGTGACGATCGCGGTTACGTCTTTTTCGTCGATAGTTCCTTTTGTTGCCAGGCGCGCCTGCATCTTTTCAATGATCGCTGCTGCGTTTTCAACCTCGGCCGATTTGCCTGCGATGACGATGTGCCCGTCTCGTGCCGATATGCTGACGTCAAGCTCTAAGCAGATTGTCTTAAGATGCTTATCGGCAGGACCGAAAAGATCGGTGTGTCGAGTCTTAGGTTCTAATTCTAGTTTATATTCCAATCCGGCCTGCCTTTATACCATTTAAACTTAAAAGTTTTGTGTTGATGCGTGGTCCAATCTTTTTTTGTACAATAACTTACTTGTTTTCCACGCGGACGGAATAGACACCATTGGTGTCAGTTAACCATCATTGTCAGGAATAAATATGCTATCGGCGCCGTCGCAATCGGCGAATCTATTATGTCAAGTATCCCGCCGAAACCAGGCACAGAACTTGACGAGTCTTTCTGTTGGGCATCACGTTTTATCATAGACTCGGCAAGGTCGCCAAGCTGGCCGCAAACGCCGAAGATCGCTCCGAAGACAACCGCACTTGCGATTGGCATTATACCACAGAACCTTGCGAAAAGAACAGCGGCAATTACCGCAAAAAGAACAGCGCCGCCAAGTCCTTCCCACGTCTTTGACGGGCTTATATTAGGCGACATCTTGTGTTTGCCGAAAAGTTTGCCCAGGGTGTACGCTCCGGTGTCGGAACACTTAACCGTAAATATAAACATAAGCAACGGCCATACACCGAAGTCGACTCTGATGCCGACTACAAAGCTGGATAAAAATCCAAGATAGAAACATGCGAATAGATTTGCCGAGCAGTTTGCGATCGTTCCCTCGTTGGCAAACTTTAACGCCTGCAAAATGAACAGTATAAGTATGATCGCAGCCGTACATGAGATGATATGGTACAGGTGGAATTCAAACGGATTGCCAAAGAACTGCCTGCTATACCATCCCGCCACCAGTATCATCGAGGCAGGTATCGTCAGCGTTTTAAATATTTTTGCACCGGTGTTCTCGATAAGCCCTGCAAGCTCTATTTGTGCGGGGATCACAAGCAGAGTAACAAGCACGCAGAGGATGGTTCCCTTGACCGGCAGTTTGGGTTCTGTTATCGAAGAGGACAGGGTTCCGTCCAGAAAACCATCTGCGACGCACAGCCCGATGAAGGCGGCGATCATCAATGCACCGAAGATCAATCTGTATTTTAACATAGCTGGATCCTGTCTTAGGTTGATTCTTGTGTTTTGACATCGCCAAAACGTCGTGCGCGATTTGCAAAAGTTGTCACAGCCTTGTCAATATCGTCCGTCTTAAAGTCCGGCCAAAGCGTATCGGTAATATAAAACTCCGCATACGACAATTGCCACAGCAAAAAGTTGCTGATCCGCATCTCGCCGGATGTTCTGATAAGCAGGTCAGGATCTTTCCACCCGGCGGTGTACAGGTGATCGCTGATACAGTCGTGATCGATCTCGTCGATCGAAAGCTTGCCATCCTTGCATTCCTGTGCGATGGATTTAACCGCGTCAGTAACCTCGGTCCTTGCACCGTAGTTGATCGCAAGTCCCAGCGTCATCCCCGTATTATTTTTCGTAAGATCGGTAGTGGTGTCAATCGCTTCGAGTACCGTTTGCGGCAGCTTTTTTCGTTGTCCGATGTGCCTTAGTTTTACGTTATTTTCAATAAGCGTAGGGCGAATCCCCTTGAGGTATTCCGAATAAAGATACATAAGGAAATCGATCTCTTCTTTCGGTCTTTTCCAATTTTGCATGCTGAACGAATAAAGCGTCAGGTACTCGACGCCAAGAGCGACGCAGTAAAGGGCGATCGTCTCTACGATCTTTCCGCCTTCTGCATGCCCCTGGAACCGCGGCAGCCCGCGTTGCGTTGCCCATCGTCCGTTGCCATCCATGATGATCGCGATATGACGTGGGATGCTGTCCGGATCGATACCGAGTCTTTTTGCGGCATCTTCACGTTTTTGTTCGAATGTAAGATGCATTAGCTTTTAACCTTTAGGTATTGCCTGGCTTCTTTTTGGACCTACGCCGACCATCGTTACCGGTATCTTTACGATCTTTTCGATAGCGGCAATATAGTTCTTTGCATTTTCCGGAAGCTGATCGTATGCCGTTACTCCTCTAAGGTCCTCGCTCCAGCCGGGCATCGTTTCGTATATGCATTCAACTGATGAAAGCTCGACCGCATCCGACGGAAAGAACGTAGTCTCTTCGCCGTTCACTTTATATGCTTTGCAAATCTTAAGTTCGTCGAATCCTGCCAGCGTATCCATGTGCATCATTGCGATCTCATTAACTCCGCCGATAGCTACGGTGTACCTAACCGCCACCGCATCGAACCATCCGCATCTGCGAGGCCGGCCCGTCGTCGTCCCGTACTCATGCCCTTTTTCACGGATCGTTTCTCCGATCTCGTTGTCCAGTTCCGTTGGGAACGGTCCTGCGCCTACGCGTGTAGAGTAGGCCTTAACTACGCCGATAAATTTATCGACCATGCATGACGGAACTCCGCATCCCGGGCTCATGCCAAGGGCGCTTGAATTGGAGCTGGTTACGAACGGGAATGTGCCGTGATCGATGTCAAGCAATGCGCCCTGAGCACCTTCGAACAAAAGCCGTTTACCTGCTTCGATGCCCTCGTGCAGATATTTTGTGGTGTTAGTTATATATGGTGTCAGCGTTGCGGCGTAGCCTTTGCATTTTTCGAATATATCGGCGGCACTTATAGGTTCGGCGTCGTAAAGAGCGGTGAATACTTTATTCTTATAGCTGATGATCCTTTCGAGTTTTTCTTTCAGTTGGTCCAGATCCCGGAAGTCGGCCATTCTCACGGCAAAGCTTCTTCCGATCTTATCGGCGTAGCATGGCCCGATGCCGCGTATCGTTGTCCCGATCTTGTTCTTGCCGAGAGCGTTTTCGCGGTGCTGATCCTCTGCTTTGTGATAGTCCAGGACAACGTGTGCGTTTTCGCTGATGAAGAGTCTTCCTTCAAGCGAGATGTCCCTGTCCGAAAGGCCTTTAAGCTCTCCGATAAATATCTCAGGATCGAACACCACGCCGTTTCCGATAACGCAGTTCATGTCTTTGCGAACGGCGCCGCTTGGCATGATATGCAGGGCGAATTTCTCATCGCCTATAATGACCGTATGCCCGGCATTAGCTCCGCCTGAATAACGAACAACGACATCCGAGTTCTCTGCCAGAATATCGACAACCTTACCCTTACCTTCGTCTCCCCATTGCAAACCTACGACACAGCAATTCATCTAAACAAAGCCTTTCTGTTTTCAAAAACCTACCGTCAAACATTAATTGTTATAATTACGAAACTTACAAAATAGACACCACAGGTGTCATCCCCGTAACCAGCGTCAGCTTATCTTTGCAACGACTTCATCGAGTACTATTCCAAGGCCGTCGTAATCCCTATCGCTGATCTTGATATCATTATCGCTCCCCTGGCTGTCCTTATACGTTATCGTAAAGAACCCTTTCGAATCGAAATGCGTTTTGTTAATACTTTCCATAGAATCATAAGTTATCTCTGTGCCGCTTACGTCAAGCGACGTGTCGCCGGCGACAACTTTTTTCTTTTTTGAAGTTACCCACTTAAAAGCAAAAAATGCCCCCAAAGGCAAAAGCACAAGAGGTGAATACATGTTGAACTTCATTGTGTCGCTGGGTTGATTGTCGTTTTCAATGTAATGTTTTTTGTAAAAGCTTTGCCGTTTGGCCCAGTCATACTTGCTCAGGTACCCGTCATACGCCAGAACAACGGCCCCTATGACACAAATCGCCATGTAAAGTCTGAAACTGTTTAATTTGTATTTGCTTGCGGTTGCTTCTACTGACATCCGGTTTTCTCCTGTTAATTATCTTCTTTGAGCGATTGCGTTTGTTAAGGGCCCCACAAAGCAGGGCACTATCTTTTCTGCCATCAGAGTTTCTGCAAGTTGGCATTGTTGTTCCAGCGACTGGGGCGAATAGAATTCCTTGCCCTTTCCCTGACGTCGTATCGTAAAGTAAAGGCTGATAGGATCGTCCGGTTTGAATTTATGACTTTTAACTTCCGTAAGTCCGGTTCTTGATTCGATGGTTACTCTTGCCTGTGTGCTGCACTCTTCGTCAAGGGCAAGGATGATCGTCGGCGAAAACCGTAAGGGCCTTGAGTTTGGCATATCCATAAACGACCCGAAAGCTGTCGATGCAAACAAAGCATCTGTAATAACTTCGTTGTGGTTTCCCTGAAAATCGAAATCCATCGAGAACGTCACATCAAGCGAGTCAATATCGAGATGGCTTACCCCCAGCATATAAGGGGCGATCTCAAGAACAAGCTGGTTTAATTTGTAACTGTGATCCATATCATGCGGATTGGCGCACCCGGCACAGATCCGATCGATCTCGAGGTTTACCCACCGGTACTTTTCGCCTTCTTTTTCCTGCTCAAGGCAGAAGTCGCCGTTGGATTTTCTATAAAAATTGTTCATTCCGCTAAACTGTTTTTGTATCCGCTCGAAGAAGGTTAAAACCGTGTCCCTCTCGCCAGGCAGGTCAAGGTGCGTATTGATCTGCATATCTACATAAAAGTCATCGCAAAGCGAACCAAAACTATTAAGCATTTTTAAAATGCCTCCATTAGGAAAGGACCATATTCAATTGGAGATTCTCGCATAAAAAGCGCAGGTTTACAAGCAAATAAACTCGCAAAGAAACCTAAAATTGGCCCAAAAAGACATGCTCAAAGAGGTTTTTTATTTTTTAGAGGTTCTTTTAAGGTCCGGGTTAGGCAGTTTCAGCTCGGTTCCGACCGCCCCGAACGTCGCTATGAGTGTAAAAGTGAATATCCGCCAGATGCCCAGGGCGACAAATTGCCCTGTCGGACCCTGATAATTCACAGCCAAAACGACATTTATAGCAGTGAAAATACACGCGCAAAATGCTCCGCAACCCGCAGCAGAAACGATCCGTTTGGAGAGCCCCGTTCCGCCTGCCAATAGCGTGCTGAGGGTTCCGACTGCCAAAAGCGGTACGATAATGGATATCCACCACATTTTATCGTACACCGGCAGCTGACCAAGATCCTTGATATAGAGATAGTCGATCCAGCCCATCACCCCAGCGGTGATCGAAGCTATAGGGATGATGTGCCAATAACGGGATGGTTTTGCCGATCTTAGCGATAGCCGTTTGCCTATCCGTTTGCGTATCGTCAACGGCCAGTTATAGAACAAACAGAATACCCAGTGCTCCAGCAGCGCACCTCGCTCGCCGAACACAGGTACGATATGAACAGCTTCGGTTGCCCAGTGACCGGCCATAAAACGCGCAAGCGCCGGATACCGATACGCCATCTGGATCGGAAACGCAAGGTAACCGATATATTTGAAAAAGCTAAGGAACAGCGCAATGTTATAATCTTTAAAACTTCTATCCTTGATCGCCATATACAAGGTGTAAAGCCCCCGGCATATTGAGCCCGGAGAAATAGGAACAACTTGAAAAAGGGCGACGATTCCAAGCCCGATTTTCCATGCGTTCGGATCCTCACGATGAGTGAGCCAATAAACGAAAGCGATTATGACAGAGACGACCTGAGTTACCGGAAGCGTACAAACATGAACAGCAAGGCTCTTAAGATATTTCTGGATAAAAGGTTCTTTCAACTGAGAAAGGATAGTCTCGCTGTCATCGTCCGTAACAAGATGTTTTTCTCGTCCTTCGGCGATCATGTCACGCAGCCATTGCTCGCGGAAATCTGCATTGAAATAAAGTTTCACCGGCCGAACGAAAATATAAAAGTATTTCTCTTTTCTGTATCGCGGATCGATGGCAAATTTATGAAGACCTATCGGTAGCCAGGAGATCAGGAAATGACCGATGAACAATGGCATATTGTTTCCAACTTCAAGGGCCTTGCCCGCGCTGATCCGTCCTTCTCTGTGCCAATAGATAGCCTTTTCGCACGCCCGTCCTTTGACAGCCCTTACAAAATAACTCCAGTCGAAACACAGATCGTGGTAATGTTTCCGCCAGTCCTTTCGCCCCCACAGCTTACGCAAAAACTCACCGGCAAACGGTATCATCCCTACAAAAACAAATATAAATGTAAGGAATTTCGACTTTCTAAGTTTCACTTCCTTTTCTTCGTCGAGGAAGTTCTTTGTCTTCCACCCGGTAACTGCACTATTGAAAATTGTCCCCCACAGCTTGCCGTCATACAACAGCCGAACATGATTATGCGTAATATCAGGAACAGAGTTGCGATATATATCCTCGACCTCTTTCAGTTCTTCGAACGCGTCTTTAAGATGCGCGAAGTGTGACGGATGCTTTTCGATATACTCGGCAAGCTTCTTGAGGTCGCCCCTGTCAAACTGCACAAGCGATCCGCGTTTGATACCTTTTGCGATAAGCATAAAATCGCCCGGGCTCATCGGTAAAAACGGCAGCAGCGTAAGCCCCGCTCTAAAATCAACCGCCATAAGCCCACGCTCCGGATCGTTATCTGTCGAGCTTAACTTCAAGCAGTTCGGCTGACTCTTGCACGTAGACCATTCGTATTGACGGGCAAACTCGTAGGCGCCGATCTCACCGAGCATTTCCACGAAGTCATGCATGAATTTATATTTCGCGCGATACTCCGGCGAGCCGAGCATATCGGATTTTATTTCTCTTCCGCGTTTCCACAGTTTCAAAGCATCCAGGTTGTCATCTACTTCCAGCCGCCACGTACGACCCTCCACCCATCCGCTTATTTCACCGCAGCTGCCCATATAATGATCGACAAATGTCGCATGAACATCGTTAACAACATTTTGCTCGTTGAATTTTATTTGCGACGCAGCCTTGATGAATTTTTGCCACAACGCGCCGCTCCGTGCCGCCGCAGGATTTGTCTGCAACTGGAACGGGCCCTGAAAACCGATCGCATACAGAAGATCGCGGAATAGCTTTGACATCCTGGAAGGGGGGATCAATATTTTTATCGCATAGGATTTACCGACCTCAGGACCTTCGACAGTCCCCTCGGTTGTCTCCAGGTCTAACATTTTCACCTTGTAAACCTGACCGGCGAACCCGCCGCCTACGAATTTCTCCACCAGAAGCGTAGCCTTGGCACTGTATGCAGGCGATACTCCGGTGATATCATAGATCAGTTCCGTTCCAGCATCGTATTTCTCGATTCGCATAGGGCGGCAAAGCTCCGTACTGTGAAATATCACTTGTAGCTCTTTGCAAGTTTCAACCGAGTACTCTGCCATGAATTTCCCTAACGTTAATTCTATAAAATAGCCAGATGAATACAAATTTGCAGAACGATCCCTGCATAAACACCAGCCATTAGGTCATCGGCAAGAATACCCCATCCGCTTGGAAGTTTCTCAAGTTTTTTACAAGGGTAAGGTTTCAATATATCGAAAAATCTAAACGCCGCAAACCCAACCAAAGACACGATAAGAATATTCTTGCCTCCGACAGCATAAGCGGTGATAAATGTCAGCGCCTGTCCCGCGGCCTCGTCGGCGACCACCTGCGAAGGGTCCTTGTCACCCGTCAAACTGATAACCCCGGGGGCGAATAGAACACATGAGATCGACGCTCCAACAGCGATAACGAACATAGCTGCTGATGTTACCACGCCACCGGCGTCACAAAGACATAGAATCGCAAACACCACTACGGGAGGGATCGAACCCCACGTACCCGGCGCAACCGGCAGATGCCCTAAACCAAAACAGGATGTAAGCAATTTCTTCATAATATCAACCCAACAGCATAGATCGAAAACGTCCGAATGTCAAATCTCATCTAATTACGGATTCGCAAAACCTGTCTGTCATCCCTGCGATATAATCGCACACAGCCCTTTCGACGCCGAACTCAGGCGTAAGTTTTTTATAAAAACTCGGCATCGAATCCGGGTTTTTGCAGCACTGCTCAAACAGTTTTGTCAGCCATTCTTCGGTTTTCTTCGCAGAGCTTCGAAGCTTCGGGTGCATATACATATTATCCAACAGCGATTTTTCAAGCTCTTTAAGCTGGCCCATCGCCTCATCGCTTAAACTTATAAGCGGCGCCTCGGAGTTGTAAACATCGTCCAACGATTTGATCTTTTCGCTTTCGATAAGCTGTTTACTCATTTTCAAACAGTCGCTCACCAGGTAGTCGATCATCTTTTTCGCCGTCCGTGTCCTTCGGATGGATGCTTCTTCAATTGCCCCTGCGTTTATCAGCTCTTGTGCGATCAGGAACAGCTCAAGCTCGCAAAGCTCTTCTTCGCTAACCAGTCCTGCCCGCATCCCGTCTTCAAGATCGTGACAGTTATATGCTATCCTGTCTGCGATATCGGCGATCTGTCCTTCGAGCGAGCATTGCTTTTCGGCAAACTCGTCGGCTTGCGGTTTGTCATAAGGGCTCCGATGCCGGGCAAACCCAAGCCGTGTTTCGTACATCAGGTTAAGCCCCTTAAAGTTCGGGTAGGGATGTTCGATAAGATCGACCAGCCGCAGCGTTTGCCGGTTATGTTCGAACCCGCCATGATCTTTCATCAGTTTGTTTAGCGTATGTTCGCCGGCGTGCCCGAACGGGCTGTGCCCTAAGTCGTGGCCAAGACATATCGCCTCAGCCAGGCTTTCATTAACGTCAAGCGCCTTTGCGATGGTCCTGCCGATCTGCGCAACCTCGATACTATGCGTAAGCCTCGTCCTGTAGTGATCGTTAACGCCCGGCGTAAAGACCTGCGTCTTGCCTTCGAGCATACGGAACGCGGAACTGTGCATCACACGATCACGATCACGCTCGAACGCATCGCGGTAAGAATGTTTTTCCTCTGCAAACATTCTGCCCTTGGAGTTGTTCTCAGTAACGGCATAGGTTGACGGATTGGACATGGTTAGACGTTTGGAAGATTTTTTTTCTTGCTGATCTCGATCAACTGATCGTACAGTTCGTAAAGCCCCTGGCTTATAACATCAGTATCGCTGCACACATGCATAAAGTTGGTATCCCCGTCCCATCGCGGAACAATATGAACATGCATATGGTCCGGCAGGCCTGCGCCTGCGCATCGCCCGAAGTTTATTCCAATGTTGAATCCGTGTGGACCGATCGCTTCGGTAAGTGCAACTTTGCAGTCGCGAGTCAGCTTCGTTAGTTCGAGAAGTTCCTCGTCGCTGGCATCGTCCATGTCAGCAATATGACGCGCCGGAGCGATCAGCAGATGACCGTTGTTATAAGGGAACCGATTAAACACAACCATGCAGTTCCTGGTACGCCAAAGCACCAGGTTCTCGCGATCATTCTCCGTATTCTCAAGGTAATGGCATACGAAGCATTCGTGTTTTTCTTCTGAAAGACCTTGAATGTATTTTATCCTCCACGGAGCCCATAGATTTTTACGTTCCAATGCCCGCCTCCTGATTAGTTATCCATCAGCCGGAGCGATATCTTCTGGTCGATCTTGATCAGAGGTTCCATGCCGCCAAGCGGAAGCATAAAGTTCGCGGTCATGGTTATATTGTAGTGCTGTTCTTCCGAGATAACCGTTCCGGTATCGATATTGAACACTTGCCTGCCCGTTCCTTCCAGCCCCGTTGTCCGATACCCACGCAGGAAACCAAGCATACCCTTCATGCGGAAACGGCCTTGATACCTGCTGGGCCAGTTTTCATATTTCTCTTTGCTTTCGGCAAACGTACTGTCGATGATCGCCAGTCGCTGCTCGCCGCTTTCATCGATCTCCTTAAGAGTGTACGTCGTTTCTTTCACTGCCTGAACCGCAACTGGCAGCGGAATGATCTGTATTGTTTTCCAACTATCCCCGATCTCCACGCCGTCCAGAGGATTTTCGATAGAAGCGATAGAGTCCCAAACGTGCCATTGAAGCGCGACGAAATCGGCGATCATATCCATTTCTTTGATTCGTCCTTTACGCGGATTGCTTGAGGATATAGATTTTTCGCCAAGCTCACTGACGATTTTCTGGATCTCGGAAAAATCTTCGATCTTGCCAACAGGCGAAACCTGGAACGTAAACGTTCTGCCATTGAGATATTCAATGGCATCGCGAGGTGTTCGTTTGGAAGCTTTGCGAGTGACCTTTGCCGATTCGCATGTCGCCGATATGGTGCTAAGGCCGTAAGGGTTCAGCTCGACGGGCTTATAGGCTATCACCATCTCAAGCTTTTCATAGATCTTTTGAGGTTTGCTTTTTTTGCCCCTCGACGCAACTCCTGTCGGATCCAGATCGATGCTGACATTGCGTTCGGAAATAAGTTTATATCGTAATGTCGTATCAGCCTTAAAGTCGACTACAAGAAGTTCCTTTTCCTGACCAGGCTGACAACCAACCGACGAAACAACCACCGCCAAACAAATGATAAATCCATAGAAGTTTTTCAAGATAACAACCTTTCCAAAAGCAGCAGGTAACGCTTTAATTAGTCAATTTTTTCAAGGCTGACAGAACTGGTAAGTCCCATCGTCAGCGTATCAGGGCCCTTTCCTTCCACCTGAACACGCGATGGTTCCGCAGCGATATATATCGATACAAGAGTTTCGTGGTATTTGCTTATCTGTCCGGAGCTAAGGTCCAGAGTAAAACCGCCGCTCCAGTTATCATCGGCATCGAACATCTTCGCAAAGACGCCCATACCTGAATCGCTCTTTGCTGACTCGTCCTCTGCCTTTTTGGATGTCGGCACTGCCTGCATCTCTATCTGTGCCATATTACTGCGGACAGACTTTAAAGTGTAGGTTTTTTCAAAGTTCTTAGGATCAAGCATTCCCGCCGGAGGTGTTCTAACTTTGTTCCAGCTTTGCCCGACGATTAACTTGCTTTCTGACGCATCAGGAAGGGCAAGAACTTCGTGCCTGGCCTTAATGCTTTTGTCCGTAAGAAAACTTTTTACGAACTTATCAGACGAAACCGCTCGTGCGCTGGAAATGTCAACCGAAGAGACGTTCCCGGACGGCGACATCATGATCTGGTAGCTGCGACCGATCAGAGTGGTAAGTGCGTGCTTGCTATTGGTAGCACTGTCAAAATCCAGAACCACCCCACTTTTGTTCTGTGCGTGGTATTTAATGCCGTCGATCTTGATACTGGCAACGGCATTGCCTGCGGCATTAACGCTGTTGATCGTCTGGGTGAATATCACTTCGATTTTCGATCCGGTACGTTCTTCTTTAAGTTTGTTCAGCGAAGGCTGTTCGAATCTAAAATCTTTAATCGCTTCAGTAACCACTTTATACTTGGTTGTGTTACCGGCTGTGAAGTTCAGACGAACATTGGCGATCTTGTCCGACAATACGCTTTTCCCGTCGGTTTCGGCTTCAGGCGCACACCCGGCAAAGATCAACATTAAACAGGTAGCAAAAACGATACTGGTCAAAAGTTTAGATGACATGACTTCTCCTTCTTATTATTCAAAATTGTTAACTCGCCAATGGCAAATACAAAAACGCATTATATGTTTTAGGGCAGCCCAAGGCAACCTTTATATCGCCCAGCCGCACATTTTTTGGAGACAAAATGGTTTTTTTGGCCTCATCAACACCAGTTTTTTTCTCTTAGACACCGATTTTCGGAACAAACATGCCAAAAACGCGATTTTACGGTTTATTCGCCCCACCAGAAAGCTATAATGGCAAATCCAAACTTATATAAATGTCAAGCGTATTTTGGTTGCATAGGCGACCTTGGATTTGAAATGGAGATGACAATGAGAAGTGACACAGTAAAGAGCGGTTTTCAAAGGGCCCCGCACAGAGCCTTATTACATGCATGCGGAGTTAAGACCGAAGACATTGGAAAACCGTTCATCGCAGTAGCAAACAGTTTTTGCGAAATAGTTCCCGGCCACGTCCACTTGAACGAAGTTGCAAAAACCGTCAAAGACGCAATAAGAGCAGCCGGCGGCCTCCCATTCGAGTTTAACACACTCGCCATCTGTGACGGCATAGCAATGGGACATTCCGGCATGAAGTATTCACTCGCTTCACGTGAGATCGTCGCCGACACCGTCGAGACAATGATAAACGCACACTGCTTTGACGGAATGGTCTGTATCCCAAACTGCGACAAGATCATTCCCGGAATGCTCATGGCTGCGATGCGCCTGAACATACCGACAATATTCGTATCAGGCGGACCAATGGTTGCCGGCAAAACTTCCGACGGAAAAGTCGCAGACCTCATCAGCGTCTTTGAAGGCGTTGCCGAGTTTAACGCTGGAAAAATTGACGAAGCAAAGCTCGACGAACTCGAAAACTGCAGCTGTCCCTCGCAGGGAAGCTGCTCTGGAATGTTCACCGCAAACAGCATGAACTGCCTTTGCGAAGCGATAGGAATGGCCCTGCCAGGCAACGGCACCATCCTCGCTATCGACCCGAAACGTCAGGACCTCTACAAGGCAGCAGCAAAGCAGATAATAGAGCTTGTAGAAAAAGATATTAAACCGCTCGATATCGTTAACGAAAAAGCATTCGACAACGCGTTCGTCCTCGACATGGCAATGGGCGGATCTACAAATACAGTTCTGCATACCTTAGCCATCGCCAGCGAAGCAGGCGTCGACTACGATCTCGAAAAGATAAACGCAATAAGCGCAAAGTGCCCGAATATTTGCAAGGTCTCACCGTCAAGCGAATGGCACATGCAGGACGTGGACCAAGCCGGCGGAATCAGCGCCATCTTAAACGAGATAAGCAAAACAGGATTGCTGCACACCGAATGCATGACAGTTAGCGGCGTAACCCTTGGCGAAAGGATAAAAAACGCTAAGATCAAGAACACCGATTGCATCCGCACCCTCGACAATGCATACTCGAAGACCGGCGGACTTGCGATCCTTAGCGGAAACCTCGCTCCGAGCGGCTCAGTCGTAAAAAGCGCAGGCGTCGCAAAGTCAATGCTAACCCATTCGGGCCCTGCAGTTATCTTTGAAAGTCAGGACCAGGCCTGCGACGGTATCTTAGCGGGCAAAGTAAAAGCCGGTGACGTCGTCGTCATACGCTACGAAGGGCCAAAGGGAGGGCCCGGAATGCAGGAGATGCTAAGCCCCACAAGCTACATAATGGGCGCAGGCCTCGGCGAATCGGTAGCGCTTATAACCGATGGACGTTTCTCCGGCGGAACGCACGGAGCATGCATCGGACACATCAGTCCCGAAGCTGCCGTAGGCGGACCGATCGGTTTGATAAAAGAAGGCGACATCATTGAGATCGATATCCCTAACAGAGTGCTTAAAGTTAACTTAAGCGATGACGCCCTTGCCGCACGCAAGAAGGATTGGAAGCCAAGAACGCCAGAAATCACAACAGGCTACCTCGCAAAGTACGCTTCAATGGCAACAAGCGCCGATACCGGGGCAATTCTAAAGTGGTAAAAAATGGCACCGAAGAATAGAAAAGCTCCGTGGTACGTAGCCGGCCTGCACTTCGAATGCACCGGCTGTGGTAACTGTTGCGCAGGGCCCGACGAGGGAAATATCTGGATAACAAAACCGGAGATAGAAAGCCTCGCAAAGTTCCTCGGCATGACCGTAGAGAAAACCAGCGACGAGTTTCTCCGCCGCATCGGCAATCGCTACAGTATTAACGAACAGCCTGTAAACAAAGACTGCGTCTTTCTGACAGACACCGGAACCGGCAAGGGCTGTGCGGTTTATCCCGTCCGCCCCAATCAATGTCACACCTGGCCATTCTGGAACGACAACCTTGGCCACCCCGACGACTGGGACAAGGCAGCCACAATCTGCCCCGGCATAAACCGAGGCAAGCTATACACCTTCCAGGAAATTGAAGTTTTAAGAAAACAAAAAAAAGTGGTGGACAGATGAATAACGCCGCCATCGCCGAAAGTGTCCGGCAAGTCTACGATTGGATAGATGCTGAAGTCGCAAAAAACACCGCCACATGCGACGCATGCGGAAAGTGCTGCAGCTTCCAGGCCTACGACCATCGCCTGTATGTAACAAGCCCGGAAATGATCCACTTCACCGCCAATGTTGGCAGCATAAAACCAATGCAAAATGGCATCTGTCCGTATCTGCACGAAGGCAAATGCACCGTCCATCCCTTTCGTTTCACCGGTTGCAGAATTTTCCTGTGCACCGGCGATCCGGATTTGCAAAGCAGCCTGAGCGAACAGGCTCTGCAAAAATTAAAGAACATCTGCGAAAAGTTTGACATTGAATACTATTACACCGACCTAAAAACCGCATTGAACAGTTAAGACCGCACTGCATCGCCATATAAACCCATCATTGTGAGCAGCTTTAGCGGCGTGGCAAACTTGAACATCACTTTTCAGCTTTAAAGATCGCGATGATCTCTGCCATTGACACAGCCCCTTCTGCTGCAAACTTTAAATTACGTTGTTTGTCGATGTAAAATGATGTTGGCAAAGCTCTTACGTCGGAAAATGGCATCGCAGGAGCCGCTGTCAGGCTTGCAACCGTGTAGTTCAGCTTGTTGGTGGCGGCGAACCTCTTTAGCAGATTTCTATTCTCCTCTGAGATAGCGATTATGGCCAGTTCTTCGCTGCTTTTTTGCTTTCTAAGCTCGATCAAATCCGGTATTTCGGCTCTGCATGGCGGGCACCAAGTCCCCCAGAAAAGCACCAGAACGTCTTTACCGGCGTATTCGCTTAGCTTGTGCGTTTTGCCGTCAAGGTCGGAAAATGTAAGATCAGGCGTCTGCTTGCCATACCATTGGGTCAATGTCGGACCCCAGGTTCTTGCATATTTGACGATTGTCTCAAGCGTCATCGGCCCATGGGCAACGGCATCGTATTCTGCCGCAAAATGTGCGGTTATATGCGACTTCTGCGTGTTATTTATGCTCTTATCTGTGAAGACCCACGTTATAGCCAGGACTAATAACAGAAAGACGACGAGAACAGGCCAGCTTTTTGCGATATTTTTATTATTTGTGTCCATTTTCTCTATCCTTTTTAAACTCTTTCGCATCTTGTTCGTATAGATATCGACCTGCATGATAGCTTTTCTGCATAGATTGCAGGTCAGCACCCCAACGCAATTGATACGTCTTGTACAGACTTGGGGTTCGCAACCTATTATAGAGGGTTCCCGGTTATTGTAAACGATCATTTTCGGGCGTTTACATCCCGCGAAGACGGGAAATGGCTTGACAAGTACGATAACAAGAGATTAGGATATACAAGGAGCCGGATTCCTTATAACCATATACTATTGGAGAACTTGCACGTGAAGGTTTATAGTTTTAGTAGATCGGTCGTTTTTGTTTTGTTGTTTTTCGTCGCTTTTAGCGTTTTAGGTTGTTCTGACAGCCCGGAAGGCAAGGCTGCAAAGGCCTCAGCAAAGAACGCAGAAAAGGCGATGCTTTTAGTACACACAAAGGGTGATTACGACAAGGCCGTTAAAGAGATGAAAAAAGCCGCAACACTAGCATCCAAAGCGGGCCGGGCCGGCGAGGCAACCTTGCTCGTCGCAGGCAACCTTTACTTCGATTACGCTGATCAACATCAAAGCAAGCTTATCGAAAACGCAGACGTCGTCAGTAAGATTATAGATAGACTTTCGACAACTGCAAAGAAACTTAGCTACTTGCAGATCGAAAAAAATCATCTTGAAAGCCTGATGGATTCTTCCGACGAGCGAATGGTCCAGCTTGAGGGTCTTATCGCCGGTTCCGACCATGGCGCAGGCATAGAAAAGGAACTGGCACAGGCCGAACAGCGACTTTCACAACTACAGGATGAGCAGGAAAAGTTTATCGAAGCAGAACGCCAGGCGCACCGGCAAACAAACGAACTACAGGACGCAGCAAACGCAAAAATAAATGAATCAAAGAAAGCAACCGGGGATCGGAAACAACAGCTTGAAAAAGAGCATTATGAACTCATGCTGGCAAAGAAGCAATATCTGGTCGAGTCGCAGACCGCACTGGACAAGGTCAAGGAGTACCAAAGCCAGATAGCAATTGTAGAGCCTTTGGTGCAGAAGCTTCAAGACGATATGACAGAGGTCCAGCGAAAGATCGACGACCTTGAAAGATCTCCCCAACGCAGCGAACTCAAAAGTCAGCTTCGAGATGCCAACGGCGAGATAGAAGCAACAGAAACAAGCATCGGACAGCTAACAAACACTATCAAGAACCGGCAGGGTGAATATGAAAAAACCATCGAGCAGATAGAGACGCTCATCGAAGATGCACTTAAGAATTTCAAGAAGATCAGGTCCAGGGGAAATCGAGACATTTCGTCCATCCGAAAGGCTGACACGTGTTATGCAAAAGCGACGACCAGTTTATCTGCGATGGAGCACTATCAAAACATGGCCCTGAGATTGCAGGCAATATCTTCCAGCATCGACGGAAGAAGCGCCGGAAGTGTAGATCGACTTGCAATGCAGTACAGCGGATCGGCCAACGATCACAGCAAAAATGCGATGGATGAATATGACAACACTATCAAAGAGTACCAGGACCTGCAAAAAACCGCAGGAAGAGGTAGGGACGAATTGGCATGCAGCTTAACAAAGAGCCATATACTTGCATTGCTTGGCAAGATCAACCTCGCAGAGCAGCTTGATAAATACGAGCTCGTCGAAGACGCTGCCAACGCTGCCAACGAGCTAGTAGACAAAGCTGCCGAGTGCGACCCGGATTTCGAGGCTTCCGTCACCTTCAAGCTCTTTAGCGGTGAGACAGAGATCGTTCCTGCAATGTCAGTCGATAAAGAACCCGCACCCGCAGAGAAAACACCGGCAAAGAAGACTTCAACTGAAACAGGTGCAAAGCCGGCTGAAAGGGAACCGATCCTCTAATACAGGTTCGCATTAAAAATTTCGCGCCAGTGAATACAAGTTGTCATCCAAACTTGATTTGGGATCCATTTCTAACGATTACAATTTGTTCTAGACTTTGTCATTCCTGCCGTCTATCCCGCACCAATTAGTCTACTGACGTAAATTGGTGCTGGAAAAGCGGCCGAGATGTACCCGGGTTTGTTATTTTTTTTTGTCCTCGGGTTTATCTTCCATTATGGGGACTAACTTATACTCTTCACTATCCAGTTGAGGCCAGTCCGGGACAGATTCATTGGAATTGAGAACATGCGGTGTGATAAAGATTGTAAGAACACTGTTTTTGATGTCTTTTTCTTCATGTTTGAATAGTGCACCGAGAATCGGCAAATCACCGAGGATAGGCACTTTTGATATGGTACTGCTCATTTCCTGCTGGCGTAATCCGCCGAGGACCAGTGTTTGCCCTTCCTGAACGGTCACTTCTGTGTTGGATTCTCGTGTCGTCAGTTCCGGCAGCCCCGCATCAGGTGTAAACGTGAAGTTTCCGACCATGACATCGACATTGAGATGGATCTTACCGTCTGCCAGAAGCGTAGGTACGATTCGTCCTTCGGTATCGGCAGAGATATCGCTCTTCTTAACGATTGGTCGCCCGGATGTATCGAAGCCTTCGTTGAAGAAGTAGTTGAGAGTTTTGCGAATCATGATACGAGACTCTTTTCCACTCATCGAAACGGTACGTGGATTGGCCAGGATGGTTCCTTCACCGTCTTTTACGAGCGTGTTTAGCCGGATGAAGAATTCGCTTGGTAAAGTTCCAACGCCCTGATAAAAGCTTTGTCCCACGCCGGCGACTCGCGTAAGTGTGTCGAGTGCACCGCTGGGAAAGCCCGCCTGGTCCGTGGTTTGTGAGAATTTTTGTAGTGATCTGCCTGCCGGCTGAAATATTCCGAAGTGGCCTTCGGCGTACGACCAATCCAGACCAAGGTTGCGGTTTGCTTCGTCGGAAAGTTCGACAGCCATCATGTCGACGAGGATATGAGGCGGGTTAGTATCAATCAAACCCAGGTCAGTTTTCAACTCTGCCAGAACCTCAGGCGGACCTTTGAACAGGATTATGTTTCGAGCGGTATTTACAGTAATGTACATGCCGTATGCAGCAGGCAGTGACTCCATCGCTTCCGAGACTGTCATATGCAAAGGCTCGACGATCTCGGTGACGTTGCCCTCAGAATTGATATTACTTTGAGGTTTTGCGGTTGTAGGCACCTGTGCAACTGGTGCCGAGGTCATATCCTGGCCCATATCCGGCCTTCCTATCGGCGGGCCGTCGTGCTGCGCCGCGGAGACATCGATCAATCGATCTGGCAAATCCACTCGATAAATATCGGGCTTTACAATATCGTCTTCCTTGCTGATAATAGTTGCTATTGTAAGAAGGATCGAACGGCTGTCAGGCGACCACGATATATCTTCTATTATGTCGCGATCGTCCTCGCCTATAATTTCTTTTCGGTCGAGTTGCTCATCGTAAACTATAATGTCGTCAACTCTTTTTTCCAGAAAGTCATATATGCTCAGAACCCAGCGTGGGGTTTCAAATTGGGGTTCCGGTCCCCAGTTTTTTACTGCAAAACGACGGGTGAGAAAAAGGATTTTGGTGCTGTCGTAGGACCATTTTATTGATCTGAATTTATCGAGTTCGCCCGTTTTTTGCGGGTAGGACGTCATGATCGGCTGATACCCGCCGTTTACAGGGTCGATCAAATAAACGGTCTCGATATCGGTCCCTTGATTGTCAAACCTCTCACCTTTGGAAAGGATCCATCTTCCGTCCCATGACCATAAGAGATCGTCAAGTTCAAGCTGTTTTTCAGTGGCAGGCGAAGTAGCATTTGTAAGATTTCTTGCTTCGCTACCGTCCGGCCGAGCGATCCAGCAATCCTTTCGATCGCCCATTCGTTCGGTTTGAGTCATATCGACATCGCTGACAAAGGCAACCCACTCGCCGGTTGGGCTCCAGCGGGGAGAGTCCGTATCTATCGACTGCGCACCAATGTCGGTTAGAAGAACGAGATCCTTGCCGTCCGGATTGACCGTAGCAATATCGAACCGACCGCCGCTTGCTTCTATCTGTAAGCAGATCTTTTGTGGAGACGAAGGGCTCCAACGCTGTTCTTTTCCTTGACCCCGCTTGGCCAAAAGTCTCCAGGTCTTCCCAGATTGAGTATCCGCTACCCATAATTGGCGTTTTTTGGCCGCTCCGGGCCGGACCTTATACGCTGCATATTTATCATTTGCGGAGAAGACAGGTCCGTCGTCCTGATCAATGGCGTCCTGAGGATAAGGTGCCGAGATAGAAAGAGATTTTTTTGCCGGCACATCGTAGATGTATACCCCGCCCTGGCTCTGATTTTCAGCCGCATTGGAAAACTCGTATGAGATCTTATCTCCTGCCCACGACCACTGTGCAAAGAACGGATTTCCGACTCGGGATATTGCTTCTTCCCCCGTGCCGTCAGCTTTCATCACCATCAACTGCTTCTGAGTGTCCGTCTCTTCACGAACAAAAGATATCATCTCGCCGTGAAATGCCCACGCCACAGCCCGTGATTTACCATCATCGGTTAACTGAACAAGCTCAACGCCGTCAGCGATGAATTCAGCCCGCAGTACTGGCGCAAAAAACGCAACAAATATCGCTGCATAAAGAATATACGCGCAAACTGCGGATCGGATCTTACTTGTCAAAACGGCCCCTTCTGCATTTAAAAAACATAAATTATTATGCTGCGGACACTTACAGTACTGATTATATGGGGTTTAGATGAGAATACAATGAGAATACGCCCTTAGGGCTTAGATAACAACGCAAACCAAAGCGAAATCCCGGTTTCACATCGAGGGTGACAGGTTTTTATCCATTTATGGGCTAAAAACAGGGATTTGTATTTTTTTTTTTAAAAAATCAAGAAAATTGGTTGACTTTACGATTACATGTGTAATACTTGTATATATTACAAGTGTAATATTTAGGAGACTTAAGATATGACGGACAAACCAAAAATTTCGCAGGCTGAATGGGAAGTTATGAAGGTTCTTTGGAAAAGGCCTTTGGCGACTGCTAACGATGTTGTCGATCAGCTCAGCGACAAAAAGGACTGGAACCCTAAGACGGTTAAGACGCTTATCAACCGGCTGGTCAGCAAGGGCGCAGTCAGCTTTGAAAAGGAGGGTCGGCAGTACAAATATTCGCCGGTGCTCCTGGAAGACGAGTGCATCAAGGCTGAGACCAGCTCGTTCCTGCAACGGGCAGGCGCCGCGGCTGTAAAGCCTATGCTGGCGGCTTTTATCGAAGAGCAGCAATTAAGCGATGCCGATATCGCAGAGCTTAAGGCGATCCTCGAAAGAAAAGGGGGTAATCAATGAGCGAATTTATTGCAGAACTTAGCCCATTCTTCCAGTGGCTGTTAAAATCTACGACGCAGGCGTCTGTTCTGATCTGCGTGATCCTTTTTGTGCAGATATTGTTTGGCAAAAAGCTGGGCTTACGCTGGTACTATTGTCTGTGGATGCTTTTGATCGTGCGCATGCTGATGCCGTGGTCGCCGCAGAGTAAGGTTAGCGTTTATAATTTTGTTCCGGCGGCGGGGCAGGTTAAGGCGACGTTTGAGCATATCTCGCAAAAACCTTTTCTAATTAATAACAATATTACTGGTGAGCCGATGGCGACTCCTCTGGCAATCGGCGATCAACCTACAAAACCGGTTCATCGATCGGAGGCTCCTGCAGAAAGCAACCCTGCTGCTTCTGCGCAAAGTACATCAGTACTACCTTCTTCTTGGCCTTCGGTTGATACCGGTTTTGTTCTTGGGTTTGTTTGGGTTGCCGGTGCCGGCTTGCTTACCTGTGTTGTTTTTGCGGGCAACTTTCGGTTGTGGCAGATTATTAAGAGCAAGCGTCCCGTGACCGATCAGAAGGTTCTCGATATGCTTGAGGATTGTAAGTCGCAGATGGGGATCGAGACGATTCTTGCGATCGTCGAGACGAAAAAAGTTCAGTCGCCTGCGCTGTTTGGGTTTATGCGTCCTCGTTTGCTGCTGCCTGCGGGAATGCTAAAGAGCTTAACCGCAGAAGAATTAGAACATATCTTTTTGCATGAGCTTGCGCATTTAAAACGGTTTGATATTTATCTCGGCTGGGTGATGGCGGTTTTGCAGATATTGCATTGGTTCAATCCGATGGTGTGGTTTGCCTTTTATCGGATTCGTGCAGACAGGGAGCTGGCATGTGACGGGCTCGCGCTTTCGACGATGGGGACGGACCAGCCGGACCTGTATGGGCAGACTATTGTTAGTTTGCTGGAAAGGTTTTCGTGTCATTCACGCTTGCCGTCCATGGCCGGCATCCTTGAAGATAAGTCACAGATAAAAAGAAGAATAAGCTCTATCGCGAGGTTTAAAAAGAGCAGCTATAAATGGACGCCGCTTGCGATAATGGTTCTTGTGATAATAGGCTTTGTAACCCTTTCCGATGCGCATAATACCAAAGGCGACGAGCCGAGCTTCCTGATCAAAGGTGTTGTTACAGACGCCGTTACTGGCAAGCCGATAGCGGGCGTGCGCGTTGGCGATGACGGGTATGCAGACGGCCGGCAGTGGACGATAACCGATTCGCAGGGCAGGTACAGCTATCCTACGTGGTACGAAGAACATAATATTAAAGCCGAAGCAGACGGTTATAGTTCCAGCCGTGAAACACTGCTAACAAAGATATTCGGGTCTGAAAAAGAAAAGACAATTGATTTTGAGCTTGGGCCAGGCGCGGTAAGTTTGCCTTATAAAGCTTCTTTACCTGATGGTGTTAGTGTGGAGCTTGTTGGTCTTGCTGCGCATCCGAGCAAGGGTAAGAACTGGTGGAGTCCGGATGGGACGGAGCTTGCAGGAAATCCCTGGGATGGAATAAACAGCAGGATATCGATATCGCCGATGCCGGGCAGGAAAGCTTATGAGCTTGCTGTGTTGATCAAATACGAGGAAGGTAATGAGCCGGGTAATTATGTTTATTCGGAGCATAGTAAAAATGCAGCTCATAGCAATGTGAACAAGTCATCGACTAGCAATATGTCTTGCTCTGTTTTAGATATGCCGGGTGATAAAGAAGTAACGGATATAAAGCTTGGTATTGCGTCGGGTAAATATGAAACGCGTTATTCTCGCGAGATGCCGCTGCATGGAACGTATGTAAGACGTCCTGACAAAAAAGGCAAAGGTATATCATGGTTTGCACCGATAGCAGTGGACGATAAGACATCGATCACGATAACGCACGGTTATAATGGCGAACAGTCTAAGCTTATTGCGGTTGATTCTGACGGGAAGGAGCATGTTGGTTCCGGCAATGGCGGATCTTTCAGCAGGGAAGCTTATACGATGCAGTACAAGTTCAATGTTCCGATTGACAGGATTAAGGAGTTTGTTTTTCAGTCTCGTCCTTACAAGCTTTATGAGTTTAAGAATGTGGCGCTAAGGCCCGGGGCTGTTGATGTGGCCGATTTACTCGAAGAGAAGATGCAGGAGTATGCATCAAAAATAGAACCTCTTCCTATGGGTACTCCCGAGGAGCAAGCAGAATGGATGAGGCAAACACTTTTGATGTATGCCGAGCCATTTAGAGCAATGCTGACTTCTGAATCCGCCGAGAAAGAATTCAATGATGCTATCAAGGAAGCAATGGAAGAGATTGATAAGGAAATGGCTGAGATCGCCGAACAGACGTCAGCATTTATAAAGCAGCCTTTGGTCGATCAAGCGGACGAATTCTTTGTTGTTTTAAACAAAGCTTACGAGGCAAAGAATTGGAAAGTAGTTGAGGAATCTGCCAAAGCATTACGCGATTTTTTCAGGGACAAAGAGAAAACTGCGGGACAGGAGATAAGAGCATCTGTCGAAACTTTGGCGGAACTTAGCGATGAGGTGAACGATGCGATAAGAGACGGACAAATGTATCTTGTACCTGCCTATTATAATCAACTCATTAAGGAGTGGGAGAGATTCAAGTCAGGCGACAGTCAGGCAAGATCCGAGGTGCAGGTTTACACCGGTGTCGGTGTAATTGAAGTAGAAGATGATGTTCATGATTTTGGTACGATCGGACCAAATAGTAAAAATGAAAGTGAATTTAAATTTAAAAATGTCGGAACTGGTGTGCTGAAAATAACAAAGGTTAAAGCAGCGTGCGGGTGTACTGTTCCTGAATTAGACAAAAACGAATATGCACCGGGCGAAAGCGGTACTATAAAAGTGACATACCGCTCATCGAAGCGGGATGGGCCTGTCAAAAAGCATCTGTACATAGAAAGCGATGACCCTAAGAATCCTAAGTTTGAGCTAACCATAAAAGCAAATGTTGAAGTAAAGGTAGCTGTAAGGCCCACGACGTTACTGCTTGCTTTGACGGACCAACAGGTTAAACCTATTGAACTGGTCAGCAAAGATGGCGTACGGTTCTCGATAGATGACATTACGTTTGCGGGCAATGCAATAACATTCGATATCGATCCTGCCAAGGAATCTACAAGGTTTGTGCTGACACCAAAGATCGATCTTGATAAGCTTAGGGAAACTGAAAGGGGAACTATCGTTTTTAAATTGACTCATCCGGAATGTGACGAGGTTACAGTTAAGGTAAACACGATCCCTGAGTTTGAATTGTCAAGGCCAAGGATAATTCTGCAAAACGTGGTGGCGGGGCAAAAAGCCACTAAAGATATTTGGATCACGAGCAACTATGGCGAAAAAGTTGAAATAGAATCGGTTTCTTTTGAAAAGGACCTTGTTGAAATAATGAGCAGGGAACATAATGGCAACGACTTGAAAATTGTTGTGCAAATAACAGTTCCTGAAAAGCAAGGCAAGTCGAGGTATTTCTCGGATACTATCAATATAAAACTGAAAAGCGGACAGCAATTCAAGGTCAGGTGCACCGGGTTTCTCGCTGACCTCTATGGCAAAAAATAAACTTTACTTCACCCTCTGCGGCAAAAGACTTACCGGAAAAGGTTCCGGACACCTTTATTTTGCACTTGATTGAATTCCACTTGACACACCTCTGAAATAGTAGATGATATAAAAACGAAAGGGGTCTAAAATGAAGAACACGACAACCGTTCTAAGGATCACTGCGATTATATTAAATACGCTGTTTTTAATGGTTCTGCTATTACTGTGCATCAAGAGTCCGCCTAAGGGCCCCAGTATTATCCTGGCCGTTATGATTTTCCTCTTCCCCTTAACAAATCTATTGGCATTGATTTTCAGCAGCAAATTTTTAACTGGCACCAGGGGCGCTGTATTAACTGCTTTGTCGGTTATTTTAAGCATTATTATCTTGATGATATTGGCGCTTGTTGTTGGTCAGTCAGGCGTACCGGAGCCTCCTGTGATGCGTGCCTTTTTAGTGATGTGGATTTTGTCACCCGCCTCAAGCATTCCTGCCGTGATCCTGCTAAGAGCAAGAGCTAAAAAGAACACTCCTGACACAAACACAATATCCTGACCTCATTGTCGAGGCGATGTTGCCATTCGCGGTTTATGTGATTGATGCTCAATGGCTAAAAGGCAATAGTCTGTAACTGATACTTCAAATACTTACTGCTGCATAAAAAATTTAGATAACATCTAAACCGTCTGCTTTGCGCCTTTTCAACTCGAAAAAACTTTTTTGCGCGCAAAGTTAACGCCTTTATTTACTTACCGTCGGCTCCCACTGGACCTTTGCTGCGCCCAATAATGTGCCGGTCGCCTTTGCCAGTTCGATAAGCGAAATCTGGTAGTTGGTCAGCGCGAGTATCTCGGCACTTTGAGCGTTTGTGAGATTTGTTTGTGCCTGCAAAACGTCGGTGCTGGTGTTTAGGCCGATCTGGAACTGACGAAGCTCTGCAGAATACAACTGACCCTCAAGGATAGAGCTTTGCCTGCCCGAAAGAAGCTGCTGCCAATTCGTCTCTACAAGATCGATGGCTGCTAAGACCTCTTTGGTTACGAGTAACTGTTGTTTTTCTTTCGTTGCCAACTGTTGCCTGCGATTATAAATTGCATTTCTCAGCTTGCTTTTTGCAACTTCATTACCTAAAGGCACCTCCAGCCGGAGGCCCATAAAGTGGTTCTCAAAATCCTTATCGTCAATCAGCTTGTAGGAATCATCCTGCGATGCACCGAGCCCGTGGATGGTATAGGTATAACTGGCTGTCAGCAGCGGAAGCATCTGGTTGCGTCTAAAGTCTATGTCGCTAATTGCCTTGGCGATCTCAAGCTCAGCCTGAAGAAGGTCCATGCGATTAGCAAGTGCCTTAACAATAAACAACTCTCGATCAAGCTGATAATAAACAGGATCCGGCTCGCTTGATGTGATCAGGATCGTAGGTGTATCGATAGCAAGATCAGGCTTGTTAAGCACAAGTTTTAACTGACGCTCACGATCTCGAACTGTGTTTTCCGCTGAGATGATCGCCGCAAGCTGACGCGCAACACCTGCCTCTGCGCGGATCTCATCGACCTTTGGGTTTTGGCCTGCGGCGACAAAACGCCGGGCCTGATCTAGCAGAGCCATGGCAAGGTCATGCTGCTGCTTGCGAACTTCGAGCTCTTTGCGCGAGGCATAGAGCTGCCAGTAAAGCTCGTCGGCAGTCGACAGGGCTGTGATAACGTTTAGCTTTGTTTGTGCGCTTACCTGCTGTGCGTTGTACTGTGCCGCACGGATCGTATATGTATTTACTCGTTTGCCGGCGTTCCTGAGCAGGGGCTGACTTATAGAAAATCGAAGATCGGTGTCGTACGATGGATTGAAAAATGTATCTGAATTACTCTTACTGCGATTATCAGCCAGATCGAAAGTTATGTTTCCCCCTGTTCGTAAAGGCATTTGAACACCAAAATCTGTTTGAGAACTATCTGCCTGCGATGCGGTAAATTCATCGGCAGAAGCCCGTGGTTCATCGATCTTTTGGAATCTTCCTTCTGCAAAGAACAATGCTTCAAATCTCGCCTCTTCCTGTTTTACGCCTTCTGCGGCTATTGTGGGGTTGATTAGCTGAACTTTTAAGTCAAGATTGTTTTGCAATGTAAACAACCGGCATTCCTCCAAACTCAACTCAAGCGTTTCCGCAGGCTCTTTTTTAGCAGGCACTTCTAGCTCCGTCTCACCTTCCATTTTAAATTTCTCAAGCTCTAACACTTCGATCTGACGAAAACGCGCAGGCTCAACTCGCATCGTACGAAAACTTTCTTCACTGGCTAATTCTTCACAACCAGACAATAAAAACATCACTGCAAAAAACAAAAAACAAATTCTTAAAATATTACTCATGTCTAAGCGCCTCAATAGGATCAAGCCTTGCGGCCTTAACTGCAGGGAACATGCCGAAAAATATCCCCACAAAACCGGAAAAACCAAACGACAATACGATTGCCCACCCAGGTATCTGGGTCTTTTCAAGAACGGGATTTAATCCCGAAATTATCAATGTCAAAACCTTTCCGAAACCGATACCAACACATCCCCCGATAAAGCATAGTATCACAGCCTCTACCAAAAACTGCGTCAGGATCGCACTCTTCTTAGCACCAACTGCTTTGCGCAAACCTATCTCACGCGTGCGCTCCGAGATAGAGACAAGCATAATGTTCATGATACCGACACCACCTACAAGCAAAGATATCCCAACTACACCACTGGCTACCAGAGTGACAACAAGCGCGATCTCATTGAAGGTCTTGATCGCGCTCTTAAGGGACTCGACACGGAACGTCTCAGGATCGCCAGGCTTTATGTGACGCATCCGTCGCAGGAAAAAACGTATCTCCGCAACCGCCTCATCAAGAACATCCGTGGACTTGCCCTCGGCAAAAACCGATATCCACGGTTTGCCAAACTTATACCCCGTTTTAAATGGGATCACGATCTCATAATTTTCCCGTCCACCGCCACCAAAGTTAAGCTGCTTACTCTTTTCTATGACACCAATAATTTTAAATGTAATATGCCCAATACGCAGCGTCTCCCCGATGCAATCCTTATTAAGCTCAAGCTTATTTTGCAAATTAGGCTCGATCAGGCACACCTGACGCGACTCATCGATCACAGACATCTTTCTGCCCATTGATATTTCGCGTTTTTCGATCTCGTGCCACGACGCCTCAACACCTCTTACTCTTACACTGTTGACGGACTTTTCACCGTAGCGAACCGCATGCGATCCGTTCCAGCTCAATCGAGTAAATCGTTTCACTGAAGGACAATGCTCGAGCATTCCGTCAAACTCTTCTTCCTTGAAGCGAATATGCCACCAGTTCAGATGGCTGTAAGGACCTGTGTTAGGTCGCCGGGGTTCGACCATTATCGAATTGCTTCCGAAAGTTTCAACCTGGCTTAGAACCTGCGCCTTAAGACCCGTAAGCGCGGCGATCACCGCTATCACAGATGCAACTCCGATTATAACACCGAGCGTTGTAAGTACAGACCGCGTCTTGTTGGCCCAAATTTGGCTAAGAGCAAGAAAAACACTCTGCACGATAAGTGCCAAAAACGACAGAGGCGCAAGCAACATCGATTTAACAAAACCTAACATCTAGGCATCCTCCTTATAAGCCGGGTCATCTTTCGTCGCCATGTCGCTATAAATTTTCCCGTCGCTCATCCGAATGATCCGTTTGGCATGGCATGCAATATCAGCTTCGTGCGTAACCATGATGATCGTCTGCCCGTCCTTATGCAGCTCGTCAAATAGCCTCATGATCTCGCCGCTCGTGGTTGTATCGAGGTTACCCGTCGGCTCATCCGCAAGCAGAATACTCGGGTTGCATATAAGCGCCCTTGCGATCGCAACGCGTTGTTTTTCTCCTCCGGAAAGCTGGTTCGGTCTATGGGTTATTCGCTCGCCAAGCCCAACACGCTCCAGAACCTTTTTCGCCAGCTTACCACGCGCGAGCCAGCCGATTTTTGAATATATTAAAGGAAGCTCCACATTCTTTTGCGCATTAAGCTTCGGCAAAAGCTCGAACGACTGAAACACAAATCCGATCTGCTCGTTACGAATACGAGCAAGAGCGCTCCCGCTCATCGTCGTAGTATCTTCGCCGTTAAGCTCATAGGTCCCCTCGCTCGCAACGTCCAGGCATCCGACAAGATTCATCAGCGTACTTTTCCCGGATCCGGAATGCCCCATCACCGCAACATATTCGTTCTTATTGACATCCAGACTAACCCCATCAAGCGCATGTATCTGCTCGACGCCAATTTTATAGATTCGCTTAACGTCTCGTAGACGGATTATCATTTCGCCGTTCGTTTCAGACATGATCCCTAACTTATACTAATCTTTCGACTCATCGTCCGTGCTGTCGTCGCCCTTTTTTTCGGGCTTCTCTTTTTTCTTATCCTTGCCCTTTTTCTTTTCCTTGGCTTTCTTCTCCGCCTCTACTTCTTTTTCGTCCTTTATCTTTTGATCGGTTTTCAAACCGTCCAGCACCTTATACGGGCCGATCACGATCTTATCACCCTCGCTTATACCTGCCGTTACGATCGTATGCGTCAGATCGCTGTCGCCGATCTTCACCGGCGTAACAACGGACTTTCCGTCAACACAACGATAAACAACCGTCGCATGTATCTTTTTCTTATCGAGCAGTTCGGAGCTCTCACGTATCTCTAATGGCAGCCCATCCATTGCCCGGGCCATCACAGCCTGGCTCGGAACCTTCAAAATATTCTCATGCTTTTGCGTCTGTATGTCAACATCCGCAGTAAGGCCGGAATACAACCTTTCCTCGTTCGCATCGAGCAATATCTCGGTGCGATAATACTTCGTACCGTTATTACTCATCCGATGCGTAAGAGCTATCGTATCGACAACTCCGGAAAACTCCGTATCAGGAAAAGACTGGATCTCAACGTTCGCACGCTGACCGACCTGAACACCGCCAATATCAGCCTCATCCACCTGCGCAACAACCAGCATCTGAGACATATCACCGACGACCATAATAACCGTCCCCGGATTATTCATCGTACCCGTCATCACAACCTCACCAACCTCCGCGTTTAAACGGATAACCGTACCGTCGATCGGCGAACGTATCGTAGTATACCCAAGCGCCTCCTCTGCCGATTCGATCCTCGCCTCCGCAGCCTCAAGGTTATACTGCAACACTACAATATTAAGCTCTGCTGCCTTTAGCGCGTGCACCGCAGCCTCATACCGGGACTTAAGCTCGTCATGATTACACTGCGTCTGATCGAACATCGCCTGGCTGATATCCTGAGAGGCTAACAATTGTTTTTGCCGCTTCGCATCGCTCGCTGCCTGCTTAAGCAATGACGTCGTACCATCAAGGCTTGACTTCTGGCTTGCAACACGAGAATTTTCGACATTTATCTGAGCTTGCTGGGCTTTGTAGTTTGCACGAGCCGACCTAAGCTGGCTCTCAAGCTCTTTAGAGTCAAGACGGATCAGCAATGATCCCTTAACTGGCGGATCCGCATCAGGATTACCGCCTGAAACCTTGTCCCCCTCGTCGAACGGAAGCTCCACGATACGCGCAGACACCTTCGCGCTTATATCGACATTGCTCCTGGGCTCGATCTCACCGGGCGCACTTACAAACTCGCTAAGCTCCCCGAGCTTAACATCTTCGATACGAACCGTCATAAAGTTTGACTTCGCCTTCTTCTTGCGGAGAACACCCTTGATGATAGCAGGAATGATTAATGTTAATATGACAACAACGATGATAGTGGTTTTAAAATACTTCTTCACCCGGGCACCTTTCTGTTTATATTAGATTGAACACCAACAGCCGAACAAAAAACCCACCGAAGGATACTGAAAATATCTCCACCTAAAACCGTACTAAAACCCAAACTTCACATACATATAGACGTATCAAACCACAAAAGGTTCGACTTTTTACAGGCATAATCGATGCACTTGGTGCAATTTTTAGAAAATAGGTAATTCACAAGAGATTTTCTACAGAGCATACCAGACGCCTTTTTCCGACCTTTTTCCATTAAATTCTGCTGCGATCAACTTCACCGGCCATAGACCGGACTCCACCACCCAACCATTATACCACAACTTGTCCTACACAACATATTAATCTCGTCATTGCGAGGGCTTTAGCCCGTGGCAATTTATGCCCTAGGTACCTTGACCGTAACAATTTATAATAACCTCAACACAACCAACAAAACCCAATAATATAAACGCCCGCAAAGCGGGCCGCAATACCATTTAGCCCCCTCAATTCATTGAGGGGGTCCTTGCTTTACCTTCCGTCCTCCGGGCGGGGTTGCTGGTAAAAATATCTAATATCTAAAACCTAATATCTAACCAGCCATGGGCTGGTTCAGCTCGAACCCAAAACGATGGTAAAAACCTTGACACCGCATCCGGATATGCTACAATCACGACACCAAAGGGGATAAAATGGCAAAAGATAAGAAAAAAAGCTGTTTTGTGATCGCACCTATCGGAGATCCTGACTCTGATGTCCGGCAATGGTCGAATAAGATATTTAAACATATAATCAAACCCGCAGTAGAACCAGACTACGATCCCATTAGGGCACAGGATATAGACCAGTCCGGCCTTGTCACGGCCCAGATAGTCGACCAGCTTTTAGGAGCCGACCTTACCATAGCCGATCTTACCGATGGCAACCCGAATGTCTATTACGAGGTAGCTATCCGTCATGCCGTCAAAAAACCAATAGTCCATCTCATCAGGAGCGGCCAGACCCCAAGATTTGATATCCAGGGCATGAGAGCGATCCACATCGACAACGATTTGGAGATAGCCAAAAATGCAATTGAGAGCCTCAAGGGACAGGTCAAAAAACTTGAAGAAGACCCCAACAGCCTGACTACCCCCGTCAGCCAGGCCATCAACTTAGCCGAGATAAATAAAAGCGATAACCCCTCAGACCAGGCCTTAGCAGATATCAAACGCCAACTAAAAGATCTATCAAGCCGTTTGCCTGGGCAATCTGCCCCTGTTATGACAGATTATGCCTTTAACATTGCATTAACTAATGCATCTAAACAATGCCTTATAGAAAACACCATAAAGAGAATTGTTAAGTCAAAGGGTAGGTGTTCTATAAATAGTGTGATTCTTGATGTTATAAGAAACCACCCTCGCGAATTACAAATTGCTGACTATGGTGTTATTGAAGCAACTATTCATAACTTGATTTTTCAAGGGGAACTTATAACTGATTCAAAAGAGTTGACCGAATATACCATCGTTAGCCCTCCTTGATTTTTCAAAATCATGTCCATTCCGATGGCCATGAGTGATGGGTGGTTGTGAAATGTGGGAGGATTATCTGTTTTTCACCTGTCATATGTTACACAAGTTCTCGCAAGGGAAGCTGCTTGCCTTTCTTGTATAGAAATGTGTATCCGGTAGGACTCTGCTCTTCTAAATCTGATAGCTTGTTAAATAGTTCAGGTTTAATCTCTTTTAGTTTAAGAAAATCCGACTTAGTTTTATAAGCGCCACACCAGCATTCGGCTGAGCACCCCAACTGCCGTACTGGATTTTCAGGCAAATCAGCCGAATCAACATACTTCTGCACTTTTGTTTTTTTCCACCGAAATATAGGGCTTACTGATAAACATTTAAAACCCGGATGATACCAAAGAGGCAGATACTTGGCTCGTTGATTTGATTCTTCAGCACGAATCCCGTCAATGACGACTTTCTGTCCATGAATTTTTTTCAGAAATTCTTGTACCGGCTTGATTTTTAACTCTCTACAGCACCACCGATAACGAAAACTCGGTATTCCCCAATCTTTTGCAAGATCAAAAAAATCATTTTTAGGCCGAACAATAGACAATCTAACATTTAGCTGTCGGCACACTTTTCTAACATACGTTGTCACTTCTGGAAAACCAACGGTAGTATCAACATGTATCGCCCTGATATCGGCTCCGACTTCCTCTGCTATCTCTTTTGTATGAAGTATTGTCGCTAAACTGTCCTTGCCTCCACTTATCAACACAAAGCTTTTTGCTCCATTTAGAATCTTGCCAAGGTCTCTTTTAGATAATTTAACATCAGGACGAACCAGTTGCGCTTCTTCTTCTTCAAGACCGCACACACTTTTAACAGTTCCATTTCTGTTATGGATAATATATACTGGCTTGACAGTTGGCCCCTTAATCCACCGAGATGTAACTACACCTCTTTCCCCACAAACGGGACAGTCAACACGAATTCCTCTCAAATGGAAAGGGGATATGATGCTATGGAGCTTATTAGCCCATTTGGATATATGATTTGGAATAGTAACCATAATGATCCTTTAAGTAAGAACAGATTCCTAAATAAACACACCTTCACGCTCCTTATCGGTTATTTAGCTTATAACTCTTTAAGCTTTTGCACTTTGCTCACAAAATCAATCCAACCTTCCTTGTTATAATCAGCTTCTGTCTTAGGTGACCATGTATAAAGGTGCCAGAAATGCTCGTATCCAGCTAGTTTCGCTTTTTGAGATAAGGACTTTGTACTTCGTGGTCCACAACATTCTCCAAATAACCACACTTTTTTGGCATACTTCTTGATTAATTTTGGATATTCCCTGTCAATACTTTTTACTTGTGATTTACAACTAATCACAACAATCGCATGTGCCATTGATATAAATCGAAAATCCATCACAGGGTCTTTGTTTCCATTCCATCGACCTATTTGTCCACCAATTTTATGAATTATAATATCACATTCAGGAGAGCAAAGCATACCATCTTCACCCAAAAGGTGCCCCCAATTAGCAGTCAAGTCACTACCTACAAGTACGCCCCTTATCGCGTAGATTAGTTGGGCAGAAAGTCTGAGCCCTCTTATAAATGACAAAACTCTTCCTTTGCTTTTTCTAGCTTCTAACTGTCTGATGAAATCACTCATTGTCCAGTTACTGAACTCACCCACCATGCTATTGAAAGGCGTTTCTAGCAACAAGCGAGCATGTCCCTGAACTGGCGATTTTGCTGTCATTCTATTTCCTTTTTATTTCTTATTCTGCCAAAAGACCGTTTACAAATTTACGTAAGGTGTTTTTTTTCTTTTTAGCTGCTTCCCTTATTTTTTTTCCCCCTTGGTAGGACAATTCTAAAGCTGCCGTACCATTATTAACTCTGAAAGAAATAATATTAGTTACTCCAACAATCTTTTCAAATTTTCTTTGCACTTCTTTAATTCGTTTATCCTTTGGCGCAGGAAACTCTACTAAGTACGTCTTTATATCTCGTGATTTATAGTAATCTCTTAGTATCTTTCTTATAGACTTATCTGGAAATTGTTTTGTAAAAGAAGTTAGTATTCGAATATCTTTAGAAGATATTGTGCCTTTAGTCAATTCTTTGGCTAAAATCTGCTGGCTTTCCTTAGGCAATTGACTAATATTTTTCATAACATCTACACTATCGATAGCACGTTTTCTAACAAGTGCTTTAACTTCAGCACATAATCCATCTACTGTCAGAAAATCTTTTAACTGCTGAACTGAAAGTCCCACTGCTTGCCCAACAGCTGCTAAAGATCCGAGATATCCTTTTGCATTTAAAATATTTTTTGCCAACGTCGCAATGTCCACTGGCCTTTTAACTCTGCGTGTACAGGATATAATAAGCGCAAGAGCTTTTTCAAGATTTTCTTTTTTCCTCAACGCTATTCCTTTTTCATGATTACCGAGATAAAAAACTATTTTCTACCAACCATTCTCTGAGTGCTTTTGAAACAATTTCTTCTCTATCCATATAAAGGTTTTTTTCAGCCAAACCTAACGCTTTATCGACTTCTGGTTCTATATTTAATATAACAGTCTTGTTAAGCCTTGGCTTTTTGGCTTCTTCTATAATCTGTGCTGCACCTACCCTTGGATGTGCTTTAGCATAATCAACAACTCGTTTCTTTTCATGTCCATAAAGCTCTGGGAGTTTTTTTAGTAAGTTATCTGCTTTGCTAAGATTTCCTTGTGCAGCATCTATAGCTCTTTTTACATCTGCCTTGCTGACTTTTCGTTCACGCAAAAGTTTTTTTGCATAAGGTGAGGCTTGTTCTTCAATCTTGATATAATCTCTCACTGTCCGTAAAGGCAGCCCCAAATCATCAGCAACTCTCTTCTCACTCTTGCTATATTTGTTATACATCACAGTAATAGCTTCTGCTGTATCAGCATGATTAAGCTCTACCCTTTGCATATTCTCAACCAATGAGTCAACTTTCGCTTTGAAATCATCATAATCTGCTGGTTTAAACCTAGCTAGGATAGTGCTTTTGCTAATAAGCTTATGTGCTGCAAGCCTTCTATGCCCTGCGATCAAATCGTATGGAGGTTCTCCAAATTCACCTCGCAAAAGAATTGGTTGCAAAAGCTTATGTTTCCTTATGCTCTTTGCAAGATCATCTACGCCAGCGTCTCGATCAGTTCGCCTAACATTCAGCCCTTTTTTGGCCATATCCCTTATATTTTTTAAAGGAACTTCGTGTATTGTTTCTTCTGCCATTTCCTATTCTCCTTCTTTCGCGCCTAAATAAATTAACACCACCTTCTCGGAATAAATTTAAAGTTACAGACACCTTTTTCCATTAAATTTATCCAGCACCAATTAATCTGCTGATGCAATATTGGTGCTGGGCTTTTCCTTCTGCTGTGATTTGAAGTGACTTATCTCTACTTCTTTTTTGTCCACAATCAACTTAACACATTCTTTGACAATAGCAACCATAAAATACCAATAATCCGAGTAATTTATGCCCTGGGTATCCGCGCCATCCGCAGTTTCTTTTATCTTTTCTCTGCGTCTCTGCGTCTCTGCGGGACAAATTATATTTCAGTTCCACAAACAAACATATTAATACTTTTACTGCTGATATGATATATCCGAAGTGTCCATAAGTCCATTTAAAAAGCACTCCCGGCCAATAGCCGGTTCCACAACTATAAACCATGAACAATGAACTATCTACCCGATAACTCTACTAACATTCACGATACCCACCCACCAGTTAGCCTTTTCAGCCCCCCAACCCACTATTAAGGGTTTTTTCCTACGCAGGTTTTTTCAAAAAAGTGTCATTTGGTGTGCGTTTATGCGCGTTTTTGCGCGTTTTTGTGTTTTTTTGTCACTTTTCGCCAAAAAGACCCCGTTTTTTCATAAGTTTTTTCTGTCATTTTTCCCGCATTAAACCGACTCCTCTTTACTTCTTCCGCCCTTTTACCGCCCTTTTTACCACCGTCACAGCCGTTTTACGGACCCACCGCCTCTCGTTAAGCGCCTCTGACACCCCCCAAAAAGTTTTGCGCGCATTTTCCCCCATTTTTTATTCACGACTTTTAATATCTAATATCTATTATCTAATATCTCCGATGCGAAGCATCGGCACAGCCGGCTCCTCCACGAATCACGAATTTACCAGACTTTTCTTGTGATATAAAAATTAGGGATTAAAATATAGGGTTCTAAAATTGAAATACAGATTATTGGTGGTAATTTGGAACGATTGTTTTTCAAAAAAAGTCAAATACTAAAGAGCAATCAGCAGTTCAAGGGCGTCCTGTCACGTAAGTGCTGTGTTAGCAAGGGGTTATTCAGGCTTTACGCCGCAGCCAATGACGCGGGATTCTCGCGCCTGGGAATCTCGATAGCCAAATCAGCCGGAAATGCCGTACAGCGAAACCGCATAAGGCGGCTCATACGAGAATCTTTTCGTCGCGAACAGCATAATATTGCGACAAATATAGACTTTTTATTAATATTTCCCGGAAAAATGTCGAAAAAATCAAGACAGGACGCTCTTTTTGCGTCCAAAAAAATGACATTTGAAGAGGTCAGATCCATCTTTCTGGATCTCGCCGAGCGAGCAGCCGGGAAAATTAGTGAGCGATAAAGCGAAATTATTGGCCATAGGAAAGGCAGCAGCAAAGGCGGGGATATCGCGCCAGAGCCTGCAGTATTATGTGATGGTCGGTCTACTCGACCCGACCGAGGTCAGCGATAGCGGGCATCGGTATTTCGATGGCAAGGCAATAGAGCGCGTCAGGTTGATAAGGAAACTAAATGAAAGCGGGTATCCGCTTCGTGCGATCCGTGATCTGTTCCTGGAAAAGCACAGCGGCAAAGGAAAAAACTGATGGTCGATTATAACACATTGCAAAGACGACGTAACATGATCGTAGGTACGTTTGTCATCATAGCCTTTTGTGCATTTCTATGGATGATATTTATCTTCGGCGAGCTTCCGATTTTGGTAAGCGAGCTTCGCTCGTTCAAGATACTTGTCAACTTTCCGATGGCTCCGGGTGTTCAAAAGAATACGCCGGTGAATTATTGTGGTTACCAGATAGGTAAGGTTACCGCGGTGTCTCCGCCGTTTGTCTATAAGGACGTCCAGGACAGGACCTATCATCAAGTCAAGGTCTCGCTTGCGATCGAGAACAGGTATACGGATATTCCCAGCAACGTAGATGTTGTGATAATGAAGCGCAGCATGGGCAGCAGCTATATCGAGCTTCAGCTTGATCCGGATCGTCCGCTTGAGGCGGTCGATCCTTCGCGTCCTGAGACGGCGTTCTTAACCGATCAGCTTGTGCTTGAAGGGACGACGAGTTCTGCCAGCGAATTCTTTCCGAAAGAGGTTCAGGAAAAGATCGAGAACCTTGTAACTTCGATAAGCATTTTGTCCGAGAACCTTAACGATATAATCGGTGACGATGAGAATAAGGTTAATATCAAAGCGATGCTTACCAATGTAGCGAAAGTAACCGAGCAGGCACAGAAGACGCTTGTTTCTATCGAGAAGTTTTCCGATAAAGGGGCAGTTGCTGTCGAGGATGTTTCCGAGCAGCTCGCCGGTACGCTTATTGAGATCAAAGAGGTCGCCTATAAGATCAACAACGGCGACGGAACGATTTCGCGGTTGATCAATGACGGGCAGCTTTACGAGGACCTGCTTGACAGCAGCGAAGAGCTTAAGCTTGCGCTGGAACAACTGAAGATAATGGCAACCGAGATGAACGAAAAGGGCATCAAGATCAAATTGTGATTCGTGACTCGTGATTCGTAAGGCAAGTTTTTTTTGGGTTTGCACCTGTGGTGCCGCGACAAGTCGCGAGGCGATCAGATAATCTGCGATTCTCTAATCGCGTGGAACCGGCCGGAG
>SDBV01001311.1_pt1 | contig 37594 bp, 38 predicted proteins | sample 2277081 | NCBI WGS metagenome assembly SDBV01 (sample SAMN10402039, study PRJNA504765) | marine sediment metagenome | isolation source: marine sediment core GS10_PC15, 223 cmbsf | place: Arctic Ocean: Southern Knipovich Ridge | collected 2010 | reverse complement strand
ATGATCAGACCGAGGCATCGAAGACAGCAGTCAGTGTGGGAGATGTGGTCGAGGTTATCGGTGGGTTTGAGAATGGTCTGGTGGGTGAGGTTATAGCTCAGGAGGGCAACGTATACACAGTTCAGTTCTCTGATGCCAATGTTGAGGAACACATCAAGTTCGATGACAGCCGTCTGATAACGGTGGGTCAGAAGAAGATGGCTTGGACAGCCGATGGCTCTGATATTACCGATGGTGCTGAGAGATTGATTGGGCTTCAGTGGGATGCCTATGTGAAGTTTGATGTCGATGGTTTCAGTGGTCCCGATGATCCCAAACGTGAGCAGGTGATCTCGTGGATTGCAGAGCAGCTTGGAGATGGTCTAAGTATCTCCGAGGCAGATGCTTTGATTGCTGAGGATTACAATGCTCATGCTGCTGTGGAGGCTTGGCAGAGGGCGAGTGGTCAGAGGATTTCATCGAAGCAAGGTCAGTATGACCAGATGACCTGGAGTGATTTTCAGTACCAAGAGGAGCATGGTCATCTTCCCGATTCTGGGATGTCTGGCTCCGAACTTCACGAAATGCTGGGTGATGATCCAGAGGCTTGGGAAGACTTCAAGTGGTACCAGAAGGACAAGGCTCATAAGTATGAGGTGGAGGACCCTGAGGACATGGTGGATGCTGAGTGGGTAGAGGGTGCTGTCCAATCTCCGCAAAGTCCTTCCGAAGAGGTGAAGGACGATGCTTTGGCTGATTTTGTCCAGACCATTCAGGCCAATCTTGCAGGAGTATGAAATGACAAGCCTTTGGGAAACCGCTTCCGATAGTCATGAGTCTGAGGCTTTCGATCGGAAGATGATCGGGGCGAGGGAAGCAGCGACAGATGTCATCGAGTTTCTGTTCAATGCGTCTTCAGAGGCTGAGTATCTCAATCGGAAGGGTCTGGTCTCTGACAAGCTCGATAAGGCTGCTGATGCTCTTGCTGAGTCGCCTGCTGATTTTGCCATCGTCCGAGCCAAGTTGGAGGAGTCACTCGATTCTGATTTCGTGATTGCTCAGACTCAGAAGGAACGTGATCTTGCTGAAGATGAGGATGTTGATGTGCGTCGTCATAGCGATTTGGATCAGAAGGAAGCTGCTACTCCTTATGGGGGGTTTTTGGTAACCCATGAATGGGATGATGGGGAACTTCATCCGACTGAGGTCTTTGGACCTAGCGATATCTCAGATGAGTTCAAATCACTACTTAGCCGTGGGAGTGGTCGAGCTTTTCAGCTTTGGGATGACGACGGTGAACTGATGGCTCGCGGTCGCTGGGTTGAGTATGGGGGTTCTGATCCTCTTGCTGATTATGGCGTGGGGATGTTTGGTGCGACCCGAATGACCGTTGGTAACAGTCAGCCGTTTATCGGGAGTAAAGAAGCCGAGGTCCTCAAGCGTGTTGAGGCTGAGACTCAGCGTCGTGTGGCTCTGATTACTGAGGAGGCCGATCCTGATGCTGAGGGGTCTCGCAAGACAGCAGCCACCACCTGGGATGAGGTGCTTCAAATCATCGACTACTCCTATGGTCTCGATCCCTTTGGTCCTGGCTCAAAGGGGTTCTACGTCATGCGGACCTCAGGAGTTGCTGGTCCTGCTCATGATGATCCTTTTGAGACCAGAGCCAAGGCGACGGCCTGGGCGAAGAAGAATTGGGAGAAGTTCCTTCCTAAGCAGATGGAGGGTTCTGAAGGGGATTGGTATGACTCTTGGATGAAGGATGATCCTCATGGGGAAGCTGAGGAGGTAACGGCATCTAAGACTGCTGAGAAATACCGAGCCGATGTGACTGGTCTCGGGGAGGGTAATTGGTCGAGTAACGCTATGGAGTTCGACACTATGGAGGAGGTCGAGAAGTATCTAGCGAACCTCTCTATGAATTGGTTTGGATATGACCTATCTCGCATTGTGCCGGTGTCTACTCCACGCGGCGAAGAGGTTGATCCTTTGGATTTGGCCATCTTTCAAGATTTCCGTACAGGCAGTCGGAAGAGTGCGACGGCCTATCGGGTCCAACATGATTTCACCAAATCTCAACCACAGTGGATGGGTGATTATGTGCGTCAGTTTGGTGAGCGGAATGAGGGGTTTTTGATTGAGGCTGAATCGACCGATCAGGTTCGTCATCTTTTGAAGACGGAGCACAACCTCAATCCCTTCTATCTCACCATTGCGAAGGAAGCGATGGATGAGATCCCTTGCCCTGCAACTGATGTGTTTGATGGTGAGTGTGTCTATCACGCAGGTCACCCTCTTCCTCATCGTTTCGAGGGTGGGGATGAAGATGCTCGTTATCAGACCTCTCGTGATCGGTATCGTGATGAGCGGCCTGATCTGTTTAGGTCCGAGGACATCAGGACTGGCTCGCGTATAGATCAGCTTCGAGCCATCGTGGACAATAAGCAGCATGATGATGTCGATGGCTATGCGGTCGATCTGTTTACTGCTTCGGGGTTGGTGCAGATTTTCGATGCTCTCTCTGAGGAGAATCAGGAGAAGTTCGAGACCTTGAATCTTGGGACTTTGACTCAGTTCCTCTACAAGCATGTTGCCCGAAAGGTTGCTCTCAAGAAGGCGAAGAATGATTCCAAGAAGGAGTCCATCAAGAGGACGGCGAATGTCTCCAAGTCGAATGCCGAAAAGGTCTTGAAGGCGGTTGAGAAGGCGTTCGCTTCGTGGCTGACGGATGATGGTATTGGGCCGACTCTGGCAATGGATTATGACAGCGGATTCGGATCGGGTCCGGGTCCTGTCATCTATTGGGAGGAAGGTCCCTATGAATGGTCTTATCTTTTCCCTGATGGGGGCATTGATGAGGAGTTCGGCTTCGAGACTAAGAGTGTCAGGGATCAGATTCCAGATTCGGTGTTCGTAGAATCCGCTACTAGTTACAGCATCGCGTTGTATGACGCATAGGGAGCAAGGTTGAGCAAGCATGTCCGTAACGGGATAGATGCAGTCAAGAAGGAAGCGGCTAGTGGTGATCTGATTGAGATCAACACCGACAGTCAGTTTGCCGGTCCTGCCACATTGGCCTCTGTCATTGCTCCTGACATTGCCAAGATGACTGATGGCACTCTCAGGTTCACTATCAATGGTGTCGGGCCGTTCACGGTCTATTACGATCAATCTGGGGCAATGGGTGATGACAATTTGCCGGTAGCCGGGGATGTGACGGGTGAGTATGAGGTCGTCTTCGATGGCAATGTGATTTTCCGTCAGCATGTCTCTCCTCATGGGACCTCGGGCTATGGCAATGTCCATGCGAAGGATCATGGTGCTGCTGAGGTGGCGTTGGCGATTGCTGAGAGGGCGTTGCGTACTACCAAAGGGAAGGTCACCTCTGCTTTCAAGGTGGCTGAGTCAGAAGAGGATGGTTGGTCATATGCCGAGGAAGGCACCGACTTTCGTGACAAACCAGTCTGGATGATTCGTTACAACGGTGAGATATATACCCGAGCTTTTACCGAGGATGAAGCTCAGAGTTTGATTGAGCGATATCGTGCTGAGGAAGAGATTTATCCTCGGGAGTCGATGAAGAAAGGTGCTCCCTTCGCCGGGTACAAGGACTTTGCCGATTGTGTGGCTCAACATCAGGACAAGGATGATCCTGAGGCATATTGCGGTAAAATCAAGCATCAGGTCGAGGGGTCGATCCAGTCAGGTGAGTTTGACTGGTATCAAATCTTTGCTCATCGTCGTGGTGATGAGGTGGCCGGTCTGGAGTGGGAAGGTCAGGACAAGGCCGTGGTCAAAAAGAAGGCTCAGGAATTCATCGAGAATGCTCCTGAGTCTCCTCAGCCCGGCTCCATCATCTCCATGCACATTCAGAGTCTCGGTCCACACTCTGAGAATGGATTTCAGGAGAGGGTCGCTGCCAATCCGTATTCACCTGCGGCGAACCCTTACTCCAATCCGACTCCTGGTACTCCTGATGATCTAATGGATGGACCTCCTCATTCTGATCCGGTGCAGGATATTCCCATGTCTACTCGACCGAGACAGATGCCAGGGGCCGAGGTGGATGAGGAAGTCATCGACCCTGCATTGACAAATCAAGAAGAGGTCGTCCTGTCCTCGATGGGTGCTTTACCTCTCGTGTGTGCCTCTACCGGGAGAGAGTTTGTCGCGGAGGTCACCCTTGATTTGATCTGTGTTTGTGGTGGCAGTGACTTTGATCTTCAGAAGGATGCGATGGAAGGTGATCCTCAGTTCCACAATCGGGTTGATCTTCTGCCGGAGGCGATGGAGCTTCCTGACAATGAGGAGTTTGCTGAGCAGTTCAAGACTCTTGAGGAGCATGAGGCTGAGCAGGAGGCGTTTCTTTCGGTTCAAAAGAAGGAAGCTGAGGCGTGGGAAGGCCCTAATCCTCGACAATTCCTCTGGACGACCTATGACGAGAATGGCTTGATTGCTGGTGCAGCCCGAGGGAGAGGTCGTACTCCTTGGGATGCTTATGACGAGGCTGTGAACAATGTGCCTGAAGGGTGGTCGATTGCTCCTGTGGATCTATGGGGTGCCTCTGCTCCCCATTTGGAGACGGCCAAGACTGCTTCATCCAGACCTGAGCCGTGGCCTGAAGGCGCGTGTGGGGAACAGGAAGACGACACCTTTTGCATCAATAATCTCGATCATGGTGAAGAACCTCACCATTTCCGCTCTCGTGGTTGGATTGAGACGAAGCTCGACGGCACTTCCGATGTGATCAATGAAAAGGCCGACAAGCTCACTGCATCAGTTGATGATGAGGACGGGTGGGAGAAAGGCATTCAGTCTTTTAGGACTTACGATGGGCTGAGGGAAGCGTTGCCAACATGGGATAAGACAGACGGGAATCTGTTCTACTCCATCACCCAAGGTCCGGCTGTGTTGGGAGATAAGAGGTACATCTGGATTACCACAAATCTCCACGAAGAGATTTTGGCTGATGGTGAGGAATCCACTTTGGAAGAGGCCAAGGATCGGGCACAGACGGCTCTTCATGATTCGGTGGATCAGCTTTCTCTATTCGCCAAAATTGTTGCTGATGTTCGGAGTGTGAATCAGGAAGTGGATGTGTCTGAAGCCATCTCGTTGGCTAAGAAGGCAATGGTCCTCCAAGGAGGAAAGTCGGATCTCATAAATGAGTTGGCTGAGCAGTACGACATCTCCAAAGAAGAGGTTGAAGTCGAGGCCGACAACGACATCGAGTCTGATCCTGCGATTAGGAATCAGTACCACATTCAAAGCATCAACGTGCCGACTGATGTCCAATGGAGTAATACGGGCTAATGAGTCTTATCGAAGGATCAAGAGTCTCATTTGTCGGTTATCCCGATGATCAGCATGATATAGGAGACATGGGTCTTCTCATCTCAGCCGATGGTGATGCTTCTCATATTCGGTGGACGAGTGGGGTTTCCGAGGGGCAGATCACATTCCATGTCGATGAGGATCTTGTGGTGATTTCCCAGGAGCAGCGTGGTGCTTACTACGACTCTTTGGATGATGACAAGTTGGTCAGAATTTCCATTCGTAATGTCCTTGATCATCTTGGCTCTGTGGGTTTGCTCAATGCTCTCAATGATGATGGTCATCTGAGTGTGTTTCAGCCGATCGCTGAAGAGGCTATTTCAATGGTGTCTTCTCGTATTCGTCAGGACCCGAGCTTCATCGAGGTCTTGGGTAATCTCGATGAAGATGAAGGTGATGACTTCATTGCTTTCGCTACCCTCTCCCTGCTGAGAGACGCATTTGGTGATGGTGATGGAGGAGGTGACGATTGATGGCAGCTTACGGACGGTTCTGTGAGGGGTGTGGGTCGAAGATGCCACCTTTCTTTCCTCGCACGCGTGACGATGAGGGGAATCTCATTTGCTCGACCTGTCGGGATACGAAGACGGCAGCGCAGAATGCTGCGGCTAGTCATTATCTTCGTTATCAGGCCAATACTCTTGATCAGGCAATCCAAACTGCGATTGAGCAAATTCCTATTCAACAGAGTGTTGTTCGTCCAGAGTCTCAAACGGGATATACCATCGTTGATAAGGGTGGTTCTTACCATGTCTATAAAGACAGTGCTTGGATGGAGCCAACCGGCAATTTGCTGCCTTGGAGTGCTCCGACAGGAATACCTGTGGCGCGTGTAGGGCTAGATGGGGGCGTGACCCATATTTCCACCAAGAAGGTTGCCCATGATTCGGGGGATGGAGAAACCATTTTCCATTGTCCTTTCTGCGGAGCCGGGCAGGTTATAGGGCGTTCAGATGGCACCGTTGAATGTCAGTTCTGTGACACGGCTTTTACCGTCCAGGTTCAACCTCAGCAGAGTGCTCAACCTCAGACCATTGAAGGTGAGCCTCATTTGATTTCTGATATGCCGGAGGATTCGGTGGCTGGTGAGGAGATAGAGCTTGACCCTGAGGATACCGAGATAGATATGGATGACCTCGGGACGGACCCTTCTTCAGAAGGTAATCCTTTTATGGAGCAGAAAAAGAATCCATTCGTGTCATATCGCACTTTAGAAGGGGCGGATCTTTCTGAGGGCGATTACATTCGTCACTTAGCTATTCATCATGCTGCTGATCGTGATCGTGTGATCGCTGAGGTGCGGGCCTCGTTGAAGGAAGGGTGAGAAATCTGTGCAGGTCAACATACCTGATTCTGATAAGACTAAGTTCGACAAGCTAGGTTCACTTCGTCGTCAGAAAGAAGATGAGGCATTGGGGGGTTCTGATCCCAATGCTGATGTCATCGCTGAGATGAAGAAGAACCGGCGTGTCAATTCTCGTACAGCCGGAGTAAGTCCGAGTCACATCACTTTTGCTACGGGTCGTCCTCGTGATCCGATGTTCTATTGGGAGCAGAACAACCTCCCTTATGACTACACCAAAGAAGATGAGATCATCAAGATCCGGCAGTATGCCCGGAGGATTTACACGACTCATCCGATCATTGGCTCCGCGATTGATGTGTACTCGAAGTATCCACTCACTGGAATGGAGTTGATTTGCAAGGACCCGGCACTCACTGATTTCTACTCAGAGTTGTTCTTTGAGCAACTGGATTATGAGGAGTTCTTGGTGGATATCGGTCGGGAGTATTGGACAGTTGGGGAGGCATGGCCCTTCGGCTCGTTCAATGAGACTTTGGGGGTTTGGGAAGATGATGAGCTTCTTAATCCTGATGACATTGATGTAATCAAATCACCGTTTCTCAAAGACCCTCGGTTTGAGATGAAGCTACCTGAGACCCTGAGGCTTGTTCTGGAGACGGGACAACCCCAATGGGAGTACGGCGCGCTCATGCGTTCGTATCCTGAGTTGAAAAACTTTGTCGGTCATGATCGTCGGATGCCGGTGTCTTCGATTCTTCTTAAGCAATTGAAGTTCAAGGCTGACACCTTCTACTCCCGAGGGTTGCCCATTCTTATGAGGGGGTTTCGGGCGATCATGCAGGAGGAGATGCTCAATGCGGCTCAGGATGCTATTGCAGATCGTCTTTACACACCTCTCATCTTGGCTCGTCTCGGTGCTTCAGCGACAGACCTCGGGACCTCACAGCCTTGGATACCTCAGGAAACCGACCTGAGTGATTTCGAGGAGGCCCTTGATGCAGCCTTGGCTGCGGACTTTCGTGTTCTGACTCATCACTTCGCGGTGCAGATGGACACAGTTTTCGGACGAGAGAACATGCCCAACATGAATATGGATTTTGATCGGCTTACCGACCGTCAACTCCAGGTGTTTGGACTTTCTAAGACGATGCTTTCTGGGGCTTCTCAGGGTGAGACTTATGCGGCTGATGCCATTAACCGTGATCTCATCAGTCAGTTGCTTTCGACATATCAGCGAATCCTTAAGAAGTTCTTCACGGATCGTGCGTCGGTCGTGGCAGAAGCTCAGGAACATTTCGATTATGAGGAGCGTGGCGGTAAGCGTTACGTCATCATGGAGGAAGTCCTTGAGATAGATGAAGAGACCGGGGAACAGAAGATCGTGGAGCAACCCAAGTTGTTGGTTCCAGACCTTCATTTCAAGGCGATGACCATGAAGGACGAGCAGGATCAACGTCAGTTCCTTGAAGCCCTCCGCGCTTCGGGTGTGCCTATCTCGATGCGTTCTCGGCTTGTCAATGTGCCCATTGATCTCGATGACGAGTATGAGCAGGTCAAGGATGAGCAAGTTGAGCAGGCGGTTCAGGCTCAGGAAGCACGCAAGGCGACCTATCTTGCTCTTAAGAAGGATGGACTGCCTATTCCCGATGATCTTCAACAGGACTTTGGAGCCAAGGCAATGCAAGCTCAGGATGGGAAGGCTGAGGAGCAACCAGTGGACCTCATCGGAACTACGGAGCCTGCCGATACGGATGGGCTTGTTCCGACCCTTGATGACTCTCCAGCCGGAATGCAGAATGTGGTCAAGCTGCCTACCAATCGGGCGTTGGAACGGACTCGTCCCCCAGAGTCTGATGAGATGCGTGCGACCATGCCTAAGTATCAACTTCGCACCGTTGAGTCCAAGACTGAGACGGATGAGGATGGTGAGGAGATCCAGGTGACTTCTGAATCTTGGACTGAGGTCAGTGCCGGTGAGGATTGGAATGGTGAGCCGTTGAAGGAGGGTCCCAATCGACTCTTGTCTGGTCCACAGCATGTTGGCTCACGACGTTTTCTTGATATTGACAAGGACACTCCACTCGATGAGTGGGAAGATGACGCTGGCTAGACCGATTCATCTCCTACTAAGGGGTGGAATATGAGGCTAAGACGCACTTCACGACGGCATAAGGCCGGTGTTAATTCTGAGGATTTCTATGAGTTCGGTACAGGTGATCGTGTGTATACAACCGATGGCCTGTTTGGTCGGGTGACTGCCGTCGAGGATGGACACGAGGCAGGGGCTGAGCAGTACATAGTCGAGCTTGATTATGAAATGGGCGGGGGGATATACACCGCGTCGGAACTCAGGCGTCCCACTTCGGATGATGTTGAGAAGACGGCTGCTCCTGATGGACAAGTTATTTCGGAGAAGAACAAGGTCACTCTTCATCTAGAGGCAGCCGATTTGGCAGAGGATGAGGATATCTACTCCCTTGCCACGGATGATTACCCCGAGCTTGCTGAGATCCTTGCAGAGCGTCCTCCTATGGCTCACAGTGAGCATGTGTCCTCTAAGACCGGGGCTTATGTTGTTCTCGATGAAGCTGGTCTCCTTGTTGCCGGTCCTTTTACCAGTCGTCAGGATGCTGAAAATGCTGAGAAGATGGCTCGTGAAGATGGGCAGATGAGTATTCACATCGAGCGAACTTCGTCTTCCACCGATCATCTTGGGAACATCGAAGCTCTTACCAAAGAGGGTATGGGTTTCTTCCTTGACAAGTTCCTTTATCCGATGGCAGAGAGGATGATTGAAGCTCAGCCTGAGGACATCAGGTTTGACCCTAAGACGCAGAGAGGCCCCTCTTATGACTGGTGCCGGTTCCGTCGCTCTCGTCACTGCTACTACCCCCAGGAACTTGATCACAAGGCCACAGAGGAGGCTGGATACGCCATATGGGTTCCTTATCATCGAGGGTATTGTGCTCGTGAGGAATGGGATGGTGAAGACGGTCAGAAGGCTTGTCCAGTGAGTGAGCCGGGGCCAAATGCCACCTATCCGGATCGACCTCTTTCTGATGCCACCTATTCTTGGGAGGAGGGTGGCCAACGCTACGACGATGCTGGTAATCCTGTTCCTCCGTATCCCAGAGGTCGATTCCGTGGAATATGAGTTCGTCTGGCACTTCACCAGCGCATGGAGGGATGTCCAACAGAAGGCTTCTCGTATTCGTGGTGCTGGTCATGTGAGGGTCATCAGTTCGTCTCCGGCATTCTTGGTCGGAGAAGTTCGAGGTGATACCAACATTTATCAGACGACTCTCATGCGTGAGCCGGGATCTCAGAGGGTTGCTCTGTGGGAATGTGGTTGTGCCTGGGCCGCGTATTCGTGGGGCCGTTCAGGTCGTTGGAAGAAGTATGAGGGTCGGATGTGCAGTCATGCGCTCGCTCTTCTCTATGAAGGTCAGTCCAAAGGTTGGGGTGGTAGAGAAATCAAAGAGGACTTGGAGAAGCCTCTGTGGCTGTCAGATCCTTCGATTACGGTCAAGGTGCCGGGAGACTATAAGAAGCCTGACGGGCCTTGGAGACTCGATGCTGCTCGTCACACGACGGGTCGTCCAGTGTTTACAGATACCTCTTTGAATGATGCTCCGGCTGATGTCATAGCTAGGACCCTCATAGATGAGGGGACCCCGATAGGGGCTGTTGTGGGTCTTTACCGAAGGTTGGGGGTGGTGGGTACTCCTGGCATTATCAACAGGATCGCCGGAGCACCTAAGGTGGCTGCCGCTGACTCTGAAGATGGGTGCATGATCGCGCTTCGTCCTCCCGAGCGCATTCTTCGTGAAGTCTTTGTTGAAGATGGTGAGGAGTTCTCCAATCTTCATCTCACCGTGGCGTACTTAGAGAAGAGTGATGATCTCGATAAGGATGCCGTCGAAGTGGTTGTGGCGGAATGGGCTGCGAAATGGTCTGGGTTTCCAGGTCAGCTATCTGGGTATGGAGTGTTTGAGAATGGGGAGGATCGAGTCCTTTATGCGTCTCTTGATATTCCAGGGCTTGATCGTGCTCGTGATGATCTGGTAGATATGTTGGCTGGTGTCGGCATAGCTTTACCTGATGACCACGGGTTTGTTCCTCACATGACTCTTGCTTACGGGGACGATGCGGAAGCTCCTGATGAGATGTCTGATGCTGCCAAGGAGGAGTTCATCTTCGACATGGTGTATGTCGCCTATGGCCCGGAGTGGCATCAGTTTCCTCTGGCCACTTTGATGCCTGAGCAGCGTGAGGCAGCTTTGAAGTGGGAAATGATCGGAGCGGGGGAGTACACAGTTACCGATGGGGATCATCAGTTTGATATCACCCATCGGATCATTCCTGATGAGGGTGATGGATATGGGCGTAGAGATGATTGGGTCCTGAGACACACTGGTCCTGGTTATGACGGGGACTATGACAATGACTATCCCACTGATCCAATTTGGACCTTGAGAGAGGCCAAAGAAGAGGCAGAGGCTTGGTTGGTCATGATTCGACGTGATCTTGATGAGTCTTCGTCTTCACATACCTATGGGACTGTTGATGATGGGATAGCCGACTTCGAGCGTCAGGAAAATCAGGAGAATCCATTCGATGGGGTGACTCTCAAAGAGGATGATGACGGATGGTATGTCAAGACTCATCGGGCGCGCAGCGACTCATATCCGACGCCTGAGGACATCCCTGATGGAGACATAGAGTTCATTCGATCCACAGGTAGTAGCACCATGTATGACGAAGGATATGCAGATCAGGCTACAGACGGGAAGCCTGATCCTGAGTGGGTGCAGACGTTGGTCAATGAGGAGAATGAGTCGGGGTTGAAGGAGTATGCTGATGGGGTAGCTGATGCTTATGGCGATCCTCATCATCGACTTCCCGATACTGTGACATGGGGGATTGCTGGGCTTCCTGAGGACGGCACTGAGGCTGCCGAGGACCTTGGTATCTATCAGTACAGTGAACTCAAGGATGAGCCGGAAGCAGCACTTCCTGAAACGACAGCCGATGATGAAGATGAAGTAGTTTCAGGTGACCAACGGTTGGACTGGCTGATGGGTGAGTCGAAGAGGAATGATGACGACATGGATATTGCAGCATCAGCCCGAGCACATTTGGCGATGGCGAAGACATCTGTCAAGACGTTCAGCACTGCCGAGCAGGAGGAATTGATCAACGAAGGCGAGAGTGTGATGGCGTCGAATCTCGATCGTCTTGACCTCACTGGAACGCATTACGAACCTTTGGAGGAGGCGTATCAGATGACAGAAGGTGATGAGGACTGGTTGTGGTAGACGTAATTACAAGACTCAAAGATCGAGATGGAGAGAAGGGGTCTGATGACTCTCTTGCCTTTACTCTTCGGAAACCTATTGACCTGGCAACTTTTGGACAGGAGATGGTCGAGGTATTGGGGTTGGACTCTGAGCCTGGGATTGTCGCGGAGGGATCATTGGCGAAGGCTTCACCTAAGGAGCCTGTGGTTTTGTGGATCATGGATCCTGAGATCAATGGCAATGCCCTGAAACCGATCGTCAGTAATCATGTTCTTCCGGTCAGTGAGATGGGGGCATTGGTGGTGAAAGCTCTTGCCGGGGAGGACCTAGATGATGCTGAGATGCAGAAGGCTATTCGCCTCCTTTTGATCAGTCGAAGGTAGGGCGCTGTCCAAGGCCCGGATTCTCCCTTGAAAGAGGTGAGAACAGATGTCTAATCGCCATTACCGCAACGGAGTCACTGCCACTGTCCTTACGTCAGGCATTGACGATACGACGACGACCCTGACGGTCACCTCGACTGCTGGGTATCCTCCGACGCCTTTTTACATGACTATGGCTCGACAGACCGGCACTGAAGAGGTCGTTTTGTGTACGGACATTCCCCTGGGGACGCAGTTCACGGTGATCCGAGGTCAAGATGGGACTTCCCCATCAGCGCAGAGCGGTGGTGCTTTGGTCGAGCATACTTCGATTGCCCTTGATTATCGTCAAGCCGGGATCGTTGTAGTTGATGATTCTGAGGAAGGTGTGATTCAGGGGGATTCTGTTGACGATTGGCTCGGCAGAACCCTTTTCAACTCGGACTCTCGGGAGATCAAAGTCAGCAATGGGGCTGATCTCATGGTTCCTCTCATGCCGTTGGGTATCGTTACTCCCTATGCCGGGGCGGCGGCTCCTGATGGGTGGCTCATGTGTGACGGGTCAGCCGTCTCCCAATCTTCGTATCCAGGTCTCTATGCCGTCATCGGGTTTGCTTTTGAGGGGGATCCTGGAGGGGGCAATTTCAATCTGCCTGACATGATTAGGAGGTGGCCTCTCGGTGCAGGGACCACATCGGGGTCGGGGAGGTCGGGCACGTCTACTGTGGGTCAGTCGGGTGGTGACATCAATCATCGTCATACGGGTCCATCTCATACCCACACGATGGGGACTCACACCCATACCAATCCGACTACCGCCAGCAGAGACCCAGGGGACACCAATTCGGCAGGGTCACACAGTCACACTCAGGGATCGACTGGCAGCGTAAATATGGCTCATACCCATTCCAATCCGACGACCTCTTCAACTGGTTCACATACTCACGCCACCTCGGATACGTCGGGTGCGCCTTCCTCCACCTTTGGTGTTAGTGCAACGGGAGTTTTTAATGTGGGTTCATCTACCCATACTCACTTTGTTTCTGATACTACGTCGTCTAGTGGGTCGCATTCTCATACGCAGGGATCGACTGGCTCTTCGCAGGGTTCTCACAGTCACACCAATCCAACCTCTGCTTCGACTGGATCTCACACCCACACGATGCCGACTCACACCCATACCCAGGGTTCGACTGGATCTAAAGATCCTGGTGACACCAATGCCGGAGGAACCCAAGACACTGGAACAGGTAATCCTTCATATTTGGTTATCAATTACATCATCTTTGCTGGCGTGACAGGAGGCTGAGATGACAGTTCGTAAGCATGGAAACTTGGCTCTACCTCTGGCCATAACTGTGACCATCAATGCCGCCGCAACCACGATTGATGTGTCGTCAACCACTGATTATCCCGAGGTTCCGTTCATCTTGGCTATCGAGCGTGGTACTCCTAATGAGGAGGTCATGTTCTGCACCGCCAAGGGTGGAACTTCTTTCACGGTTACTAGGGGTTACGACGGCACCACGGCAGTTGGTCATGATTCTGGTGTTTATGTGGAACACGTTGCTTCTGCGATTGACTATCGCGAAGCCGGGATTGTTCGGGTTACCACTGCCGAGAGAGATTCTCTGGCCGGGGAGGATTTATGGGATGGTCGGGTGGTTTGGAACAGCACAGATGAGCAGCTTGAGTATTACTTCAGTGCAGCTTGGAACTCGGTAGGTGCCACCTCTGTAAGTGATATCCCTGATTTGCCTGCCTCGAAGATCACGTCAGGTGTCTTCGATGTCGCTCGTATCCCCGATTTGAATGCTTCCAAGATCACTACGGGTGAATTTACTGCGGCTCGTATTCCTAACTTGGATGCTTCAAAGATCACAACCGGGATTCTTTCAGCGGTCAGGATTCCCAATCTGAGTGCGACCAAGATCACCACTGGTACATTCGCTTCTGATCGTATTCCCAATCTGAATGCCTCCAAGATCACAGCCGGGATTTTGGGGATTACCCGTATTCCGACCAGCACGTCTCAGACCTCTTCATCTGGCGCGTATGTGCCCACTCTTGGAACGATGAATCAGAAGATGAAGGCTCACACTGGACATGGCGCAGAGATCCTTGTCTCGACGGGTGCTCCCAGCGGAGGACAAGATGGCGATATTTGGCTTCAGTATTAGGGGTGGGGATGTCGATTTCTGTTAGACATTCAGGGGCTTGGAGACAGGTCAACGCTGATGGGCTTTTGGTGAGACATGCTGGTTCGTGGAGGACAGTCTCAAAAGGATATGTCAAGCACAACGGAGCGTGGAAGCAATTTCATCAGCAGTCTGATCCGTTGACTTTCACTTTCTATCCGGTGTGGACTTCGACGTTTGGTGAGGGTCATCTTGAGCCTCCTCAGTACACAATGGAGTCAGAGAATGGTGATCTCAATCAGTCTCTCTCTCAGGGCGATTGGGCTACGGTCGGTCATCCCTCGGGGATGGGGAGGGTCTATGGAGTCATTCGTTTTGATGAGGTTGTGATTGCTTCTGCGATGGGGGATCGGAAGGATTGCACATCCATCAGGGTGTTTATCCATAACCGTAACTCATATGATGGTGCGGTCCAGGCTAAGATTTACTCATCCACGACAGCCTTCACGAACTCCCGGCCAGGCTCTCTCGGTTCGGTTCCTCAATTGACATTCTGGAAAACCTCGGCGGTGATGATTGATGAGACAGGGACATGGATCACTATCTCTACTTCGTTAGGAGATCAGATTCTTGCCGGGACCATCAAGGCGCTCATCTTGTATGACAATGGGACTACTGAGGTGGCCAAGGGCAAGTATCGTTTCATCGCTGGTGATGAGACTTCCCCTGATGTGCGGAAGCCTCAGATCGACATGACGGCTGATTTCTAACCCTGGAGGATGAGATGAAAGTCGAGTTTGGGAATAACACTGCTATCGAGAATTACCGGGATCCTGAATCTGAGGAACCGGATTTGGTGAGGAGCCGTCCCTATCCGGGGGAGCATGTCACCACACTCATCATTCCCAAGGAGCAGGGTTTATGGGAAGCCTTCCGGTCTTGTATTGGGATCTTTGCCTTGCACTCTGAGAAGGACTCAGTGCCGGTTTGGGTGAAGAGTGATAACTCTGATCTGGAGCGATCTCTCAAGGTCCATTACAAGATAAAAAAATCAAGACCCAAGACTTGGGGAAAGGAGTAGGACTATCAGAACTTTAGCAGGCAGAGACTTCCAATCCCGCACGATGGCGGATGGGTCAGATGGGGATGCTGGTGTCAATGCCATGCGTCCCGCGGATTACATAGCTCTATCAACGGACAATACAGCCGAAGATGATTCCAACACCACGTTGCCTGGAGAGACCATCACAGGATCGCTAGTCAGGGCAACGGCGATCTATGCCCATACCGATGGACTGGCGACCTATACCCTCTCCAAGACGTTTACCTCAGACGACACATTGACGGTTTTCAAGATCGGGATCTTCAATGCTTCCACGGTGGGAACTCTTGTCTTTGAGACCCTCTTGGCCACCTCGGCTCCTCTTGTTCCAGGGGATCAAGTGCTCGTCACCGAGACCGTGACCCTTTAGGCCCTGGACCTGAGGATTGCGTTTCTACAAAGTAGATGCTGTCTGACCGGCTCAATCTCCTAAGAAGAGATGAGAACCTAGAGGTTGAGGCCAGTGGTCATAAGGAATCGTGGAGTAAGAATCTGTCATCGGGACAAAAGTGGAGGGATAGCTTTGCTTCCCATCTTCCACAAGCCTCTTTATGGCGACTCGGTACATGCTTGTCCCACCTGTCAGATCATTCATACGGACTCTTTGGGGAAGCCTGTGAAGACTATCCATTTGTATTTGGATAGTCAGGGGGGATGCATTGTTTCCCAGGGTGTCTATGACGACTTGGAGGAGGCTCATCACTTCAAGTCCTCGATCATGGGTCTTCGTCGCCCTCTTCTTTCTATCAAGAACGATGTCGTTAACCCTCCACCACTTTCTTTCGGTCGTCGCAGCAGGTTTGAGATAGATCAAGAAAACAACAAGATCACACTCTGGAAGGAGCCAGTAATTGTCTAAAGAACTGAAGGATCTCATTGCAGCAGAGGCCGGTGTATCTCAGGCCGTCCTTACCAAAGCCTTCGATGAGTTGAGTCCTCTTGTCTCTGAGTTGGAGGAAGTGGAGGCTGAATTCGCCACTGCCCTTGCTGCCAAGAAGAAAGCTCAGGCTGTCTTCGAGAAGGTGAAGGAGGCAACGAAAGTAGTTCTTCGCAAGAGGGATGCTGTTCGTGAGGAATGGAAGGTTGCAGATTGGATTGTGCGAAATGCCGATCCTGATCAGCCGCCTCCACCCACTGGTATCCGGCCTCCTTCCATCAAGACCCCGAGGAGTAACTGATGCCTGACGCTTATTACAACGACTTCGGTAACAACCTTCTTGGTCTTGGGGTTCACGGCAACACTGACCTCGATACCGATGACATTCGTGTCTTTCTGTATGACGAAGGTGCTGATCCTCTGAACCTGGCCGATCAGGACATGGCCGACATCATTGCTGGTGCTCGGATCGCTGTGTCGCCCAACCTCACCACCAAGGAAATTGGAGTGGTGGCCGATGGGATCTTCAACCATGCCGATGAGGTGTTTGTGTCGGTGACGGGATCAGAGGTCGATTCACTCTCCTATTGGGAGTTCGATGCCTCTGAGGCCATTGCCCCGTTGTTGTTCAACATCGACTCGGCCACAGGGCTTCCGGTGACTCCCAATGGAGGGGATATCACTTGGTCGCCAGCAGCAGGTGGAGTGCTCGACGTAGGCTAGATCGAGTAGAAGGAGGGGTCTCTATAGGGTCCCTCCTTCTCACTGATGATGAGGTGATGTGATATGCCTGGCTACCTCGGCTCTGGCCAGACCAATGGTCAGATCATCTATGTCCCTATCCCTAAGAATGCTTCGTCGGCTCACAATGGGATGTTCAAAGGTGAAGGGTGGCAACGGATCTTCTTTCATTCTGAGATCACTCGGACCCCTGCTTATGTGGTGGTCCGTCATCCTGTGGATCGTTGGTATTCCGGGGCGGCTCAATACACCCTTCGTGGCAAGGGTAAGGATTTGGATGGGATGATCGAGGAAGTCAAAGAGGGTGGGAATCCGGTCTATGACGAGCACACCTTCCGTCAATCCGATTTCATCATCTCGTCTCTTCACAATGTCATCTTGGTCAAGATGGAGAATGCCATTCAGTGGTGTCTTGACAATTTGGGTCTTTCCCTTCCTCTAGTTCGAGGTCGGGTCTCTAAGCCTGATGATCCTGATCTGAATCCTATTTTGAGATCGTTCTATGCCGAAGATCTTGATCTTTACGATGAGGCTATGTGATGATGGAGTGGGCTATCTTTTATGATGATCCAGAGCTTGATTGTTGGTCGGTTGACGGAGTAACACCGGAAGATGTCCCGAGGCTAGGTGTTCAGGCTGTTGCTCAAGGTGACGAATGGTTAGGGCGAGAGCTTCTGATTCAGAAGGAGTTTTACTGGCTCAACTACGAGGAGATGCGCTGGTATGGGGGGGACTTATTTGGTCTGTTTGATTATCTGTCCACGACTGGCCCTAAGACATGTGTGTTCGGTCGGTTTGTGAATCGGGATGTCTATCAGGCCGCGGTGCATCGTGCTCAGCATGATGAGCGGTTGCCGAGAAAGTCGGCATATTCGAGCGCAGAAAAGAGCGCATATCCGAATGGGTTAGAGGCAGGGATATGACGCCAAGACGCCGGATGACTCTTGCTGACTTGCTGTGGAATCAACAGCCGGTCATTTCACGTCTGGTTGATATCACTCGGGGCATCGTCGGTGGCGATATGTTCGATCCGACAACCGAGCACTCACGGTTTCGCAATGATGATGGTTCCGAGACGGCAGCTACATGGTCGGATGTCGAGGACACCGATCCTGTCACGATTGATGTCGCTGATATCTTCCGTCTCCGGCTTGTGGTTGAGCAACCCAACACCGCGACCGGCTCCGATGTTTTCCGGCTTCAATATGAGAACACCACTCAGGTCACCGGATGGAATGATGTCACCACAACGTCATCGCATGTCCGAGCGGTACCTTCCGCTGATACGTCTTGGACGATCAACGATGGTGATGCCACCACCGACCAGATCGGCGGCGCAGGCACCTTTGTTGCTGGAGAGATGGATGAGGACGGGATTACCAATTCGGCTACATCCTTCTCCGCTAACTCTCACACTGAGATTGAGTACGTCCTTCAGCTTCAGTCGGGCGATGTTGCCAATAGCGACAACATTGACTTTCGGTTGGTCAACGGGATGGGCCAGGTCATCTCAGCCAACGTCACGCCATCGGTCACGGTCACCGGGGCTGTTTCTTTCGTTGTGGAGCAGGTCGGGTGGCGTTGGTTCGAGGACGGGACAGGTCCTCTTACAGCCCTTGCTGCTGAGAACGTAAAACCGACTCTGCCTGGCGACCAGAACTACAAGATTGTTCGAGGCAGAGTTGAGCTAGAGGAGACGGGTGGTGGCGCTGACGCCAACAAGGTTGTCCTTATGCAGATGTCGGGTGACGATGGCGTTACTTGGGAAACAATGCTCCTCGATGACGGGGCCGACGATGATAAGCATGTAGTGGTCGGCAACGGTGCCGATGTTGCAGGCAACACCCTCACCTCTCGGTTGCTTGCCAACACCGACACCTCCGGCAAGTACCACGAAACTCAGGTGTTGGTCGAAACTCTCAATGCCAACGAGAAGCTCGAAGTGGACTTTGCTTTGTTCACCAGAGTTGTCCTTCCCGACCGTGACTACCGCTTCCGTTTGTTCTGGGATGGCGTAGCTGTACCCATCAAGTCGGCGGCAGTGAAGATCGAACTGCGAGGTTCGACTGCTGCGACCCGAGAGGAATCAGGAACCAAGAACTCGATTGCTCCTCTCCTAGAGCCATCCTCTGGTGATCCCGATACGATGTCATGGGGACATGGCCAGCGTGGGTTCTACGACGGTGCCAGATGGTGGGTCTTCTGGACTGACGAGATAGACCTCGGGATTCTTAACTACCACAGTACCGCCGACCTCGCTGCTGGATGGAGTGTCAAGTCCACACGCACCTTCGCCACCGACATCGGAGCCTCTGAAGATTGGAACATTGCGTTCAAGGAGATCGGCGGGACCAAATATGTAATCGCCGTATTTCAGACCAGCGCCACGAACCGGATTTTCAGGAGGGGCACCATCTCGGGTTCGACTATCACCTGGGACACCACCGAACGCAGCTTCACCAACCCTCACCTTGATGCTCGGGACGGCTCTCCGGGGCTGGCTATTGACGACGGCAACTTCCTTTGGTTCGGAGGTAAGGGCACCACCGCCTCTAACGAGATTTGGGCACAACGTTCTACCAACACTTTCGACAACGCCACCTACCACACTTTCAACACCGCCAAGAGTGCATCGGAATCAGGGATCGATGCCGTTGGCACTCCGTTCGGTGGACCCGAGATGATCGGCATGGCGTCCGGTGAGGTTTTGCTGGTCTATTACGACATGGGCAATACCAATCTTCGAGCTAGGAGATGTACTGAGTCGGGAGGGATGGGATCGCCGGTCACGATCAACACCTCCGTCAACGCTCATGATGTTGATTGGGGGATTGCCCGAGGCAACGACGGCAACATTTACTGCGTCTACCTCGACGGGACCGCCGCTGCTAGCAACTGGCTGCTCAGGGTCTATTCCGAGTCAGGTAACTCGTGGGCCGCAGGCACCAACCCATCTGTGTTAGCCACCGCCACCGCCAACGACGGGCTGCTGGTTCATTGGGGTGACGACGGCAAGTTGTACGCCTCGGACACAGAGGGTGACACCAGCAGCCGTGACACTCGAAGCCGATACAAGTCGTACACCGGGGGCACAGCGGGCACCTGGGACGTGTCACTCACCTTCTTGACACCTTCCAAGGTTGGTAACGCAGACAACCGAGGGAAATTCATGGACGGAGCCAATTGGATCGTCCTCATAGAGCGGGGTGATGATGGTCTGATCGGTACCGACTATGTGTTGGAGTATTACGTCCTCGACACTGCTGGTGCTGCTGGTGCTCAGACTTTGACCGGAACCTTGTTCTCCAAGGCTCCGAGTTTCATAGCTGGGATTCTGACTGCTGAGTATGTCCTCGATGGGGCTTTGTTCTCGGCGGTTCCCACTTTCATTGTCGGAATTGTTACTCCCTCTTATGTCCTTGATGGTTCTCTCTTTGTCAAGCCACCGGGTTTCATCACAGGAGCCGTCACTGCCGATTACGCCTTGTCCGGTTCGGTGTTCTCCAAGCCACCTACCTTCATCACAGGAGCATTGGTTCCAGACCAGACTCTCACTGGAAGTCTCTTCTCGGTTCCACCAGCGTTCATTCAGGGGTCGATTGCTTCCATCTATGTGATTGTGGGGAACCTGTTTGCCCGTCCACCCACATTCATCCAGGGCGTGTTGACGGCTGTTTATACGATCAACGGTGTTCTTTTCTCCAATCCTCCGACGTTCATCCAGGGTGTGGTCACCCCCGGTGGGGTCACTCTTGCTGGAGTGCTTTTCTCCAAGGCTCCTACTTTCATTCAGGGGATAGTCTCGACTGACTATGCCTTGACCGGGATCTTGTTTACCAATGTTGGGACATTCACTTCTGGCGCTATCACAGCCGACTATGCGTTAACAGGGAGTCTCTTCTCGGTTCCGCCATCCTTCTTTGCCGGAACGATGACTACGGCCTACACGATCAATGGAATCCTTTTCTCGAATCCATCGACCTTCATCCAGGGAACTGTTACCCAGGGTAAAACTCTCCAGGGTGTTCTTTTCTCCAAGCCTCCGACTTTCATTCAGGGAACGATCATCCCCGGTGGAGTCACCCTTGATGGTGTGCTTTTCTTGAAGTCCCCTGTATTCATCGTTGGGTTGATTGCTTCTAGCTATGTGATCGTGGGCAATCTGTTTGCTCGTCCTCCGACCTTCATCACAGGTTCACTGACTTCTGATTACTCCATCACAGGTGTCGTCTTTTCGGCGGCACCTGTGTTTGTGACTGGAGTGATCACCCCCGGTGGAGTTACCCTTTCGGGAAGCCTGTTTTCTGCTCCACCGTCGTTCATTCAGGGAATTGTCACTCAAGGCATCACCCTCCAGGGATCTCTTTTTTCTAAGCCTCCGACGTTTATTCAGGGAGTGGTTACTCCTGGTGGAGTCACGATCGATGGGTCTTTGTTCTCAGCCTCACCGACATTCATAGTTGGAGTGTTGGGTGCCGACTACGCCCTCTCGGGGTTGCTCTATTCCAATCCCCCGATATTCATCGCTGGCACGCTGACGACTGCCTACACCTTTTCAGGTATCCTCTATTCCAATCCTCCATCGTTCCCGGTGGGAGTCGTTTCACTCTCAGGAGGACCACAGACGATTACGGGATCGCTCTTCTCCAAGTCACCGTCCTTTATCCCTGGAGTGATTGAAGATCCCTATGTCATCGACGGAGTTCTGTTCTCCAATTCACCTGTGTTTCCAACTGGAACGCTGACTACTGCCTATGACCTTCAGGGTGTCCTCTTTTCCAAGCCATCGTCGTTCGTCGTAGGGACGTTTACTCCGACGAATGTTCTCGATGGGGTGTTGTTCTCGCGAGGTCCCTCTTTCATTCAAGGGGTGATCATTCTTGGTGGAGTCACTCTCTCGGGAAGTCTTTTCTCGAATCCACCATCCTTTATCACTGGAGTTTTGACAGAAGGGAAAGTCCTTCATGGAGTCCTGTTCTCTGCTTCACCGACCTTCTTTGTTGGAGTCATCACAATCGATCAATTTTTGGTTGGATCTCTTTTCTCCAAGCCCCCGACATTCATCGTTGGTTATTTGGGTGCTGAATACACCCTTGATGGATCACTTTTCTCTGTTCCTCCTGTTTTCATCCAAGGCACCATCACTCCTGGTGGCGTCACGATTGCTGGGGTCTTGTTCTCCAATCCTCCGGTGTTCCCGATTGGCATTGTCAATCTGAATCTCCTTGTCGGGATTCTGTTCAGTGCTCCACCTACATTCTTCCCAGGGTCAGTCAAGATCTCCTTCAAGCACCTCAAAAGTGATTTACGATTGAAGAGAGCTTTCTCTCATACATTTCTCATAGAAAGGACATTCAAAGTGGCATTGAAATTCAGTAGTACGAAGAGGGAATTTCTCATTGGAGAATCCATTGAGCTTGAAGTCATGGTCTCTACGACGGGCACCAAGAGTCCTGTTGATCCTGCTGATGGGGTGACGTTGCAGGATTTCGTGGATAGTGAAGATGTGACCGTTTCAGGGTTTACCCCTCTTGGGTTTGCCAAGGTGGAGGTGGGTCAATATGAGCTAACCGTTCCCACGACAGGAATAGCTGCTGGTGTGTATCGCTTCATTGTTCACATCAAGGATGGGACCAATCTGACGATTGCTCGTGACAGATTTGTTTTGAGTGAGGTTCTTTAGGCCCTGTCCGATCTTTGATAAGTCCATCCAAGAGGTGATTGTGATTAGGAAGGCTGAGTAGATGGGAAAGAGAGATGTGAGGCAGACGTTTAATCTTGATGTGCGGATGTCTCTTACTGAATCGGATCTCGATACATTGGAGAAAGTTGTGACTGATATTCAAGAGCAGATCAGGCGACTAACCTTCGCCGTCGTTGCCGCGGCTCTTACGCTGGCTACGGCTAGTGTTCTTCTCGGGCTGAACTTGATAATTGGTTATTAGAGATATAAATATGTCTCGATAGTTGTTCTCTAAGATTTCTTGTAGTAAGCTCCTTGTAGGTGAGTACCCTCAAACGAAGGAGTGCAAGGTGAGTCACCTCACGATTGAAGACATCAGAGCAGCCCATGCTTCCCGAGATGAGGGGGGTCATATGGGTTGTCGAGGGTGTGAGGGAACATGTTGTACCGGGGTAGGCAATGTTCCTTGCTCCTGCGAGCCGGAGCCGGAGCCTGAATCAGATCAGCCAGCGTTTCAGCGAGGGACTTCCTCCGACAAGCCCACGAAGATCAAGCCTGCATCACAGTTGAGCATCGACTACATGCGGAACCTCATTAGCGAGAGGTATCCCGATGTTTCTGAGGAGTACATTCAGAGTGTGATCGACCAGGGTCAGAGACGTGTTTCTCAGGCCATCACCAAACTCAAGGGGATGCCTCTTGATGGTCTCTATGTTGAGGCGAGTGATGTGGTCGAGGTCGAGGTCAATCGTCATGGGATTCCGATAGGCAGATATGCCCTTCGGGATGATGAGGGCACAGTCCACTTTTACTCCCTCTCGGCTGACGGCATCTTTGTTCAGGCGAGTGATGAATTTCATCGTGTCTCCAAACGGAAGACCCAGGCTCGGATCATCAAAGACATTCAGGCTGACCCTGAGGCGGCTTCTGCCCTCTACGGGAGAGAGCTTGGTGTCTGTGGACGGTGTGGTAGGACTCTCACTGACGAGGATTCTCGTGAGCGTGGGATCGGGCCGGTGTGCATGGAGAAAGAGTGGTCATGAAGTTCATTCGTTGCCTTGGGATTGTGGGGTAAGGTTTACCTCTGTCGCGAGGCAGAAATGACAGACCCCCTTTTGTAATGTCGAGGGGGTTTGTCGCGTGGTGATACTCTTCGGTGTCATGGAATGGGAGATCGAAGAAACCGAGAATGATACCTTCGATGTGACTCAGGGCAATCGACCTGTTTCCTATGATGAACTTACTTATGAAGAAGCAGTGGATGTTGTCCGGCGTAATGAAGGACAGACGTTCACATACGTTGAGCTTGATGGGTATCGAACGTCGAAGGAAATAATCTAGTGTCAGAGACACAGACCGTGCCAGAGACACAGACAAGTCGTGGTGGAGTGGGGACGATTGAGGGTCCTGAGGTCGCTCATATCGTCACCAAAGAGGATCAGATGGTGGGCTATGTCGAAGGGCGTGAGGTCACCGCTTTATGTGGACACAAGTTCATTCCGTCGAGAGATCCTGAGTCGCTACCGAGGTGCTCATCCTGTCTCTCGAAGTATTTCCATCTCATGGGTGGGACGTGGAACTAGGGCAAAGGAAGATCTGTTGGGGAACTTAGGCAAGAGGGAGAACGTGAGAAGGGCTGGCTGGGAGGCTATCCGTTTCACCATGTTCTTCCTCTTGCCCTCTTTCATTCTAAACAGGTTTGATGTTCGATGCTGTCTGACCAGCGAAATCTCCCAAGGGAAGAGGTGAGAATATCAGATGTTAATTAAGCACGCCACGTTTGAGGTCATCGAGGCCAAGGTCGCGCAAAAAGGTGACGATCTGATCAAGACGGCTCACAAGCATGTCTTCGATTATGAGCCTCGGCCTGGTTACCTGTATGTCAGGTCAAGAGCCATTTCGTCGCGGACTAATGACAACTTCGATCACTTCCCTGCCGAAGAGATCGAGAAGGGTTGGTCTACATTCATCGGGAAGCCGGTTTTCGTCAATCATCACAATGACGATCATCGTCGTGCTCGTGGGGTCATCATTGATGCAGTGCTCCATGAGGATCAGTCAACGACTGATGAGGCTGACACCTGGGTTGAGGTGCTTATGGAAGTCGATGCCATTCGATTCCCGAAGTTGGCCGAGGCCATCATTAAGGGTGAGATCGAAAGAACTTCGTTGGGTACTGATGTCGCCTTTTCTATCTGCTCGATTTGCAACAACAAGGCTTCATCGCCTGTTGAGTATTGCAAGCACATCCCGAAGATGAAGGGGATGAAGGTTGAGCGCACCACTGCCTCAGGAGAGAAGGAGCAGGTCCTTGTCTATGAGAAGTGTTATGGCCTGAGTTTCTTCGAGAACTCTTTGCTTGTTGAGGAGCCTGCCGATCCCACTTCCCTTTTCCTTGGAGTTGATGAGCGTGGTCTTGCTATGGCAGCTAGTCGTCGTCCCCGAGCGCGTGAAACCGGATCACGGTCAGCGGAGGGGAGGGGTACCAAGCATCGAGGACAATGGGTGAAGACGGCATCCAAGCTCAGCTATGGGGAAACGGTGGCACCGACAGAGGTGGATACCCTCCGTGATGAGTTCTGTCCGGTGTGTGGGGAATCTGATTCTTTCGACGGAGATACCTGCAAGGTTTGTCAGTATGTTGCTCCACCCAAAGAGTTTCTTGATCCTGATCTGGAAAAGGCTAAAGAGATTGATCTTCTTCAAAAGGATGAATCTGAGAGTGGTGAACTTGTCGATGAAAATGGTGAGGTTATCGAGGGCGACGATGCAGAAATCCTCGATGGTGATGAGGACGCCGAGGTCGAATTACCAGAAGGTGTAGATGAGGATCAAGAGGTCACCGAAGAGGAGCTTGATGTCAGTGACATTGATGCTGAGTTTGATGATCTTGATGCAGATGAGTCTGATGTAGATGTCGAGTCCGACGAAGATGAGTCTGACGATGATGAACCCGATGTTGAGGTGGAAGACTCTGAGGATGGGGATAGTGAAGACACCTCGGATGATGAGGATGGGGAAGATGAAGAGGACGAGGACGATGATGAGGACGATGAAGAAGAGTCGGATGAGGACAAGCCCTCGTTCTTGAGGAAGAAAAAGAAGTCTCGGTTGATAAGCCGAGAACGTACAGGAGGAAACCTGACCATGAGTGCGACACTCAAAATCCTGGCAAGCCAGGAAGGAAAGATCAGAGAGCTTCAGTCGGCCTTTGCGTTCATAGCGCGATTGGCCGGTCTGGAAGACCACCCCAGGGCGGCTGCTCTCATCAAGGAAGCAGACGAGAATCCGGGTAGCACCGGATGGGCCTCGGGCACTGATGACACTCCGGGTGGTGAAGCCCCGGCAGCGACCTCAGAGGAAGCTTTAGGTGACGTGAAGAATGATGAGTTGGCTGGTGGCAGTGCCACCGATGATGTCGAGGAGATCGGTGATACTTCAGAGGCGGATGCTTCTGCCGATGCCCAGACGGACCTTGGTTCGCCTGAGACAGTCCTCGATGAGCCTCTCGACCTGAACGAGCAGAACGTCGATGTTCCGGTGGCTGGCATTGAGGACCTCGATGAAGGACCTCGGGGTCAAGCTGGTTCTGGCCGCACCGAGACGGAGGTTCGCATTGACGACTCCGAGACCGGGGCGAAGAACCCTGAACCGGCTTTTGCGGAGCCGAGCTTCACGTCGAGCAAGGAACAGTCGGAGGGACGTTTCATCGCATCCTTGCGTCTGGCTCGTCTCCAGATTCAGACCGGGGTGGAACAGGGAGAGGATCTCGTGCTGGCGAACACCATCGCTCATGGTGACATGACCGATAGTCAGATTCAGCATGACATTGAGACTCTGGCCAATGTCATCCAGGCCAGCAAGAAGAGTGCTCGACGCACGGTCCCACGCCATTTGGTTCCGACCAAGGTCCAGGCTGGACGCAGTGTGCCGTCGTTGGTCTCTGAGCCGCCGATCCAGTCGGTTGCCTCTGGTCCATCCGATGATGAGTTCCTGTTTGAGTGATCTGAGTAGACCCCTTTTTGTGGGGTGACTCAAATGAGGTACTCCTCCAGGTACCGCGAGAGCCTTCTTTAATCGGGAGGCTCTTTGCGTTATGCTTTCCTTGACTGGCGGGAACGTTGATTCGATTGCGAAGCTCTTGATAGGCCATCCCATGAGGAGGTACCGTCAGTTCTGACCCTCCAGCCTATGGGCAGAGAACAGCAGGGCTGAAAAGAATTTCCTGAGGATGGATTCTGAGTAAACCGATAGCTACCCGGAGGGTTTGACGGGTCCTGTTTTGAGCTACAGGGGTAGAGTGGATAGAGACCCGTCGAGCAAGGGTGACGGAAATTGGTAAACCTCGCTGGCCTAAACCCAGCGGCTTGTGGGTTCGACTCCCACCCCTTGTACTTGGCTGGTAATGTCTTTTTTGTCTGGTCAGGAAGCCGGGTGTTGTGATCCGGTGCAGGGGCTAGGCGACAGTGGTCTGAAGTGTTCTAAGCACACTCGGTGCTAATGCCCTGAGGGTGTCCCCCAACCGTAAGGCGGGGGAGCGAGTAGGTGGGCTGTCGGGATCGGACAAAGAAGGCCGGTCGGTCAATAGGCCACATGGTTTGGATTTGGCATGAAGGATGATGGGTGATTGGAAGATGCTCATGGCGTGTTCTTCTTCTAGGCGAGAAGGAATGGTTTAGTGGCTTCCTTTGTGCCTCAGCTTCAACTGGCCGGTCTTCTGACGATCCGAATGGGAGGATGGACACCTCCCCAGGTCTCGATTCTGACGGATTCGGATGGGGGGATGGACACCCCCCAAGTTTTTGAATGACTTATCCCCTCTATAAGTTTTTAGATCAGAGCACTGTCCAATAGCCGGAATCTCCTAACAAGGTACGCAAGAGAATCAATTGATCCTCACCTGATGTAAAGGAGACGCACAAAATGTTGCGAACAACTCTTGACAAGGCGTATCTGAAGCGCACCATTCGTCCGCTCTATGGGTGGACCCAGGCAACCCCCAAGTCGGAGTTTCTTGATCCAGCTTTCGATCGTGCAATCGACATTTGGCCAGGAATGGTGGCCACCACAACCGGCGCAGCTTCAGGGACGGTGACCCCGGCTGTTGCCGATGCTGATATCCCGACCGGCCTATGGGGTCTGTACATCGGTGGAGATGGCATTGATGAGGTTCTCGACCAGGGAGTGAACGCCGTTGCCGTTTGGGTGATGGGTCCCGATGCGGAGTTTGAGATCACTGCCCCGGCTTTTGAGGAGTCGGATGGGACGTTCGCTGAGAATGCCCTTCTTCACTTCCTCGGAACTGGCGCAGCCCTAGACCGTGGGAAGATCTGCCCCGCCGATGCCACCAACAAATCCACCCGGCCGGTGGCCAAGCTGATCAAGATCGTGTCCGCGGACAAGCTGATCATTGGTGGCTTGCGCGGGGATCTGGTCTAGTCCAATAGTCTGAACGACTTTTGAATAAGAAGGGATAGAGAAATACATGGGACAAGCAACTTTGGCAAGCGGGCTTCGGCCTCGCACTGCAAAGAAGTCTGATGACTATGTGCAGGAGATTCTCCGGCGCAGGGGATCAGATGGGTCACAGGGTCGTCTGACCCATGAGGCCAAGATCAAGAAAATGGCTCTCATCCTTCAGGATGAAGTCAACGGCATCAAGCGCCTTGGCGTGGGGATGGTCGGCCCGATCCAGTTGAAGCTGCGATACCAGGGAGTCATCCGTAACGTCCTGGTGGAAGATCCGGTCACCCCTGGTACTCCGGTCGAGTACGACGTGTGGGATGACTTGGGACAGGCGTACATCATGTCTGGCACCGAAGGCGAAGTCCGAGTGACTCCGTTCGAGGGCAAGCGTGTTCCGGTGCGCTTCTTCCGTATCGCCAGCCGTCCGGCCATCCGTAAGGAGGACCTGTACTACCTGCGGATCAACGCAGTGGAGCAGGCCCAGGACGAGACGAAGCAGGCGATCATGAAGCAGGAGGACACCAGGCTTCTGGTCATTCTCCAGGCTGCGGTCACCGACTACGCCACCCGTCCTGATCACACGATCACTCCGGACCACAACGTCACCGAGGCTTCGGGGTACTTCACCCCTCAGTCCCTCTACACGGCTGTCGCTCAGACCGACATGCACGAGTTGGAGGCTGGTCGGATCTTGGTGAACCCCTTGGACTACAGGGACTTCTACCGCTGGGACATCAACCAGACTGGTTGGGCATTCAAGGATCGAGTCGTAGCCGGTGAGAAGATAACCAGCTTCGGTGAGTTCCAGATGCAGAGGTCGATCATCGTTCCCCAGAACAAGATGTTCATCCTGCCGAACCCGGACTTCCTCGGAGTCTTTCCGGTCCTCTATTCCCTCGATGTCGAGGAGAACCACAACGTCGAGGCGTTCTGGAAGGGTTGGGTCTTCGATGAGATGGTGTCAATGGTGATCCTCAATCCCCGAGGCATCTCCACCGTTACCAAGTCGTAGTCCGATAAGTTGATCTGTAGGGCTAATCTCCTGAGAGGGGGGTTGGTCCTACAATCATTCAAGGCTTCCAGGGTGGATGGGACTCCTCTCCCTCCTGGTTCGTGTCGCGAGCCTCTTGGGATGTTCTCACCCTCCTGGGGGGCTGCGGCACATTTCATGGGTCGGGCACTGTCTGAGGACTGAAATCTCCTACCAAGAGTTGAGATGACTATCGTCGTAGGTCTACAGAACCTTCCTGTCAGTGTGAACACTGTAACCACCACTGAGTTGGTGGCTGCTGTCTTGGGAAGACGTATTCGTATTGTTGGGGGATTCTTGACTATTGCAGCAGCCCAAACTGTCAAGTTTCAGAGTGCCGCTACAGATCTCACAGGAGCTATGGGCTTCGGTGCGAATGATCAACTTGACCTGGAGGAACAGGAGTTAATTACTGTCAAGGGTGAAGCTCTGAATATGGTTACATCAACAACAGGACTAGTCAGTGGTTGGATCAGCTACGAGATAGTCGGAGCGTAAGGAGAAAAAAATGACCACCACCCCCAAATCAGTAGTCAGGGAGCGATCGGTTTCGATCACGAAGACCGGAGACTCCTACACCGTCGCAGACAATCTCGCGGACGAGGCTCTCGTCCAGATTCAGGCCCTCGTGGATCAGGTGCAGTTTCCGAATGGTCTCGCCTATGACACCGGGGATATCGCCCTCTTAACGGTGGCTGAAGTCGATCAGCTTGACAGTGCAAGTGAGGGTGTGGCCTGGCAGAACGACGGGTTTGCAGATTCGATTCAGGAAGAGGGAACCATTGTTTCCATCTCTGTGGCTGGTGCTGATCCTGACGACATCATTGTTCACCCTACGACCAACCAGTACACCGCCACCGTTCTTTACGCCAGTGGTGTTACTGAGGCTTTCGATGAGACCAATTCGGTTGCTGCTGGTGTGGTGTGGGCATCGGGTACTCCTGCCACTGCCACGATTGCAGGGACTGGTTTGGCGACTACGGTGGCTGCTGGAACCACTTTGATCACTGCGACTCTTCGTGGTGTGAGTGATACTGCTCCTCTCTTGACCGTTACCTAGTCCTTCTTGGGCTAGAGAAAAAGAAGGGCCTCCTTTTGAGAAGGGGGTCTTTCTCTATGACATGCTGTCGAACCTCGTTAATCTCCTATGAAGAGATGAGGATCAGAGTGGTCTTCTCGCAAATAGTTCTGGAGGACTAAATGCCAACTTTGCTAGTACGAAACATGGAGAAAGGACCGACCGTCTTCTCCGACCTCGGTGAGAACATTCATCTTGAATGGCAAGGCCGGGGTGATAATGAAGGTCGGGATGTTCAGCGTGTGCCGGACAAGCTCATGGAGAATGTGGATTTCCTTCGCACTGTTGACAGGGGAATTCTCAAGATCGAGAGGCCCACCCCTGAGGTGGAGGCCAAACTCAAGGAGCAGGCCGAGGCAGTCAAGGCTCAGCGTGAGGCTTCTGCGGCTGCGATCATGGACACCATTGATCATCAGGCCGAGGAATCAATCGTCACCACCGAGATCAATGAGAAGGGTGACATCGTTACCCAAACTCATGAGGATGATGATGAGTCTCAGGTCAGTGATGATGGCCCGGCTGATGGTCCGGCTGTTCCACAGGAGGAATCGCCACAGGCTTCCACCGTCCAGATGGATGAGGAAGGCAACATAATTGATGACGTTCCTGAGCCTCAGGTCATCATCGAATCGAGACAGAAGGGCTAAGGCACATGGGACTCAAGGACTACAAACCCACTCCCCCGGATCAGATGGGAGTGGCAGACACCTCAAGTGAGAGGCTTGTTGATGTGAATGCTCTCATTCCTGAGCCTGTTGTGATCGAGGAGGAGGTCGAGGAGGAAGTTGAGGAGGAAGTTGAGGCTCCTGATCCTGCTGATGAGGTTCTCGAATCCTTGGAGGGAAACATCAACTCAGTCCTTGAGTTCGCCAAGGCGAATCCGGATACTGTTGAGAGGCTTTTGGCTGCCGAAAAGGAGGGGAAGTCTCGGAAGACGCTCGTCGCAGGGTTGAAGGCGCTCCTCGGGGGCAAGTAAGGCTCCGTAGGATGAACATGCCCTCGTCTCTTTTACAGGGGCGAGGGTTGTCTCATGTGAGGTCAGGGAAGATATAGATGCCAACTCCAACAGATCGTCTCGGGCTGATCACGCATACTCTTGCGGACACCTTTGAGATTCAGGATTACACAGACAACTGGCAAGCGTTGGATGACTACCCAGGAATCTTCATTTGTACTTCTGGGACCCGGCCTACTTGGGGTGTGAATCAGGAAGGGATATCCATCTATGAAACGGATACCGACCTTTTCTTCACTTGGGATGGAACAGCCTGGCAGCGTTACATCTCTAAGGGTCATCTTGGTGGATTGGAAGTCATTGTCGATTTCAACACTGCTTTGACTACCCCTGTCGAGGCAATAGCAAAAACTGTCACCGTTGAAGCTGGTAATCGTCGTCATCTCATCGTGGTCCATGCTTCCGGGGTGTACAACACCAATGGTCTCACCGAATTGAGGGTTTTTCGGGATGGGGCCACAGTGCTTCAGCAGTGGTATCACCAGGGGTGGACTGGCGCTCCTGTGGAGAATTATCCTCGACCTATCTTTGCTTCTATCTCTGATACGCCTGCGGCTGCATCTGTTGAGTATTCCCTCCATATGAATGCGGTCTCTGGAGTTGGAGGAACCTCTACCATCATCGCCACAGCGACTTTGCCCTTGGCGATCGACATATTTGAGATGTGATGTAGATGGCTTTTGCTGATGAGCTAGGAGCACGCACGATTGTCAATCAGTATGAGATTGACACGGTTCCGGGTGTCGTTGTTCACATCAATGGAGTGCCTTCGGCTCCTGATGGGGATGTCATGGTCACTATGACGAGTCTGGATGATGCCACTGTGATCTTCGCTCCGAGGATTGCAGACAACCCGGCTATCGGGGTCTATGAGACACAGCTTCAGAGTGCTGAGACTGCTCAGGAGGGCATCTGGAAACTTACTTGGACCTATGACGTGGCCGCGGTGGGACAGACCTTCATCTCGATTGTTGAGGTCATGGGTTATTCACCTGAGTACCAGGCGCTCAGTGATGATATGCAGGGTCTGGTCGAGAAGACTTGGGTCCGGTTTGCTGATCTGTTCGACTCCCCATTTGGAGGACCTCATCTTCAGGTGTATTTCCAATCCAGGTTTGGGCGTAACAGGATGGCTCAGTTACTCGACATAGCCTTGGGTACATTGAACACCTCGGCGCAGCCGACGACAACGTATGATCTCATTACCTTCCCTCTGGCCAATTGGGGTCCTTTCCTTGAGAAGTCTTTGTACATCGAGAGCGTCAAACATCTCATTCGCTCTTACACCGAGCAGCCTCAGGCAGTGCAGGTCACTGTGGCTCGACTTGATCGGCGTGACTATATGGATCGCTGGCAGCGTATTTATGACATGGAGAAGAGTGAGTTTGATGACCAGATGGAGGTCTTCAAGATCGCGCACATGGGATTAGGTCGTCCACATGTCCTCGTCTCAGGCGGTGTGTATGGCAGTTATGGTCCCACTCGGCTGACTACTCCGGCGCGGCCCAGGTATTACTACAGGTTCCATTGAGGTGGGTTGATGGTGGTCAATTCATCGAGTCTTATGACCTTCCTCAGTTATGAGGATTGGGTTAAAGACAATTTGCTTTGTGATGAGCAGTGGTATGAATCAGCCAATGTCGAGCCTTGGATGCCTAGTTTGGAGAAGGGGGACCTCACCCATCATCTCGTCCCATTGCTTTTTGATCGTGATACCAAACGGATTGAGCCGTCGATGCACGATTGGCTCCAGAGGTCGGGAGGGGAAAAGTATTGGCTTGTAGCTCTGGATGAGATTAAAGAGATCACTGTTGAGACTCTTTGGAGAGGAATAGGTCAGAGGGTCTTTGAGACAGTTACTTGGTGTGCCTTACCTGAATATGGACGGCGTGGAATGGTGATTGATGAGGGTCGTCGGGGGTGGATTCGTGAAGCGGGGGCGATTGAAGGTCATAATTTGCTCGTGGAATGGTTCAAGAGGGAGACTCGAATATGACTCTGCCTACCTGGATGCCGCATCCTCAAAGCTATACCATCCAGCAAGAGCAATATCGGCATGAGAGTGCTCTGACCCTCTTTGGGGAGTACGCCATGTTCGTCCTCCTGTGGAACATTGAGGACTTTGAGAATGATCTCGTTGATCACTGTCCAATATGCTATTTGGCCTATGGGAAGGTTGCAGCGACTTATGGACAGTCGGCCAAAGAGAAGTGTGAATCGTGTTATGGCACCACTTTCGAGGGTGGGTATCGAGCCAAGATCGTCAGAACTTCGATGTGGGATGCCAATGAGGATGCTGAGCGTGAGCATCGTCGTGGTCAGGTCACTCTTCAGAGTGCTTCAATTCAGTCTGTCTCCGACTTCCGACTTCGCACCGGGGACTTCATCTTCAGAGGTGATGGGACTCGATGGAAGGTGGACACAATGTCGGTCAATCATCTCCGCACCGGGTTTGACATGCCAACATCTGATTCGACTCCAGTGGGGTACAACTTTGGTCAGGTGACCCGAGAGGAAAATGCTTCGGTAGCTTTTCTTATTGCCCCTGTGGATCTCAGTGTCCTCGACGTTCCGTTCCAGCGTTACCCCCAGGATTGGAGTGTGGTGGAGGATGTCGTGGGCTATCTCACTGATAGACCGGATGGCCCATGAGAACCGAGACACGAGGAGCAGGACAGACCTATCCCGATCGACTCATCATGTATGTCAGTGGTCTTGATGAGTCAGATGCCGAGGCTATCGCTCAGGATGCTATCTATGTGTGTCGGGAGATGGCTCCCAAGCTCAGTGGGAAATCCTCACGGAACTTCATCCCTGTGTGGGGTGATGGGTTCTTTGGAGTCAAATGGCTCGATGATTATGTTTGGTTTCAGGAGAATGGGATTAACCCTTTCACGATGAGGTCACTCGCAGGGAAGACCATTCCTATGTGGGTCAATGATCCAGCCGGAGAGGAAGCCCGGAAGAATCCTAAAGCTGAGAAGAGGGTGACTGCTGATGGTCGGCAGCAAATTCTCATCTTCCGTAAAGCTGCCCCGATCGGATCAAGAAAGATTATCATGCGCGAGGGCAATCCCGTCGATGTGCCTCGTTCGTATCCTGGTGCTCCTGGCCGGATCAACCGTCGTCATGATGTTGGAACTCTCATTGCCGGAGCGAGGGTGGGTGGACGAATCGCTCAGTACAACGTCGGGGTTCGTTGGAGGCATCCTGGCCTTAGTCGTCGTGGATTCATTCGTCGTGGGATAGAGCACACTGCTCAGTATCACGGTCTGCCGGTCGGCCCGATCAGGGATAACCTGGGGAGGTTCCGTTAGATGTATATGGTCCTCCTTAAGACTTTGCTGACTGAAGCGATGAAGCTCACCTTTGATGCCTCCTATGTTGAAGAGGACTTCAGGAATCTTCATATTTCGATTGAGTTCCCTCAGGAGAACCAGAATTATCCGGGGATTTGGGTGGACTACAACCCTGTTGGCAAGCTCACCAAAGTTGGAGTCGGTCATCTCGAATATGCCGATGATGGAGGGGAAGGTACCTCTCGGAGTTTTACTCGATGGAGGTTCGCCGGGGAAGCATCTTTTGCTGTGGTTGCTCTTACCAGTCTCGAACGTGATCGTCTGCATGATGAGGTCATCAGAGTGATGGCTTTCGGTGAAGAGACATCATCGACCCAGGATTTTCGTGAGTACATCGAGGACAATGAGTTTTTAGGAGTGAATCTCGACTTTGATGAGATCGGGACTCGTGGGTTTGCTGCGACCTTGGGAACACCCTGGCAAACCAATGACATGATTTACGAAGCTGAGATCGTCATGGATTGTGTCGGAGAGTTCGTTACCGATGAACAGACCTTGACCTTGATACCTTTGTCTGAGGTGCCGATCACCTCCTATGACGATAAGACTTCCGACCCGACTACTGAAGTGGATGGAGAATGGCAATGATCAGACACTGTCCTACCCCCGGAATCACCATACAAGAGGTGAAGACTATTCAAATGAAGGTGGCCGACCTTGGTTGATTTTACGACATATCAGCCTCCAAGCGTTTTTGTCGAGGAGGATTTGTCCACACTGGTTAGCGTTGCCGGTGTCCAACCCACAGTTGTTGCGTTGGTTGGCCCTGGACGGGGGTATCGCCTTGGCAGCGAAACAATCATTCTGCCTGATACCGATGCAGTGACCTTGATCCCTACGGGGATTGATCAGGGCACGGTCGTTGTCACTGGCACTGATGGGACGATCTATACCATCACAACGGATTACACGCTCCAGCTTGATCCTGAGGACAATGATTACCTCCAGATTCTTCGTGTGGGGGGTGGGAACATTGTTGCTGATCAGACTTTGTTCATCAGTTATCAGTACACCGATCTCGACTATTACGAGCCTCTTCGTGTGTTTGACTTCGATGATGTGGTTGATGCGTTTGGTCCTCCATTGGACCTTTTGACTGGAGACATTCTTTCTCCCCTGTCATTCGGAGCGAAGATTGCATTCAACAACGGTGCTCGTGAACTTGTCTTGGTGGCGACTATTGGAGATGCCGGGGTTGCGGTTCAGACTTCTGAGCTTGTCTCGGCTTACGTCAAGTTGGAATCGATCTTCGATGTCAGCATCATTGTTCCCTTGTCGGTGGGGATTACAGGATCAGATGCCTCTCCTGGCGATACCTATGCGGTAGGTCAGGATCTCCAGACTCATGTTGAGGCAATGGATGATGATGACTTGTTCCGTATTGGAATCGTTGGCTATGAGTTTGATGTGACGATTCTTCCAGTAACTGCTTCTGGGAACTTCTCCAGCAAACGAATGGTCTTGGCCTGGCCACCGGCTTTCCGTTTCTATCACGGGTATACGAACACGACTCATACGATCTCTGGGTATTACTTGGCGGTGGCCTATGCAGGTCGTCTTGCCAACAACCCGATTCAGGAGCCTCTCACCAAGAAACGTGTGAATGGCTTCAACGGGATTCCGGCTGCGACTTTGGCAAGCATGACGAATACAGCCAAGAACTCCTGGTCGTCAGGAGGAGTGGCTGTTACCGAGTTGACTCGGAATGGAGTCCTTCAGATTCGTCATGGTGTTACCACCGATATGTCGAGTGCCAACACCCGAGAGATTTCGCTGGTACGAGCCAGGGATGCTCTCATTGAGTTGGTTCAATCCTCGGTAGATGGTGCTGGCCTTATCGGAAGTTGGATCGATGGGGATACCCCAGGACAGGTCAAGAGTGTTGTGTCAGGTGCTTTGGAAGCGGCAGTTACTTCCGACCTCATCGTGGCCTACAATGACTTGAAAGCGAGGCAGCTAACGAGTGACCCGAGTGTTATTGAGGTCAAGTTCCAGTACAAGCCTGCCTACCCTCTCAATTACATCGTCATCTCCTTCTCGATCAATACCGAGACAGGGGAGACCACAGTCAACCAGAACGAAGGAGCGTAGACCTTGCCAGGTACAAAGACACGGATTGTCGGCTCCGGCTATACCACGCTGGAGTATGCAGGTCGGCGGATTGCCTTTCTCGACAGTTTCAGGGATTCAGGACAACAGCCCATCACCGCGGCTGTCCCTGTTCATCCTTTGGATGCTCCATTTCCGGTTGAGATTGCTACGGCTACTGCACTCAATGCCGGGACGATTCAGGCGACAATTCGAGAACTCTGGAATGAGCCGGTGTGGTATCAGCTTCAAGGATTGGCTGGTAAGAAGTCGATCACTGATGTCTGGGCTGCACTCAGAGAGAGTCCGATGAGGGTCACCTGTCGAATGGTGATCCGCCCTCCCGGTGGTGCTCCGGTAAGAGGAAAGATTTACCACAACTGCACCGTGACTTCGATTCCTGATGATGAGGATGTGACCATTGGTGCATTGACTGTGCCTCGCACGATCTCCATCATGTATACGCATTCGACCGCTCTATAAGAGGGAGTGGACTTAACAAGGAGATAAAGATTTGCCGACACTGGAGGACGGCGAATGGGAAAACGAGGAATTGACTGACGACAAAGCGAACCTGGACACTGAATTCATATCAGGCCCAGAGAAGGTAGAAGGCGAAGCCTCCCCTCTCGATGCAACGGAGCCACAACCGGCGATCCAGGTAGAGATGAGCGAGTCGGATAGTCCCGATGAAACCCCCGAGGAGTTTGATCCTAAGTTCCGTGAGGATTTTGAG
>SDBV01001310.1_pt1 | contig 37596 bp, 20 predicted proteins | sample 2277081 | NCBI WGS metagenome assembly SDBV01 (sample SAMN10402039, study PRJNA504765) | marine sediment metagenome | isolation source: marine sediment core GS10_PC15, 223 cmbsf | place: Arctic Ocean: Southern Knipovich Ridge | collected 2010 | reverse complement strand
CGTCAATCTGGGAGAGCAAGATTTCTATGTTTTTCACCTCGTTGTAGGTAGGGATAACGATCGATACAAGACCATCTTCTTTTTCCATTAACCTTTGCTCCTTTTCTTAAGTAGACTCACTTTTCTTTCTCGAAAACATCTTTTTAGCCGCAGCCAGAACTTGCCACCTGTGCCCTAAAGCGTAAGATGCTAATCCGAAAAAGCGCCGGTTCTTCAGGTAGAAACTTAAATACAGTCTAATCTGAAGTTTTTCCATTTCACTTCTCGACAGTCCGTCCAATTCAAGACCGCCACCACCGAAGCGTATAAACTCTTTCCAGCTTGTGGCCTTAAAGCGATAGTTGCCTTCCCCGTTCAGCGCCATCCTCTCTATCTTTGTGCCTGGAAGAGGGATCATCACGCCCGCGGAAATAATATCTGGATTGAGCTTGACCAGAAAATCTATTGTCTCTTGCACCTTTTCCTTTGTTTCGAATGGATTTCCCACGATAAAACTGCATCCGACCTTAAGGCTTGCCTTTTTCGCCAATCGTACCGCCGTCTCGACCTGCTCCAAGCGAATGCCCTTGTCAATACTATCCAGCGTCTCCTGGTTTCCCGACTCGACGCCGAATTCTATTTGGCGGCATCCAGCCTTTTTCATCTTTATAAAGAGTTCCTCATCAACCCTGTCCACCCGGGTCTGGGCGTTCCATCTCATCTTCTTGCCGATTCCGCGTTCAATAAGCATGTCGAGAAGTTGGTCGGCCCTTTTCCTATTCAGGGTAAAAGTCTCATCCAGGAACTCGAAACTCTTGACCTTGAGCGAGTCGTGCAACCATTCTATTTCGGCCACTACATTCTCTGCGGACCTCCTTCGCACCTTCTTGCCAAGTATTCTCTTGCAGAAGGCGCAATTGTGAGGGCACCCTCTTGAAGCCAGGACGAAGTACGATGACGATCTCCGCGCATACTTGTGCCATGCAGGAAATGGAAGACTGTCCAGGTCCTTAATCCATTCTCTTTCAGGATTGAATATGGTCTCTCCGTTTCTTCTGAATATAATCCCCTTAACATCTTCCAGCGGCGTATTTTTCTCGATGGCGCGAGTCAGCTCCACTAAAGTGCGTTCTCCCTCGCCAGTCACCAAGATATCGAAATGCTCGAATTCATCCATTGTCCTTTTCGGAAGTGATATGGCGTGCGCACCCCCAATGACCACGGTGCAGTTTGGGAGAACACGCTTGGCCTCCTTTGCAACAAGGCCCGCGCTGTGTATTCCGGCGGTCATTGCGGTTATTCCTACTATGTCGAAGACCCCTTTCTTAAGCTTGCCTGCTACTTCTTCCATTCCAAGATGTTCAAATTTGGCGTCGATTACCGAGAAGTCGATATTGTTCTCATCGAGGACGGCCGCCAGATACCCGAGTCCCATTTTGGGAATCGAGAGTGAGGCGTGCTCGTACTTGCGTTCCTCAGACGGGGGACTGACCAGGGCGACTCTCATATTACGTTCCTTTCAGCCGGGGGTGGCAATATCCCCGCGGGAAACAGATAAAAAGCCATGTAAGAAAAGGGCATACTAGTCATAGGGCACCTCGTACACTTTGACGATAGGTCCAGGTCCCTCGTCGGACAACGGAATGAATGTCTTAACTATCCGGCATTGCTCGTCCAGAGAGGAGTAGTAATTAATCAAATATTCCGCCTTGTCCGGATTGCGTTTCCTGTAAACCGGATCATCATACAACGCGTAGGCATAGCTGCTTGCGACCACGTATTCAATCTTCAGTTTCTTGAACTCCTCAACGCTCACGTTTTTGTCGGCCTCTTCGTCAAGGGTGTGTACCACGTGATACAAGCTGTATCCGTCGTCCTTGGCATACTTCATTTTTATGGCAAAGTATTGCTCGACCTTGGCTCTGGAAGTCGACCACCCCGGAGGCAATTCCTTCTCTATCTGCGCAAGCTTTCTTGCTACGCTTTCTGGCGAATCCTCCAGTGGCGGACTGAATTTGGCCAGGTCAAAGTTTCCACCGTCCACGGCAATCGCCGTGCCAGCCGGTACGTTCTCCTCAATCCATTCTTTTGCCTGGGTTCTCGTGTCCTTCTGAGACAACAGATATCCATTGTGTACGGCTCTGGCAAGTGGTCCCGCTATTAGGCACAACGCAACGGCAAGCAGCGCCCAGTTGGACTTTGATTCGGATTTAACCGTGCGCGAAACAAGCGCAACGGCAAACAGCGCGGCAAGAAGTGCCAGGAATGGCATTATTGGGAGAAGATATTTGTCCACGGCAACTTTCCAACTTCCCACGTAGGCAAAGTAGCAGAGAGTGAATGATACAATCAGAAAATCCGATCTTCGGTGCTTGAAGAGCGCCAAGAACAGGCCCAGGATAGAACAGACTGTCAATCCTACGCCTATAGAATAGGGCAGGCTTGTTAAGATATAGTGCGGCCAGGCATAGTCGACATCCATGCCGAAACTGCCTGAGTTGACGCGATCAAACTGCCACATCAGGTCTTCGATAAAGGTGGAATAGTCCAGCACGCTGAAAGGACATCCGGCAATGAAGCCAACTGGTACCATGAACCAGGACATGATTACACGCTTATCGAAAAACGCCAGATGGAATCGTTTGCCTTCGTCGCAACTCCTAATGAGGTGGGCCACGCATAGCGGTATGATCAGCGCTGCGCCATTGTATTTTGTCGCCATCGCTACCCCCATCACCAAGCCGCCGAATATGTAGTCTCTCGTTCTGCCACGTGACATTATATTGTGATAATTCACCATAGCCAGAGCGCAAAGAAAAACCAGGGGCGTGTCGTAAAAAGCAAAGTGATCTATTCCTATTGGAAGGCGTGAAAAAGCGTAGAAAGCCGCAGCCACAATGCCCACGCGTGCTGAGTACATGTCCCTGCCTAAACGATAGACAAGATAGACCGTGCCTGTTCCAAAAGCAACTGAGGTTAGCCTGGCCAGGAGATAGAACACGGTAGGATTCGTCAGAAACAGTTCGGCGAAATCCATAGGAGTCTCAAAAACTTGCAGTATCCAACCGCCCACATAAAAAAGGCCGTATTCTACAAACAACAAATACAAAAGCGTCGTGCCTGGCGAGTCGAACCTGCCAGGATTAAGGTCGCCTGTGCCGAAACTCATAGGGGCCATGACGACATATTGCTCGTCGACCTGATATCCATAGGGCAGGCCGTGGTGTATGCCAAAGAGCCGCACACCGATTGCTCCTAAGAGCACCAGCAGAAGCAGTTTTTTAGATACACTCGACTTTTGCTCAGTAGAGGCCTTGCTGTTCTTCGTTTCCGGCATTAGGTTTTCCTTTGCACATTGAACATATTGTTTTGGGCGTTTCTTCATTACCGGCGCACGGCCTGAACTCGCTGCGCGCTGCCTGGTACTGCTCGTTGTTCCAGATATCGCTGAATGAGTTTTCTTTCAGGGAGCCAAGGTCGGTTTTTGGCCCTTCAAACACGCAGCACGGCGACACTGTGCTGTCCCAGTTTATGACGGCGCTGCGCCACAACCATGCGCAACGCTTTCTGCTTCCGAATATCTTATCCTCAAGACTGCCTCTGTTGTACCTGCTCCACTTCTCGTCAACTGGCAGCCATGTGGCAACCTGTTCGGGGTCTCGCACATTCACTATCACCGGCGCAAGCCTGACGCGCTCTACGTCAAGCTGCCCGGCAAGTTTCTTAATGGCGTCAATCTCATTCTCGTTGTGTTTCATTACCAGGAACTGAATCTCGACTATCGGGTATCGGGTATTCATGGAATTTCTTGTACTGGTAAGTTCCCGTACGTTTTCGACAACCTTTTCAAAATCTCCGCCGCGTCTGTATTTTGAGTAGGATTCTTCCGAGGCGCCATCAAGGGAGACCACAAGCAGTTCCAATCCCGATTCGATGAGGTCCCGCGCTTTTCCGGGGCCAAGGGTTTGTAGGTTGGAACTCAGCTCGGTTCCCATGTTTTGTTCATTCGTATAGGCGATCATACGATATATGTCGTCGTGAAGAAGAGGTTCGCCCCAACTGTAGAAACGCAACTTATAAAGCCAAGTGGCCAGTTCGTCCACAATACGCTTAAATTCCTCAAACTCCATTTTACCGAAAGACCGCTTGTTTTCCCGCTGGCCCGTCACGCACAATGGGCACTTCAGACCGCAGACGTTTATTGGGTCTACAATTACTTCTATGGGGTAGCCTTTGAGTTTCGTATCTCCTCTCAAGAATTGCCTGTATATGCCCAACGCATTTCTCGACTTGGCGAAGGTGTTGTGACGCACGAAAGAGCCGAGATGGCGTTTAGCCAGATGTAAAGTTCTTGAGCCGATCATTTACATTTCCTTGCGGATGCTTTTTCCACTACTTCTTCGTAGCATTTCAGCGTTTTCCGTGCGTTGTTCTGCCAGGTGAATTCCTTCGCGCGTTCCAATCCCAAAGATATAAGACGCCCTCGCAATTCCACGTCAGTCAAGGCGCGAGAGATCGCGCGAGCTATGTCATCTTGATCATGCGGGTCAACGTAAATGGCCGCGTCGCCTGCCACTTCCTCAAGGGCTGGAATGGCTCCTGCCATAACGGGAGTGCCGCAAGCCATGGCCTCAATAACGGGTAAGCCAAAGCCTTCATATAGCGACGGAAAGACGAGTAAATCAGCACCGTTCAAAAGTGCAGCCATATCGATTTCGCTTGTCTGCGGGCCAATGCCTATAGGGATGTGGCCGGTGAATATAACGTGATCCTCGATCTTGCATTCTGAAACCGCTTGGTCGATGTTAGGGGAGTCGGATTCAAAAGTACCCCTATCCCCGGCCAGTATTAGAGAGTAAGGCTCGGGAAGCGACGGCAAAGCCTGAGCGAAGGCCCTAACCAATCGGGGCAGATTCTTACGGTAATGGGGGTAGCCGGGAAAGATAATATATTTCCCGGTGATTCCGTATTTTTTCTTTATGTCATCAATAATGTTCCCGTCATCAATGACTCGGAAATAAGAAGACACTCCAAAATGGATGACTTGAATCTCTTTATTATTGGAGTCGAAAAACTTATGGACTTCGTCGCGCACGGCTCCCGATATTGTAAGTGCGGCCTGAGCCCTTTTCCATGACGCGCGCATCATGTATTTCAAATATGTGCGCCTCAAGAAAGTAAAGTCCTGCGGGTTCATGAAGTATTGCATATCGATGATTGTAAGGACGGTTGGGCATCCTGGCGCAAGCGGGATTACATTCATTGGGCAATGCAAGACGTCAAATTTCTGGCCTCGAACAACAGCCGGCAAAACGAACTGTTCCCACAATCTCCTGTATGCGGGGTTCTCCGAGGCCGCCGCACACGGCAATCTAGTTAGGTTCTCAGCATCATCGCGAAAATACTTCATGTTTTGTGGCGTGGTGAGAACAACGTATTCATTCTTGGAGTCGATCTCTGCAAGATGGTGGACCAAACTGCAGATATAATTTGGCACACCCGTCGGGTTTCCTCGAAACAGAGCGTTGATCCCAATCTTCATTAATTCTTTTCCTTACTTCGTTTTCTGCTGACTTTTTCTGAACACTTTGCACGTACGGCAGATTGTGTTTGGTACATTCTGGCCGTTTGCATTTCTGCCAAAAAGATTCCTTGCACTCCTGAACTTTTCGTTGTTCCAGATTTCTTTGAAGGATTGCTGCGTAATGTTGCCAAAATCCGTTGACTGGTCAAATACGCAGCAGCACGGAGCAACGGAACCGTCCCAGTTTATAGTGATTGTTTGCCACAGGAAATAGCATTTGCGGTTGCTCAGGTAATCGGGATTTGCAAAGTAGTCAAACTGGCCGGAGAACTTACTGTCAGAACATAGCCATTTATCGAGCAACTCAGGCGTGTTCTTGTCTCCCACATACGGAGTCTGTCCCGGTCCACCTAAATATCCCGTGAAGACATCAGTTTCATCAACGCCAATTTGTTCAGCCATTTTCCTGGCATCATCCACTTCTTTTTCATTATGTTTGAAGACTAAAAATTGCCAAACAACCTTTGGGGTTGCGCTTTCCATTTCGTCTCTAGTCTTCAATAGAAGCTTGAGGTTTTTGATTACGGCGTCAAAATCGCCGCCGATCCTGTACTGACGATACGTCTCATCGCTTGCCCCATCCAAGGAGACAATTATCTTGTCCAATCCCGAGCCGACCATCCGGCGCGCCATTTCCTCATCGAGCAGGTTGAGGTTGCTGCTCAGAATAGTCTTTATATGTCTTTCCGTGGCATATTCAATCATTGCGAATATATCTTTATTAAGTAAAGGTTCGCCCCAGTTGTACAGGACGAGGGCGAGGGCGTAATCGCCAAGTTCATCCGTGATGCGTTTGAAGGCATCGAGTTTCATTCTCCCTTTTGGCCTGCCTGGCATGTTCAAGCCAGTTGGACACAGCGGACATTTCAGGTTACACGAGTTTATCGTGTCCACAATCATCACGTAGGGATGTCCCCACACAACTTTTTTCGCAAGCCTGAATTGCAGTTGCACCGCGGCGAAGTTTAAGAGACGCTTCGTCCTGAGCAGCGCGTACCTGATATTGAACTTAGCCCCCTTCACGGTTTCGGTTCTTTCAGTTGAATCGAGCGGCCAATGGCCCCCCAACACAGGGTGTGCAAAGTCCACATCAGTTTTGATTTACTCGTGGCGCGCATTTCTCGCCCTGAGACAAGCGACATTCCCAAGAACAGTGGCAGGCGAAACAGCGCTCCGACTATCACTATAAGCCTCATCGCTATGGCCTGGGCGCGGCCGTAGTGTTTCCAGAAGAAGTATTCCTGGCTGCTGAGGTTTCTAAACACCGTGTCGCGAAACACTCGACTGCTTCCCTTTCCAAGGTGGACAATTTTTGAATCCGGTGTGTAACACACGCTGTATCCGGCCTTCTTTATGCGATAGCAGAGATCAATTTCCTCGAAGTACATGAAGATGTTCTCATCAAGCAGTCCTGTTTCCGATAGTATGGAAGTCCTCAATATCAAGCAGCATCCAGTCACGAAATCCACGTCTTGTTTGGACTGGTGTTCTTCAGCGCTTAAGCCGTATTCGGCAAAAAACCTGCGCCTCGGAAACAGCTTCTTAAACAGATTGTTACACGCCGCACCGCCAAAAAGTATACTGGTCAGTTTTGGAAAGCGCGCGCACGACACTTGCAAAGTCCTGTCATCGTTCAGCAGTTGGCAGCCCGCTGCGCCTATGTTGATATCGCCATCCATAAGATCGACCATTTCCTTGAAGACATTTCCCAAAACTATCGTGTCGCTGTTCAAAAGCAGGGCGTATCGCGCCTTGCATTCTCTGAGAACCTGATTGTTCGCTTTTGAAAAGCCAAGATTCTCAGTATTCTTAACGAGTCTGACTCCTCTGAATTCCTTTTCGAGCATCGCCACGCTGCCGTCTGAGGAATTGTTGTCAACCACGCATACTTCAAAGTCCAAGCCTGAAGTATTGTCAAAGATCGAACGCAGACAATCCTTCAGAAGCGCTTCTGTATTCCAGTTTACGATTACTACCGACAAATCTGACATTTTCACCGGCGCCTTTGCCCGCCTATTTAGAACGAGGGTTAAGTTTGATATATGTTTCAGCGTCATTCGGGCTTTTGGTGTAGCGATAGCGAAGTTCGCAGGTCTGGCACTCAGGCGGCGGTCTCTTGTTCACCAAAGCCCTGAATTCCTGATAGGGTTTGTCATTCCATATTTCCTCAAAGGTCTTTTCATTGAGGTTGCCCATGACGAATTTTTCCGAAAAACAGCACGCCTGCACAAAACCGTCGTGACGCACATATGCGTAACTCCACGGCTGATAGCATTTGGGGATTTCGCCGTTAACGTTCCCTTGTTCAGAATCTTCGTCTTCAAGCGATATGAGCGTTGGCATGTCCAAACGAATCCCGAGTCGTTTCGCTTCTTTCTCTGCCTCGCTGAAGATCCTGCGCGTCAGTTCTGGATGGTGCACCAACGATTCATCAATCTGATCCTCATCCCATACTACCAGATGAAAAACGTTAATCTGGGATACGCCAGCGGCCCCCGCCTTCGTAATGAGCGCGGGCAGTTCCTCTATGTTTCTCCTCATGGCAACGAAATTAATCCAAAGCTCCGGTACTTCAAGATTGTGCTGCGCTTTGTACTCGGCGGCCCTTTCGAGATTCGTCCAGACTTTGTCAAAATCCGAGCGTTCCCGTACGGAGATGTATGTCGAAGCCTCTGCGCCGTCGATTGAGAATGCTATATTCTGAATTGGACGATTACTTTCGTTGAGCACTGTGGAGAGCATATCATTATCAAGCAAAACTCCGTTTGTGACAAAAGAAAAACGTGCGCTTTGCCCTTGCTTGCTTAGTTCATGAAACGCTTTAGCGATAAGTGGCTCACCGTATCCGAACAAGAGCAGTTCACGGGATTTTCTGGACATTTTTACAATTTCAGGAAACAGGTCGGGCGACAGATCGCCAAGGTTCAAGGCATGTCCGTGCCGTGAACAGAAAATACAATTCAGATTGCACTTGTTCGTAACTTCGACCTGGACCATAAACGGCTTAGAGTTGAGCCGGGTTTTCTGCAAACGCCGCTCCACGGAATTCAGAACCGTATTCCAGGCCTGAACGGCGTTAGAATGCGCAAGCGCAATTTGGATCCGTCTTATAATCTTGGTCATTCTTCCAGACAATTGCTGGTTTCTCCTGTCTAACAATGAGGCAAGGGGCTGCAGCCCCTTGTTTATATAAAGCTGCTTCTTCTCATGTGTAAAAAAAACAGCACCCCCTGCTACATACGGGGAGTTCTTTCATTTTCGCTATTTTTTTTCTGAACGAACGGGCCTTTTCGTTGTTCCACACGTTCTTAAAACTCTGTTCGCATAGGTTGCCTATGATGTAGTTCGGACAGATTATGACTTCGCCGCTTGGTCCTATTACCGCCGTGTCCCAACCGACCATGCAGGCGTTCTTGAATGATTTAGAATGAAAGGATCCGTCTGAGTAGTAATCGACAACTTCATCCTCTGTGAAATCAGGAAAGAAGGCCACTTTGATTCCTCTTTCCTTATCATTCCTGATGCCTCGAATCGAGTCGCTCAACCATGCGCTGTCAAAACCGTTTAGCGACATAATATAACCCGACCATGATGTGTCCTTCTCAACACCGAACACTTCTTTGGACACAGCCTGCTGTGCCTCGCAGTCAGATTCTCTCAGGAAATTGAGATGGCCAACGCGCAAGGTACCAACACCAAGCTCTTCCATAAGCCCTACCATCTCCGGCAGGTGGCGGTAGTTGGCCGGGGTGATGGTGAAAATAACTGTAATGGCTGGTTTAGTCTTGCCGAGACGCTTTTTCTCCTCCATCACTTTTTCAATTCCACGCACGGCTTTTTCATATGTGCCGGAGACTCCACGAATTGAGTCGTGTGTGGCTTTCGGTCCGTCCAGCGATATCGAGATATCGTCCAAACCCATCTCGACTATTTTCGTAGCGTTTTTCTCCAGGAAAGTGCCGTTAGTGCCTATGCTGCAAAAGAGCGACTTACTTTTTATGTATGACAGGAACTCGAACCAGTATTTGTGAAGGAATAGTTCTCCTCCTGAAACGATCACTATTGGACTGAACCCAGAAATATCGTCAACGACCGTTTTGAGTTCTTCCAGAGTGCATTCCCTGGCGTGGGCGACTTCTTCCTGAAAGGTTTCGTTGTTGTATTGCTGGCACATCTCACATTTCAAATTGCACCGGCCTGTGAGCGCAAAGAACACGCGGCCTGGGGACAGGCTATAGCCTTGGCCAAATCTGTATCCCAAGTTCGCTTTGACCTTCCCTTTCAGATATCGGGCCGCGAACAATGGCCTTTCAATGGCCTTTGTGAAATTTGACTTTGCCAGGAGCTTTTTCATTTTTTTACCGCATCGCGCAAAGGTTTAGCCCGCAATGTAATTAAAAATGCCGCGACAAGAATGCAGACAAGACATGCCACTTTGGCAAGGACACTCATAGCGGGCAATGTCTGTATGCGGGTCAACGGCCAAGTTTCCTGAGACCACTCGCTGAGCAGTCTCCATTCCACCGGCTGATAAAAACCCATAACCCGCCAGTAAAGAGGTTTTTCAGTAGGAATCTTTGCCCACATGTTCCACGACATTTCCCATTTTGTTTTGTGAAGGACGGGAGACAACATTATGAATGTGTCAAAGTTAGGATCATCCGAAATCTGCACCGCCCACGAGTCGTTTTCCGAAAATCCGTGGGTCCATTCCAAAACTGGAGGAGCGCCGGTGACCTCAGGTTCTTCCGGCGAAAGCAGATGAAGACCTATGCGCGTAAACTTGAAGCGCCGGCTTTCCTGGACACGTTGCGGCGGTATGTTCGGATCTGTAGTGCCAAAGACACTCCAATACAAGGGCCTGTTTGCCGGAATGTCGTTAAAGAAATCATCAGGAAGCGCATAATTAGGCTCTATCAAGAATTCACTTGTATGAATCACCTCGCTTCCCTCCGGCGATTCCGCCAAACGGAACACCCATACGACATTGTCCGCGCGACCCGGCGTCCATTCGAATACCGGGTAGGAAGAAATCTCTTCGCCGGGTTTGGGGGTAATAGCGTCAATACCGATGCCGCTTGACGTCCCAAATATCACAACCGCCTCTCCAACCGAATCAATGGCATTGTCGGCCCCGTCCGCTACGATTGCGCCAAGGAGAAGGTCATCAATATTGTCTGTGTTCGCATCTCCGCAAAAAACCGGCACACCCCAGAAATCAAATGGTTCGGCTCCGTAAATAAGGACATCGGCATCGGCCAAGTCATATGTGGGCGGAAACTCTGATCGGCCGTAGACTACGTAGATCTCTCCTGATGAGGTCCTTGTGTCAAACAGTCCGTCTCCGTCTGCTGCTGCAATCACCAGATCGTCTATGCCGTCATTGTTGATATCCCCCACTCCGACCGAATGGCCGCAATGGTCCTCCTCATTGATGCCATAGAGAACAACGTCGGCATCGGTGGCCAAGTCTATGATTGCAGGAAAAGGAGTTGGTCCGCCGAATAACAGATAAACTTCACCGGATTCAAAAGTTGCGTTGTCCGCGCCGTCGGCCCATGGTGCGCCAATGACCAGGTCAATCACTTTATCGCCGTTGAAATCCGCTGCTCCGAGATACAATACTGGCTGGAAAAACTGGTCGCCGGCATCGGCACCGTAAATTGTAACGTCGGCATCCGTACGGAGATCAATGGTGGAGGGCATGGATGCTTTTCCATAGATTATGTATGTCTCTCCGCAATTTTCTCGGGACTCTCCTGGTCCATCTGCAAGTACGGAACTAAGCATGAGATCGTCTTTTCCATCATTATTAATGTCCTTGACGAAAAGGTCCGCACCGAGAAAATCACCCAGATCAGCACCGAATATTGTTGTCATGTTAGTTTCGGTTCTCAAATCAACTATCGCGGGCATGTTGGCTCTGCCCCACAAAATGTAGCATTCGCCTGAATGAATCCTGCTTTCACCAGGGCCATCGGCCAAGACAGCCGACATCACGATATCGGGAAATCCGTCACCGTTGAGGTCGCCTGTGCCCAGCGCCTCACCGAGTATGTCCCCTTTGTCCGGGTCTTCCGGATCGCCGGTGCCATCGCCGCCGTCAATTCCGTATATGAAGATGTCCGTGTCCACGGCCAGATCCAGAACTTTTGGGAAATTGCTTCGTCCGTATATGATCTGAATATCGCCAGCGTCAGGTCTTGTGTTGCCTGGGCCGTCACCCCATATCGATGCCATTATCAGGTCGTCTATGCCATCCCGATTGATATCCGCGGCGGCAAGCGCATAAGCGACCTCGTCGCCCTCGACGCCGTTTATGCCGTGCTCGACACCGTAGATTGTCAGGTCCGCGTCCTTGGCCATCACTACCGTAATCGGGATGTCAGCCTTTCCGAAAATCACATAAACGGCGCCAGCGTTCACCCTGCTTCCCTCTGGGCCGTCGGAACCGGTCGCTGCAAATATCATGTCATTGAGACCGTCTCCCGTGATGTCTGCCACGAACAAAGGGTAGCCTAAGCCGTCAAAAATAGCCTCGCCTTGCACTATCATATCCTGCTCGTTCTTGAAGATGTCCACTACCACCGAAGCTGTGGCATTGCGTGGCACGAATACACTGGTAAACGCAAGAAAAAGGATGAAAGAACATAGAATACTTCCAATCCTTCCCTTTGCAGTTGGCTTGTGCATCAGGAGTGTGTTCATTTCAATCCGCACAGTTGTATACCTCGTTCTTTGTCATGTCAGCCTGCCAGTTAATGCCACCCGTTGTAATGTTATCATGTAACCACGTATCCTGCTCGGGATTCACCTCGCTGGGATACGGTACTAGCCGCGGTGATTTCTGAGTAAACATCGTTCAGGGTGTCCGCGATTCTCTTCCAGTCGTAGTTTCTTTCGACAACACTTCTTGCGTTTACCGCCAGTTCCTCCCGGAAAGAAGCGTTTTGCAGCACCTTCTTGACACCTTCGGCGAATTCCTTGGGAGTATCGGCAACAACCATATCTCGTCCATGCACGGCATCAATCCCTTCGCAACCCACGGACGTGGTCACAACAGGAACTCCCATTGCCATCGCCTCGAGGATTTTTAGCCTGGTGCCGCCTCCGATTCGCAACGGCGCGATCAGCATCGAGCAATCTCTAAGATGCGGCCTGACATCATCCACAAATCCTGTGAATTGGATATTCTCCTCAGCCAAGGGGCTGCTGCCCCTTGCCTTTGCTACTTCCAAGGCCTGTGGCGCGAACTCGCCAATTACGAGCAGCGATGCTTCAGGCACATCACGTCGAATGTCTGGGAAACTTTCATTAATAAAGAAGTTCAATGCGTCTACGTTTGGATAGTGCAATGATCCTCCGAGAAACGCGATAGTCTTTGCTTTGGTTCCCTGTTCAGGAACCGGCTGAAAATACTCAATGTCTACTCCATTTGGTACGACTGACACATCGAGGCTCGGCTCCAGTCCAAGGAGTTTCCTCTTGTCAGTTCCCGACATTGCAATGATCCTGTCGAATTCAGGCCATTCGTTTGCAACGCAATTTGCTACGCGCTTGTGGTCGGTTGCGAGCAATGCTTTCGCGATGCCCTTGCGCGCCGAATGTTCCCGTTGTGTGACCACGAATGCAAGATCGATGTCAACGAGAACAGTGGCCAGTCCGTCGTTCGCCTTCTTGGCGGTTAAAAGATATGGGGCGAACTGCGCGTATACTGCGTGAATGATGTCGAATCCCCCGCCGACCGCCATTTCGATAAGCTTCTTCTCAAAGTCCGGATCATAGAATCTGCAGGTGTGGAAAGGCGCGCCGCCAATCCACTTGCACAGCCTCTTAAATGTCCTACGCAGGTTGCGTGGCGAAAGCGCGGACCGAAGCTTCTGTATCTTGTTGTCGTACACGCCGACAAGTACCGTCTCGACCCTTGAACAATATGGAGCCACTTTATCTATAAACTGAAGATCATGGCTCTCTATCAAGGACAGAACGGAAATATCACAGAATGCGGACATGTGCTTGATGACATTAAACACCCTCACCTGGCCCCCGGACTTGAGAGGGTAAGGGAAGACCGGTGTTATCATAAGTACTTTTATTTTCTCAGCTGCGCACATTCAACTACTTCCTGTTTACGACTCGCTGGAAAGTCCTATGCTGCCGAACAGCTTTCTTACGAAGAAAAACGTAAGCATCGAGACCCCGTTAATTGTCACCTTCAGTTCACGCTTGGGGTTTTTTACTAAGCGTCCCAGACGCTGCATAATGTATGGCAAGCGAAAATAGAAGCTGAGATACGCTTTGTTCCTGAGTCTCTCTGTCACTTCCAAGGGAAGCACGTCGTCAATGGAAGTGTCTCCCTCAAGTTTTCTCGTATGAAACGCACTTCCAGGTATCAGGTAGAACGGATAAAATGCCGCTAGATCCGGGGACAGCTCTTTTGCGAAAGCGACTGTTTGCTTGCAATCTTCCTCGGTTTCACCTGGCACACCCATGACAAAATTACCCTTGCATTCTATGCCTACTTTTTTGGTAAGTCGAACGGCGTTCCTGGCCATGTCGAGCGTGGCGCCTTTATTGGTAATCTTGAGCGCTTTCTCCGTGCCGAATTCTATACCGTATTTGATGTGGTAACAGCCGCCCTTTTTCATGGCTATGAGCTTTTCTTCGGTGATGTTGTTCACCCTGCTGTAGCAATTCCAGGTTATCCCAAGCTTTTTTTCAGCTATCAAGTCGCAGAAACGTTGGATGTCCCACTTTGGCAATGTGAGCGCGTCATCATAAAACCTGAAGTCTTTGATGCCGTATTCCTCGATGCACAACTCTATTTCCTCAAGCAGGTTCTCGATGGACCTGAAACGGATTGAGCTTTTCCAAACACACTTGCTGCAATAGCGGCACTGGTAAGGGCATCCCCTGCTGGCCATGATTCCCGTGGTGGGCAACTGCATGTAATTGCCTGTGCCGGGATTTGGGGTATACTTGTCCAGATCGAGCCTGTGTCTTGCGGGAAACGGCAATGAATCCAGCGATTCAATTTGTGGTCGACGCTCTATGATGACGACTTTTTCACCATCGCGATAAGCGGTGCCTCTGACACCCGCAGTATCTTTTCCTGACTCTCGCATCCGGATTAGTTCCGTTAGGGTCTCTTCTCCCTCGCCGTGAACGACAAGGTCAATTTCCGGCGATTCATTGAGAACATCTTCAGGCAACGCCGACGCGTGATGGCCACCCAGAATTACAAGACAATCTTTATTGTTCGCTTTAACGCGTCTGGCGACTTCCTGGGTATTGCCATACTCGGATGTGCATGAGCTTATGCCCACTATGTCAGGCTTTTGTTCTGAGAGCGTTGCGGCCAGGCCATCGTATGGCGCGTCACTTATTCTCATATCAAGAATGTCATTGGGAATTTCTTCCCTGTCCAGATATGCGGCCAGATACGCGAGATTTAAGGGGGCCTCTACGCCGGGGTCAAAAACGCTCTTCTTAACGTGCACACCTTGGTGTGGCTGAACGAGAAGTATTTTCATCGCTGAAATCCTTATAAAATTACTTGTTCTTCACAAGTGGGCCGATAAACCAAGCGCGTTCTAATCTTGTGCCAGTTCGCGCTCCCGAATGGCATCCTCTCTTTTTGCGAAAAAACCGTGTTTTACGAAAAAGCGAAGTACACTTTTCGCATGTATAAATCTCAGATTCATCGACGCCAACTTGTGGCTTTGCTGAACGTGATGATGCGGCATTTGCACTAACGGGTAATAGCAGACCTTCCATTTCTTCCAAATTCTAAAACATATATCCACATCTTCATAATACATGAAGTAGTTTCCATCAAAGAAATCAACGTCTCTCAGCGCGCTGGTTCTGAACATCATACACGAACCCATGATCCAGTCGACGTCGGCCACGCTATCGTGATCCCAGTCCGACATGAAATATCGCCTGAAAATAGAAGCGTTCGGAAAAAGGCGATACATGCCTATGCCTCTCAAGGCAATAGTCGCTATACTTGGGAAACGTCTGCAAGAAAACTGAAGCGAACCGTCGGTATTCAGGAGTCTGCAACCAACAACTCCAACATCCTGATTGGCATCGAGAAACTTCACCATTTCAGACAGGCTTTCTGGTGTCACGATCACATCCGGATTCAAAACAAGGCAGTAACGCGATTCCACCTTTTTCAGCGCTTCGTTGTTCGCTCGTCCATAACCTGGATTATCAGCATGGCGTATCAGCCTCGCCTGGGGAAAATCCGATCCCACCATGCCGGCACTGCCGTCGGTTGACGCGTTGTCTACTACGCAAACCTCCAAGCTCAGATTGTCTTGCGGCGTCGAATATATAGAGTCTAAACACTGTGACAAAAAATCACGAGTGTTAAAATTTACGATCGAGATAGTCAGGTCAATTTTCTCAGCGCTCATAAATCGGCTTTCCCGGCTTCCTGGTAGATGTCGACTAGTTCATGGGCCACTTTTTCCCAGGAAAACCTCTCTGAAAAGACAACAGCTTCCCGGCTCAGTTTATTTCTCAATTCATCATTATTCACAATTTCGAGCAAGGACTGTGCCACCTCTTCGGCGTCGAAGGGCTCGGCGAGAATTGCACCTTCCTTGAAAATCGCCTGAACCGCTTCTATTCCGTAGCCGACAATGGGCAGGCCATGGGACTGTGCTTCGGCAAAAACAAGGCCAAATGACTCGACACGGCTCAGCAACACGAAAATGTCCGCGTCCTGGTAAAGCGCTTGAAGCTCTTCTTGCGAAACAAAGCCCTTGAGTTGCACGCACTCGTCAAGGCCGTTTTCGGATATATATTTCTCAATAGACTCGCGTTCACCTGCATCGCCACCTGCCAGCACAAGTTTAACGTTTTTGTTGAAGGATGCGCGGATCTCATTAAAAATCCTGACAAGCTCAAACTGCCCTTTGTCGACGGACAGGCGGCCAACCGCCAACATTGTCAGAAATCCCTTGTCTTCATCTGAAACAGAGCCTTGGATCGGGATATTTCTGCCAAGCGGAAGAACTCTGACTTTCTCTTCAGGTATGCCGAACTGGGCCATCACTCGCGTCTTCAGGTGTGAGGAATATACGTGAACAATGTCTACGGAGCGGCCTAAGAATGAGTTTCCGTAGTTAAGAGGAACGTATCGCAAAATGCGAGGAAGCTCGTGAAATGCGATGGTGAACACGTGCCTACTTGTCTTTCTGCTAAGAAGGTATATCCACGCATTCGCAACGAACCACTCAGTCAAGAGAAAATGCACTATGTCAGGACGAAACTCTTCGATTACCTTTTTTGCCTTCCAGGAGAACAATCCGGCCGGTAAAGAATAAAAATACCGTAACCGACGTGGGAAAAAACGCACACGGTATACTTCCACTCCGTCCATTATCTCATTGGGCAGAAGAGAGAGGTCTTCTTTTGGGGGAAAGAAGTTAAAATCCATAAAGGTAGTCAACACACCCACTCTGTCGATGTTGGGCATTTTGATGTATTCAATTCCCAACTGCTCGACGATTCGCTCGGTGCCGCCAACGTAGGGCTTATAACCGGGGCTTACGAACAGGACGTTCAGCTTGCCGTCTGTGCGTTTGGCGCAACAGCTCATTGGGCGTTTCTCCGCTGTAGTCTTTGCCAGAGAATATCCATGTCTTCTTTAGGCACCGCCTTCAGAAAATGGATCAGCCCAAAATAACACACGGCACATATGGCAAGTTGCCATAACAGATTGAGCGAATCGCTGGCCACAAGGGCCATTGCGCACAGCGCGCCAACTACACAGGAACGAAGAAGTCCAATTGGGGAAAGCCTGAACTTCAGTTTTCTAAAAATAATGTAAACGGTTGGTAAACAAACGCATAGCTCCGTCATGACGGTTGTCACGGCTGCGCCACGAAAGCTCATGATAGGTATGAGCACCAAGTTAAGTCCGACGTTAAAAGCCAGCGCAAAGGCGTCTATAACAAGCGATTTTTTCTGTTGATCCAATGCCACCATCATGTATCCGAAAAGTATTGATTGGAACATTAGCACCACGGCCCAAATCAGTATTTGGAGCGAGGGTATTGAGGGTCTGTATTCTTCGCCAAATACGAGCAAAATGAGCTTGGGGGCCAGCACGGTGACCACGCAACCCATTGGCACTGCCAGAAGAACCACATAATCGTAGGCCTTTTGGAGAAGCGCTTTGAGCTTCTCCTTGTCCTCATGCCAGTACTTTGACATGAATGGAAACAGGGAATTCACAAACGCAACCGGGAAGAAGATGGCCTGGTATACGAACTTGTATGAGGCGTTATAGTATCCGACGGCCTCTTTGCCTTCCAGTTTGTCCAGCATCAGGGTATCAATCCCGGCGTAAAGACTCACTGTTAAATACGCTAGGCCTAAAGGCCAGGCGGCCTTGAACATTGTTTTCCAGGGCGCAAATGAGAAGCTGGTCGTTGGTGGGCGTATGACTGCCCTCATTAGAATGAGCACGAATACAAGATTAACCGCGTGGGCGATCAGAGTTACCAGAACTAAGGTGAAAAGCGTTCCCTTGAGGTACGCGACGGCGCATGTCGACAGGACAAGTACAATATCTTTAGCAACGCTGGCAATGACCCAGCGTTCCATCCGAAGGTTTACGCGGAAAACGATGTTGCCGACCGAACTCAACGACGTAAACACAAGGGAAACAGATGCCACGGCTACAAGTACGCGGACCTCGCGCGAGTAGTTCATGAGAAGTACTATGGCTAGTGCAAGCACTATGGAGCCAAGTCCCATGATGAGTTTGAGGACGAAGAGGTCGCGCACCATACGGGAGGTTTTTGACTTGTCCTTAGATATTTCGCGAACGACTATATCGTTGATTCCGAAATCGGTCAGGATAACCAGGAAAGAGAGTATGATGAAGACGAGGGAGTATGTGCCGTACCGCTCGACACCCAGGTATCTGCTCAATACGGCGAGAAGAATACAACTAAGAGCAATGTGCAGGAACTGGCCAAGGATTTGAAACGCAGTATTGCGAAAGATTCTCAGTGATGTGCTCATAACTCCCTTACAACAACAGTGGGACTTAAGAAGAACGCTGACTCAGGTTGCCCCAAGCTCTTTTGTTTAGTGTTATTGACATTTCTCTGCCGCTAGACTTAATCGTAATTCGATATCCAGAGAAACGTGTCAGAACATATTGTAGATTAATTTAGGCACGTAGAATTTTTTTCCGCACAGCACCGTCCCACCAATGTTTGCACCAACTTCTTCGAGCTTCTGAACGGCCTGTCGAGCAACTTCCCATCGGGTCTTTTCCGCCTTCACTACCAGCAGGACCATGTCCATCTTCGGCGCGATGTACTGCGAATCGGAAAAAGCGATTATTGGAGGGGCGTCGAAAATGATCACCTTGAACTTCTCTTTGGCATCGCGCAGGAAATCATTCATGCCATCGGACGTGAATAATGAGCCTGGCCTGTCAACCTTTTCGCCTGCTGTAAGCACCTTAAGCTCATCGTCCTTGATCTCCTGGACGGCTTCATCGAGTGTCTTCTTTTTTTCTATTACGTCTGCAAGCCCGGCAGGGTTTTTCAGACGAAAGAATTTACTGAATGTGGGCCTTCGGAAATTGGCTTCCGCCAGAAGAACTCCGCTGCCCGCTTCCTGGACGAATGTCTGTGCAAGATTGACGGCAACGGTTGAGGCGCCTTCGCCGACGTTACAGCCAACCACCATCACGGTCCTTGCGCCAGCGCCATCGGTGCTTGCCATGACCCTTGCGCACAAGCGCTTGAATTCTTCTTTGCCCCGGCCCTTTTTAAGTCGCTTAACAGGAGATCTATTCAACATTGTAATGCAACTTGTCCTTATGGCATTGCCCGCGTCGGGCCCCTAACAAGAACATGGGGAGAACTCCTCCCAATGCTACGCAAAACACTTCCCAGGGCACGCCCCCTGACATGCCCCAGGCAAAACAATTATTGAGTAATATCGTAAACAAAAGCACTCTGTATACTGATCGGAAGCATTTGCTTTATATACTGCGCAACGAATTTGTTGGCTTCGGCAATATGGGTCTTTGGGACGTACACGATATCTAGAGGCTGAATGGGGATGTCGGTATCGACTAGTTCTCCAGCGAGCATCTCCTGCAAGTTGACTACGCGCGCCAGCATGTTGTTGTCGGGCCCCTTCCGAACAACGAGAACCGTGTCTAAATTGGCAGTTTCCGTGACTCCGCCAGAGGCAAAAACGGCCCTGAGAACTGTTTTGGCGTCAGAATAAGGCACAAGACCGGGAGCAACCACTTCCCCACCAACATAGACTTTCCAATCATTGAATCCGACAACGTTTAACGCAACCGATGGTTCTTTAAGAATTGGCGTGTACTTGTCTGTCACCGATTTGTTGAGTTCGGCGGAGGTCATACCAACCACGGACAGTTCGCCGATGAGCAGAAAGGCCACTTTCCCGTCTGGTTTGACTTTTACAGTTGAATCTAACTCAGGATTACGAAAGAATTTCAATTCGAGTGTGTCGCCCACGGCAACACGATACTCTCGTTCCTCGATGTAGGCCGCGTCAAAGGCTTCCGTATCAAGGTATTCAGTATGAATTACGTTTCTCTGGCTGGCACATCCGAACAAGGTGGCGGCACAAAGCACTACCATAGCCGCACTTACACAGGCCAAGATCGATGTTGTCTTTTGGGAAATCACTCTGCACCCCCTAGCATGCATCACCTCAACGGTTCTTCAACTCAAACTCGAACACTATGAAGTGTCCCTCGATGTATCGACTTTCGTCTTTTTGTCAATAACTATACTTTATAGCAGGCATCAGTGTATGTCAACCTGCACGATGCCTTTTGCGGACTGACTAGGGCCGTACACCCAGACTAATCCGCTCCTCTAAATGACAGGACGGCTGGAATTGTCAACAGAATAAGCTTAAGATCGAAAAGAATTGAACGCTCGAGTGCGTAATCGAGGTCCCATCTGGTCAATTCATCGAAGGATTTGTTTTCCCTGGCATATATCTGCCAAAGACCCGTTATGCCTGGGGTCAACTCCATGCGCACTTTATGTCGCTCAAGCAATCGGTCAACTGCTTCGATGGGTAGCGGACGTGGTCCCACCAGGCTCATCTCGCCTTTGAGAACGTTGAAAAGCTGCGGGAGTTCATCAACACTCGTCTTGCGAATAAGCCACCCAAATTTGGTAATCCGAGGATCGTCTTTCAACTTGAATGCAGCAAAATGACTGCCATTCTCTTCCTGCAGCTTCTTCCTCTTAGAATCGGAACCGGCAATCATTGACCTGAACTTATAGCATATGAATGGCTTCCCCTTGAGTCCCGCTCTTTTTTGCCTAAAAATGATTGGGCCTCTCGATGTCAGCCTCACCCCAACTGCAATAAGCAACAAAAGTGGTGCAGAAATGACTAACCCTGTACATGATCCGATTATATCCATTGTCCGTTTCCAGCGAGGCATCGGATGAATTGAAAAGACTTCAAGCTCGGGACAAGTATCATAAACGACAGAGTCTTCCAGCTCCCAGGTCTTATCACACTGTACGATATCTTTCATTTTTAGCAATATGCTCCCTTTTAGTAGGTCTGCACTTCAATAACGGGCATTCTATAAACCGAGTGCCGCGTTTATTACCAACTGTGCGTCAACGGCATTGACCTCGCCGTCGCTATTGACATCCGCATCAAATGGAGCAATATCTATGCCAAGTGCCCCGTTTACTACCAATTGAACATCTACGGCGTTCACTATTCCGTCTCCGTCAATGTCAGTGGCTATTTCATCGCCACCCTCGATTTTTCTTATCCCCACGACCACTACTGCAATTTCCTTAGGGCTGATTTCAAAGGCAACAACCGCCGAATCGACATAACCCATGGCTCCCGCTCTTAACAAATAAGAACCCTCTGATAATTCCCCGACGCTAAACTTTCCGTTCTCGTCCGGGACGATCAATTCGGATTCGCCGGCAATCTCAATTCTTGGCTGAAGCACTAAAGGTATTAATGTCCCCTCTTCTTCATCAACCACTCTGCCAACCAAAGTACCTGGAGCAAGGTCTTTTCCCACCCACGGATCAAAATCTACAGGTCCCAACAAATCGGCCCTTATTGCGTCTTTAGTGTAGCTTCCCCAGTCATTGACTTCGGCCATTACTTCATTAGACGAGTCCAGATTGTTGATAATGAAACCGCCAACATCTTTGAAGCGATTCCAACCTGAGAAGGTGTCCGTGGCGTCTCCCATCATTGGGGCTGCGGTAGCGCCGCTCGAAGCAGGAATATACACGGCGTTTGCCCAGATCGCTTCAAACAGATTGCGGGTAATCTTCACTCCGGTGTCCGAGGCCCGAATGCCGTATTTCACTCCGCGAATAACGGAATCGCGGATTTCGGAATCTGACGAATCGGCGCCAGAAATGCGTATGCCAGTGGCAAAAACGCTATCTTTCCCATCGAAAACTACGTTGATAACTTCCATCGAGGCGTCTTCAATGCGAAGTAGATCCGTTTCACTCAATATTCCATGAGGAACGGTCACTGTGCAATCCTGCAGCACGGTGTCCTGGGCTCCAGCAACCACAAAGCTGTCAATTTCATGATATTGTATGATTGTTTTTTCTCCCACACCCACCAGTCGCACGTGTGGAATGAGCTGCACCTGTTCTTCAAAGGCACCCACTCCCATGAAGATGGTCACCGGGTGGTCTGCAGTGGCAGTGACCGCGACCCGCTCCAAAGCAAAAGCTATGGTCTTCCAAGGAGTCAGCCGCAAACCATTACCCGTGTCGTCATCTCCAAAATTCATGGCCACGTACACTTCTGAAGGCGATTCAACCGATAGTTTTGTCACGAATGCATCGAATGCTCCGCCTTTGTACGAGCTCTGAAAAGCACCTGGAGTTGTTGGAAAATCTCTTGAGGTCGTTGTGCCAACGATATATGCCACGTCTTCTTCGTCGACCGCCACGCCGAGGCTGCCGTCAACCAAAGCTCCTCCCAGCAAGGTGCTGTATTCAAGCGCTGAGCCAGTGCTATTCAATTTCAATACGAATGCTGATGCTCCGTCTTCTCCGTGCTGCGTCTGAAGCGCATCGTCCGTGAGAGGGAAGTTTACAGAGTCGGTTTTTCCAACCACATATGCGCTTCCCTCAACCCCAACGGCAATCCCTGTAACCGGATCGTCTCCGGCGCCACCCAGGTACGTCGCATATTCGAGCGCGGTGCCAGTGCTGTTAAGTTTTACGGCAAATGTGTCAAATAAACCGCCTGCAAAAGCTACCTGAAAGGCTTCGGCGCTAACCGGAAAGTCCAGCGAATCCGTAGCGCCCACGACAAAGGCATTGCCTTCCTCATCAACATCAATGTCGGCATAAGTGCTCTGGTCGCCCGCCTCGCCACCGAGAAATGTACTGTATTGGAGCGAGGAACCCGAGGTGTCAAGTTTTGCAACAAAGGCATCGTAATCGCCACCGGCATATTCACTCTGAAATGCACCGTCCGTTGTCGGAAATCCCGTCGAGTCGGTAGCTCCGGTAATATAAGCGTATCCCAAATCGTCAACGGCAACGGCCGTTATGAGATCCAGTGACTCATCGCCGAGATAGGTGCTGTATTCAAGATCCGTTCCCTCGCTGTTGAGCTTAGTGACGAATCCGTCCTTCTCACCGCCTCCAAATTCTTCCTGGAACGCACCTGATGAAACTGGAAAATCGCTCGAGTTCGTAGCGCCAACGACATAGGCATTGCCCAGATCGTCCAGGGCAATACCGCGGCTCGAGTCGTCCACTGCGCCGCCAAGATAGGTACTGTATTCCAGAGAACTACCAGTACTGTCGAGCTTGAGCACAAAAACGTCGAAGCTGCCACCGGCCAACTCGGCCTGGAAAGCTCCTGAAGTCACGGGGAAGTCGTCGGACTTTGTCCAGCCGGTCACGTATGCGCTTCCATCCCCGTCAACCGCTATGCCAATGCTCAGGTCGTCTTCAGTTCCACCAATATATGCGCTGTACTCAAGTTTAGTTCCTTCGCTGTTGAGTTTGGCAACAAACACATCAAAAGAACCGCCCACACCGTGTTCCGAGTGGACCGCCCCTGCCGAAACAGGTATGTCGGACGAATCAGTCCAGCAAGTAATATATGCGTTGCCCATCTCATCGACCGCAATGTCAACGCCTTGATCGCTTAGGGCGCCTCCCACGTAGGTGGAGTAGATTAGAACCACTGGATCGATGACCAAGGGTAGCGTTCGGTCATATTCGGAGAGAGTGAAGCTTACTATGCAATCATCACCGACGCTGTATTGCCCATCTACACTTTGCCGCCGCCCTTCTATCTGTTGGTAAACGATTGGTTTGCGCAGGCAAATATCACCGGTTGAAGTATGCAGAATAAGGTCGCCATTAGATCCAATCTCAATGTCCTTGTCAAGTCTTCCTTCACCATCAACGTTGAAAACAAAAGCTATTTGCGACGGGTCGGCCCCCGGCGCTACGACAAAATCATATTCAAGTTGGCTTTGGTTTCCGTAGTAGACAAGGTCGATTCCGTCATAGACTTCCCGGTAACGCACCTTTTCGTAAGTGGGAACATTAGTACGCCATTCGCTGGGGTTCTTGCCTTTAAGATAGTTCACTTTCCCAGGCAGTGCTTTCTCCCCAAACGCTGAGGCATTGGCATCCGCGCCTAAGAACCGCATGTGAACGTATGAAACGTCCGTTTTCCGGTTCTCTTTATCCAGGTGTGTGAGAGAAAGGGAACGTTCAGCATGTCCAAGCGGCTTCGGAACGGCCGGGCCCGCGGATTTGACGGAAAACACTGCTTCGGACGAGGAAAGGAATAACGCATATCCTGGACCACGCGAAAGAAAGTCAACAGTCCGGCCGGTTTGGCCTTGGTTCTTCTCGAAACTCAAGGGCAGCTTTCCGTATAGATCCGAGACAGCCATAGATTGTGACAACTCGCCGGCGCCAGCAATTGAGACACAAAAAAATAAAGCGGCAACAAGAATAATGCCTGTGGACGCTTTCTTAGTCAGAGAAATCGGTCTTTTCCCCAACACGGCCAAATAACCAGAACCCATTGCTCACTCCTCTTAGGGTGATACTAACTCTCAACACTTATCTAAAAACATCTGCCGTCTTTTCAAGAGACGTACAATGGCCTACACCATTCCCTCCGTTTTTGAAGATGTAGACTTTGAGATTGATTCACAACTTCCGCGAACCATTTCATCCCACGGAGTCGGTGAAGCCGCTGGAGCCTTTATAAGACCCAATATCTCGGCAGCAAGCCGGGCGGCATTCAATCGGACCTCATCGGAAGTCCCATAAAGCATCTTGTCTAAGACTACTTTTTCAATCGTTTCACGGTCAAGTTTCTCCTCGCCGCTTGGAGCGCCGGGTTGAAAGGTGAGCGCATGAACTTTTTGACGATGCAAAGCTTCGAGGCACTGTACACGTGCCTGTTCGATTTCAGGACTATTGGGAAACTCGCTGGCCAACGAATCGAATATTGCCATCGCCTCAGCGTAGTGGCGCGCATTGAAACTGTCAACTGCCCTTCCAAAGCGCTCGACAGCATCTTTCTTGGGTCCCATCCAATCCTGCCAACGCATGTTTCCAGCGGCGGCGGCGCGCCTTTTTCGTCCATTCTCGCGCCTTGTGTTTTCAGGGCTAATCTGCATTATGCGCCCACATGAAACGCATGCACCCGTCTTGCCCACGGCGGATTGAGGCACTCTTAGCTTCTGTCCGCATTCACATGTTACAATAAGTTTCCGCACTTGCGGCACCTCCCGATCTCGTCACTGTGTCTCAGAACGATTCTCTCTACGAACTCTCATAAAACTCAAAAGAGCGTCCAGCATAACGTCTGGCTCCTGCGCCGCGTCACCGCCAGCCGATTCAGGCACCAAAGGGAAGGAGAGGTCTCTGTCAAAAGACAACTCCGTACCGAACGCTGCATTTTCCCGATTACTTTGAAGTTGTAGTGACTCGATTTCCGTTTTCAGTGTACCAAATTCCTCAGACAACTTTGTCAGATCACCCGTCAATGCGTCCACTACATCTTTCGCCTTGAGATTGCCGTCATGCTCGCAATTGAACTGTTCGCGGAACTCGTCAAGTTCACTCCTAAGACCATTCAATCCTTCCACGTAAGCGGTATCGTCGAAAGGCTGCGGCTCGTCGGCATCAAAGCGCGCTAATGTCTCCTCTTTGAACTTCTCAATTTCGGAGCGCAGAGCTTCTACCCCCGCAAGGGCATCGCGAACTGTCCCAAACTCTTCGCGGAACTTGTCCAATTCATCGTTAAAGCTCTTAAACTCTTCCACGTATGCGGCGTCGCCGGCGGAGTGCGCCTCATCGGAAGCATTAAGGCGTGCCAGAAGATCCTCTTCGGTCTGCCCAATTTCCGCACGTAGCGTCTCTACCTGTTCAAGAACCGTTGCAAGACTCTTGTCTACCTCCCCGCGTTCTTCATTTTGCAATTCAAATTCTGCGCGCAGCTTAGCCAAATCGGTTGCCGAAGTTTCCCGGACTGTTTCCAATTGTTCGCAAAATTCGGCGAGTCCCTCTTCGAGGCCTTCGAGTTTCTGCGCGGATGCAATGTCTTCTGCAGCCCCTGCCCCATCTGCATCATCGGTGCTCGCCACAAAATCTTCTTTTATTTGCCCCATTTCAGAGCGCAGGGTCTCTATCGCCCCCAGTCCTTTAGCCAGATCCTCTTGAATCGTGCTTCGCTCTTCGCACTCGGATTCAAAGCTGCTTTGAAGTTTCGCTAAATCCGAAGACAGGGAATCCATCTCAGCTTCTCGCTCCTTCGGCTGATCTTCATCTCCTGCATGAGATTGCGCTACGCTCGCAATAGAGGCTGTCAACTCCGCTACTTGTTCAGAACTTCGCTTAATCTGTTCAGAAAGATCTTCGTATTTGTCCTCGATAGCGTCCATCTTATCAGCTTTGGCAATTGCATCTTCCTCGCCGCTTGCCTGAAAAAGCGAATTGACCTCGAAATGCTCCAACTTGGCTTTTACTGAATCCAGTTCTTCCTCCATCTTCGCCCACATAGCTTGGCCTTGATTGAGAAGGTCTTTGTAACTTTCTCGGATTTCCAGTATCTCCGATTCAAGAGATTTTATGGAGGTGTCGGAATCAGAGAATAGTTTTTTGTACCCGTCCGCTTTGGTGGCCGCAAAGTGCATAAGTCTATCCAACCGGTCACTCCTTTCTTCAGGACTGAGTTCCTCCAAGGGTTTGACGCCATCACCGGGCACAGTTATCACCATCTTGCAGACACGACACCAGCCGTCCCGTCCTGCAAGTTCCTCTTTGGCCTCCAGATGATTACTACAATGTGGGCATTCGAAGGATATCATACAAGTCTCTTCATGCTTCAACAAGAGCTTTTGCTCATATTATTACATTTGTTTAGAGAAAATGCCAAATATCGCAAAAGATCGAGGAATCGAAGCTTCTTCACTCGATACTTGCAACTGCAATGTTTTCAATGAGATAGGCGTATTCTACTCCCCGCCAATGCCAAGGACGGCATTTATGACCTTTTGAACATCGACGGCGTTAATGGCGCCGTCTTCGTCGACATCTGCATCGTATTCAATGTCGATTCCCAGGGCCGCGTTTATCACCAGTTGAACATCAACCGCGTTTAGCGCCCGATCAGCATTGATGTCGGCTGTATGGCGAACAAAGAACTCGCTTTCGCCGCTTACTGCCTCGTTGCCGGAATAATCCAGCGAAACCGCAACGTAATAATACATTTCTCCCGGCACAAGGTTTGTGAGCGTGACCGCATGCTGTGAACTCAAACCAACCGAGGTTGCGGAAACGGAGTAATTGCCCGAAGTTTTCCCGTAGCGAATCTGGCTTGTCGCAGGTTCGTTGGTGGTCCATTGCACCGACGCACTCTTCTGCGTAGTGGCCGCTACTGCCGGGGATGACAGGAAACCCGGGGCCCCGGTGTCCGGAACATTCGATGTTGTAAAACTTATTACGCTGCTCGTTGCAGGCCCATTCCCGCTGGGGTCGGTTGATGAAACCTGAATGAAGTACCTCTTTGATGCCTCCAGATTTGTTAACAACATCACGTGTTCTGTAGTCGGCATTGCGTTGGCCGCAAAAATATCGAGTGCTCCAGAGGAAAGGCCATATTCGACACGGCTATCCGAGACCTCGTCCGTGCCCCAAAACACCAGGGCGGTCTTGCTGTCAAATGCGGCTATGCCCGGCACTTGCACGAAAACAGGCGGGGCTTCGTCAGGAACTGTAAGTGTTGTGAATGAAATGCCGGCAGCCTTTGCAGCGAGTGACGAAAACGCAGTATTACCCGAGGAATCCGTTGACGAGGCAATGAATTCGTATGTTTTTCCAGGTTCCAGATTGACCAGAGCGATAATGTGTACCGTGGTTTTTTGAGCGCTCTCTCGTCTTAAAAGCTCACCCCCTGGCTGGGCATATTCGACCGCGGTGTCGCTCGGTTCATCTGTCACCCACCGCACCATAGCGAATGTATTTGTAAGGTAGACGACGCTGGGCTCTTCGATAAAAACGGGAGGATGGATGTCGGGATCTGAACCCGTTGTGAACGAGTACTCTTTGCTCACTACAGGGCCGTTTCCTAGCGTATCTGTGGACAGAGCACGGTAGAAGTACTTAGTGTTTGGCTCCAATTCAACCAAATACATATTGTGAGTCGAAGTCATCGTGTCGCGGTGCGCTGTCAACTCAAGAGCGCTTGTCTTGCCGTATTGCACCGTTGTGTCGGCGGATTCATCCGTAAGCCAATATATGATGGCCGAGTCAGCAGTCACGCTAGTGCCCAAAGGCCCCTCTGAAATCACGGGGGCATAGATGTCGGGAGTCGATGCAGTAGTAAATGTGAAGGGGGCGCTGGTGGTGGGTCCGTTACCCGAAGCGCCAAGTGATGACACGGTGACAGCATACATAGTCGAAGGCAAAAACCCGGAGACACGAACCAAGTGTTCGGTAAGCAAGGAATCATCCGGATCAAGTATGTCGGCACCGTTCACGCTGACTTGGCTGGTAGACGGTTCGTCGGTGGTCCAGAAGAAGCTCGCCTCCCTGTCGCTGACGTCAATTGCCAAGGGTAGCGATGTGAAAACAGGCGGCGTATCGTCCGGCAAATTCAATGTAGTGAATTCAATGAGCCCGGCTTGAACTGCCTCAAATCCTCGTCGGTCCTTCGATGAAACTTGGGCAAAATAATCCGTTCCAGATGAAAGCCCCTCCAAATTCACAACATGTTCAGTCGTCAGATCCGAATCCGGCTCGCTCTGGCCCAAGGTATCAGTTGTGCCGTATTCGACAAGACTATCAGCCGGAATGTTGGTCTCCCACTCGATAATTGCGGAGGTGTCTCCTGTGAAGACAACGACTGGCCCGCTGGTAATCACCGGCTTCTGCGGCGGCGCTTCTGGCACTGTAGCAGAAGCACTGTTTGGCGATCCGATAAGGTTCCCTGTAAGATCGGCCACGCCACTAACAATGACCGTGAGCGTTGCCCCTGGGATCTTTTCGCCGGAAAACCAAATTAGGCTATAAGTGCGGGTGCCTTGCAACTCTACTTCATCCGGATGCTGATTCAGGTCACCTGCGCCGGGACCGGCTAACGTGTAATTGGCCGGCATTGATGCGCTTTCACCCATTATCTCGGAAAACTTGACCGCAATGCTTCCGTCAATCCGGATTTCTATGTAATCCACGGTTGGCTTCGTGCCAATTGCTACGTCTGTTCCGCTGTTTGGACTTCCTATGAGGTTTCCGGCGAGGTCTTGGACATTTAACACCGTAATCTGGATATTTAAACCGGCAAGCATCTCACCTGCATGCCATTTCAACTGATACGTGTTGCTTCCCAAGCTCACCACTTCATTGGGCTCAGATGCCAGCCAACCTTGTCCAGCACCGGACAGAACGTAATTTGTGACGTCGTTAACGCCTGCGCCCATCGTCTCGCTGAACGTCACTTTCACGCTCAGCCCGTCCGGCTGAACAACCACTGACACTACGGTGGGCGCCGTTGCAACAGCCGCGACTGTTTTGCTGTTGTTGGCGCCTATGAGGTTTCCTGCGGCGTCAGGGACGTCGGATACGGTGATGGTTATGGAATTGCCGCTCAGCATCTCGCCTGCGTTCCATTGCAGCCGATACGTGTTGTCACTAAGATGTACTACTTCATCGGGATTGGCCGACAGCGAACCCATGCCATTGCCGGTGAGCTGATAGTTTGTTCGTTCGCCGACACCCGCCCCCATCTTTTTGCTGAACGTGACATCAATGACCCTCGTATTGCGAACAATCGCCGACGTTAGCTGTGGAGCGACACCTATAGCGCCGCCCACATCTGTGCCGAAGTTCTTATCGGCAATTGCAATGCCTTCCGAATCGCTTACGTTTTCAACCGTTATGGTAATATCCCCGCCGTTCACCATGGTCCCCGAAGCCCACATCAACCTGTAAGTGTTATTGCCGCGGGAATTTACGCTGGCTGGATGATCTGCAAGCGTACCTTTTCCGCTTCCGCTGAGCGTGTAATTCGCAGCAAGACTGACCGCCCCTCCCATAGCTTCATTGAAGACAATATCGACACCGAGCGGAGAGATAACAGTGACACTCGTTACTTCTGGCGGCAGGCCGTCACGCAGTACAACAGTCGATGCGCTGTTTGGTGTGCCTATTGGGTTGCCGGCAAGGTCTTCTACATCATTTACAGCTATTGTGAAAATGCCGTCGTTGCACATCTCACCATCAAGCCACGATAAAGTGTACAAATGCTGGTCAGCATCGAAAAGGACTGCATCGTCCGGGCTCTGGCTCAATGTGCCACCACAATTCTCTTCTCCAGGCTCGGGTACTGTGTAGTTCAGCGGGTCCGTTACTCCCGCGCCCATAGATTCACTAAACTTAATCTGTGCCGTTTTCTCATCTAAGACCGTCAGGAAAACAACAGAAGGCGACTCAAGGTCCACCCGTGCCGCATTGCTCGGCCCAATACTGGGTGCAACGTTTCCTGCCAAGTCGTTAGCGGTCCCTTGATCAATAGCGACACTAATAAGCCCACTTTGCGATAGCCCCGATAGAGTTATAGTGCGCTGCTCGGTTCCCTCGCCTGAGATGACCACATTACCCTCAAACGGCGCCGTGATATCTGGAGTGTGATCCAGTCGTTTTCCTCTTATGATCCGTATATCAGGCTCATCCTGCACCAACACCAAGATTTGTTCTCTTGAAAGTGTCACCGCATCTGCGCCGGTATAATTGACCATGAATGAAACGTCCACTCCGTTAGTGACGCTTGGCAAGGGATCGCTTATGTCAATCTCAGGCGGGAATCCGATCCCTAGATCAGTCCCGCTGTAGGGGCTACCAAGCGCGTTGCCCGCCAAATCCTGCATGTTTATAACAGTAACCGTGATTTCTCCGCCGTCCAGCATCTCGCCCGATGTCCAGGATAGCCTGTATATGTTAACTTCCAATACGTCTATTGAATGGGGATCTGGCGCCAAAGAACCTATGCCCGGCCCGGAAACATAGAAACTCTCGACCATGGCCCCGTCCGGCATCACAGCTTCGCTGAACGTCACGTCCACACTCAACCCATCTGGCTGAACAGTCACTGAAGTCACGGTGGGTGCTATACGATCGATATTGTATGCTTCGCCGTCAGAGAAAGACGCGCCCAATGCGTTGCCGGCAGCATCTACGATGTTAATTAGACTCAGGTTCAGGTCGATACTCAGCGAACCGCTGCCCTTCACGGTATCCACAGTTATCGTCCAATCCTGGCCGGAACCGCCTACGCTGGTCACGCTCGCTGTCGTCTGGTCTTCCGTGGCATCCAGGCTGAAGTTGTCTATAGCAACGCCGGTAACACTTTCGTTGAACGTTACGGCAAACACTACCTGGGCCGCGTTCGTGTCTTGTTCCAAAGGACTACTACGTATGATTGAGGTAGTCTCCGGCGCTGTGCTGTCAATATTGTAGATTTCACCGAGCGCATAGGATGTTCCAAACGCATTGTTCTGAACATCAGTGATGCTCGACAAATTCAGGTCAAGGTCGATGCTGAGCGATCCGTCCCCTGCCGCCGTATCAACAGTCACCGTCCAATCCTGGCCGGCGCCGTCTACGCTGATCACGCTCGCTGCGATCTGGTCACCCGTGGCATCTATACTGAAGTTGCCTACAGCAACACCCGTTACGGCTTCATCGAAATTCACCGCAAACACTACCTGGGCAGCGTTGGTGTCCTGATCCAGAGGAGTCTGGCGCGTGATCGACGTTATCTCGGGAGTTCTTCGGTCAACATTATAGGTTCTGCCATCGAAGTAGAATTCGGACAGTGGATTACCCAGATCATCGATAATGTTGGGCAGATTGAGAGCCAGGTCTACGCCTAACAAACCGCTGCCCACTACGGTATCAACAGTTACGGTCCAATTTCGCCCGGAACCGTCTGTGCCGGTCACGATTGCCGCCGTCTGGTCATCCGTTGCGTCTATGCTGAAGTTGTCTGCTGCCACCCCCGTTACGCTCTTGTCGAAAGTCACTGCGAAAACCACCTCGGCGGCGTTGGTGTCATGGGTCAAAGGAGCCTGTCGCGTGATCGACGTTACTCTCGGTGCTATTCTTTCTATATTGTAGGCCTCACCGCCGGTGTAGGATGCAGTCGCCGCGTTGCCCAGAGCATCGGTTATATTGGACAGATTGAGGTCAAAGTCGATGCTCAACAAACCGCCGCCTGAAACGGTATCAGCTGTCACGATCCAATTCTGCCCGGAACCACCTACGCCGGTCACGCTCGCCGCGATCTGGTCATCCGTGGCATCTATGCTAAAGTTGTCGGCGGCAACGCCAGTGGTGCTTTCATCGAAAGTTACGGCGAAAAATACCTGGGATGCGCTGGTATCCTGTTCTGATGGAATATGGCGCGTGATCGACGTCACCTGGGGCCCTACCCGGTCAACATTATAGGTCTCGCCATCGACGTAGAATGCGGACTGTGCATTACCCAGACCATCGGTGATGTTGGACAGATTGAGATTCAGGTCTACACTTAACGAACCGCTGCCTGATGCTGTGTCTACGGTTACGGTCCAGTTTTGCCCGGAACCCTCCACGCTTATCACGCTTGCTGCCGCCTGGTCATCTGTGGCATCTATGCTAAAGTTGTCAGCGGCAACGCCAGTAACGCTTTCGTCGAAAGTCACTGCAAAAACTACCTGGAGGGAGTCCGTGTCTTGATCCAAAGGAGTCTGGCGCGTGATCGACGTCACCTCTGGCGCTGTTCGGTCAACATTATAGGTTTCGCCATCGAAGTAGAATGCGGACAGTGAATTACCCAGGCCATCGATAATGTTCGTCAGATTCAGACTCAGGTCAACGCTTAAGAAACCGCTGCCCGCTACGGAATCAACAGTTACGGTCCAGTTTTGCCCGGAACCGCCTACGCTGGTCACGCTAGCTGTAGTCTGATCCCCCGTCGCGTCTATGCTGAAGTTGTTAGTGGCAACGCCCGTAACGTTCTTGTCGAAAGTTACAGCGAACACTATCTGGGCTGCGCCGGTATCCGAGCCCGCAGGACTACTACGCGTGATCGACGATACTGTAGGCGCTGTTCGGTCAATATTGTAGGTCTCGCCACCAGTGTAGGATACAGTCAATGCGTTGCCCGCACCATCAGTGATATTGGAAAGATTTAGACCAAGATCGATGCTCAACGAACCGCCGCCCGGTACTGTATCGACAACTACTGTCCAATCCTGCCCCGCACCGCCTACGCTGTTCACAGTGGCTGCCGCCTGGTCATCCGTGGCGTCAATGCTGAAGTTGTTGGTGGCAACGCCCGTGACGTCCTCATCGAAAGTCAGAGCGAACACTACCTGCGCCGCGTTGGTATCCTGGTCCGCCGGAGTCTGGCGCGTGATCGAGGTTGCTGTTGGCGCTGTCCAGTCAACATTGTAGGCCTCGCCGCCAGTGTACGAAACTAACAATGCGTTTCCAACTGCATCAGTAATGTTGGAAAGATTGAGGTCAAGGTCGATACTCAACGAGCCGTCGTCCGCTACAGTGTCAACGGCCACTGTCCAATTCTGTCCGGAACCGCCTACGCTGTTCACGCTCGCAGTCGTCTGTGCGCCGTCGGCGTCAATGCTGAAGTTGTCTGCCGCAACGCCTGTAACGCCTTCATCGAAAGTTACAGCGAAAACTACCTGAGACGCTTTAGTAGCTTCTCCAAGGGGCGTCTGGCGAGTGATCGAGGTCACAGTTGGCGCTGTTCGGTCAACATTGTAGGTTTCGCCGCCGGTGTAGGATGCAGCCAAGGCATTACCCATGCCATCTGTGATGTTGGACAGATTGAGGTCAAGGTCCACGCTTAACGAACCGCTGCCAGCCACGGTACCAAGAGTCAGAAACCAGTTCTGGCCGGAACCGCCTATGCTATCCGTAGTGGCTGTCGTCTGGTCATCTGTCGCGTCTATACTGAAGTTGTTCATCGCCACGCCCGTAACGTTTTCGTCAAACGTTACAGCAAAAACAACCTGGGTGGCATTGGTGTCCTGGCCCGCAGGCGTCTGGCGAGTGATCGAGACCACAGTCGGCGCTGTTCGATCAAGATTGTAAGTGTCGCCGCCTGTGTAGGAAACAGACAACACGTTACCCGCGCCATCAGTGACATTGGACAGATTGAGGTCAAGGTCGATGCTTAACGAACCGCTACCCGATACTGTGTCCACCGTTACTGTCCAGTTCTGCCCTGATCCGCCTATGCTGCTCACGCTCGCTGTCGTCTGGTCATCCGTGGCATCTATGCTGAAGTTGTCTATCGCGACGCCCGTTACGTCTTCATCGAAACTTAGAGCGAACACTACCTGGGACGCTTTGGTGTCCTGGTCCGCCGGAGTCTGGCGCGTGATCGAGGTTGCTGTAGGCGCCGTCAAGTCAACATTGTAGGTCTCGCCGCCAGTGTACGAAACTAACAGTGCGTTTCCAACTGCGTCCGTAATGTTGGAAAGATTGAGGTCAAGGTCGATGCTCAGCGAGCCATCGCCTGCTACGGTATCAACGGCCACTGTCCAGTTCTGCCCGGAACCTCCTATGCTGTTCACGCTCGCTGTCGTCTGGGCGCCGTCAGCATCAATGCTGAAGTTGTCTGTCGCAACGCCTGTAACGTCTTCATCAAAAGTTACAGCGAACACTACCTGGGACGCGTTGGTATCCTGGCCCGCAGGCGTCTGGCGAGTGATCGAGGTCACTGTCGGCGCTGTTCGGTCAACATTGTAGGTTTCGCCGCCGGTGTAGGATGCAGTCAATGCGTTGCCGGAGTCATCAGTAATGTTGGACAGATTAAGGTCAAGATCCACGCTTAACGAACCGCTGCCAGGTACGGTACCAAGAGTCAGAGTCCAGTTCTGGCCGGAACCGCCTATGCTGTCCGTAGTGGCGTCCGCCTGTTCATCGGTGGCGTCTATGCTGAAGTTGTTCATCGCGACACCCGAAACGTTTTCATCAAACGTTACAGCAAACACGACCTGGGTGGCGTTTGTGTCCTGGCCCACAGGTGTCTGGCGTGTGATAGATGTTACTGACGGGGATGATCGGTCAATTGTATAGGTCTCTCCGGCGCTGTAAGGCGTGGACAGCGCATTGCTCAGGTCATCGATGATATTGGACAGATTAAGGTCAAGGTCCACGCTTAACGAACCGCCGCCCTCTACGGTATCAACAGTTACAGTCCAGTTCTGCCCGGAACCGCCGACGCTGTTCACGGTTGCTGCCGCCTGGTCATCCGTGGCGTCTACGCTGAAGTTATCCGTTGCTACACCCGTGACGCTTTCGTCAAAAACTACATCAAACACTACCTGCGTCGCGTTTGTGTCCTGCTCCGGCGGAGTCTGGCGCGTGATCGATACAACTTCCGGTCCCGCACGGTCAACATTGTAGGTCTCTCCAACAACAAAAGATGTTCCTAATGGTTCGGCAATAATGTTTATGATGTTAGACAGATTGAGGTCAAGGTCAATGCTTAGCGAACCGCTGCCCGATACGGTGTCCACCGTTACTGTCCAGTTCTGCCCCGAGCCCCCCACGCTGTTCACACTGGCTGCCGTCTGGTCGTCCGCGGCGTCTATGCTGAAGTTATTTGTCGCTACACCCGTAACGCTTTCGATGAAAGTCACGGCAAACACTACCTGGGCAGCGTTGGTGTCCTGGCCAGCGGGGCTACTACGCGTGATAGACGTTGCTGTCAACGCTGTTCGGTTGACATTATAGGTTTCGCTGCCTGTGTAGGATGCAGACAACACGTTACCAACATTATCGGCGATATTAGACAGATTGAGGTCAAGATCCACGCTTAACGAACCGCTGCCTGCTACGGTATTAACAGTTACTGTCCAGTCTTGCCCGGAACCGCCTACGCCGCTAACGCTGGCTGCCGTCTGATCACCCGTGGCGTCTATACTGAAGTTGTTAGTCCCTACGCCTGTGACGCTCTCATCGAAAGAAACAGCAAACACCACCTGGGATGCGTTCACGTTCTGGTCCGCAGGACTACTACGCGTAATAGACGTTGCGGTGGGGGCTGTATTGTCTACATTGTATGTCTCGCCACCAGTGTAGGATGCAGACAATGCGTTGCCAACACTATCGGTTATGTTAGACAGGTTCAGATCAAGGTCCACGCTTAACGAACCATCGCCTACCACGGTATCAACTGTTACCGTCCAGTTCTGCCCAGAACCGCCAACGCTGTTGACGCTGGCTGTCGTCTGGTCACCCGTGGCGTCTATGCTGAAGTTGCTGGTCGCTACGCCCGTAACGTTTTGGTCGAAAGTTATGGCGAAAACTACCTGGAGTGCTTTAGTATCCTGGTTCGCCGGAGTCTGGCGCGCAATAGAGGTCACTGCCGGGGCTGATCGGTCAACGTTGTAGGTCTCGCCCGCAGAGTAGGATGCAGACAACGCGTTACCAACATTATCGGCGATATTAGACAGATTGAGGTCAAGATCCGCGCTTAACGAACCATCACCTGCTACGGTATCAACAGTTACCGTCCAGTTCTGTCCGGAACCGCCTACGCTGTTCACTGTGGCTGTCGTCTGGTCGCCCGTAGCATCTATGCTGAAGTTGTTCGTCCCTAAGCCTGTGACGCTCTCATCGAAAGTTACCGCAAAAACTACTTGCGTTACGTTAGTATCCTGGCCCGCAGGACTACTACGCGTAATAGACGATACTGTCGGCGCTGTTCGGTCAACATTGAATGCCTCGCCTCCAGTGTAGGATGCAGATATTGCATTGCCCGCAGCATCGGTGATATTAGAAAGGAGCAAGTCAAAGTCCACGCTTAACGATCCGTCGCCCGCTACGGTATCAACCGTCACTGTCCAGTTCTGTCCGGAACCGCCTACGCTGTCTACAGTCGCTGCCGTCTGGTCACCAGTGGCGTCTATGCTGAAGTTGTTGGTCCCTGCGCCCGTAACGTCTTCGTCGAAAGTTACTGCGAAAACTACCTGGGATGCGTTAGTATCCTGGCCCGCAGGACTACTACGCGTAATAGACGATACTGTCGGCGCTGTTAGGTCAACATTGTAGGTCTCACCTCCAGTGTAGGATGCAGACAACGCGTTGCCCGCGCCATCCGAGATATTAGACAGGAGCAAGTCAAGGTCAACGCTTAACAACCCGTCCCCTGCTACGGCATCAACTGTTACTGTCCAGTCTTGTCCGGAACCGCCTACGCTGTCAACAGTAGCTGTCGTCTGGTCACCCGTGGCATCTATGCTGAAGTTGTTGGTCCCTATGCCCGTAACGCTTTCATCGAAAGTTACCGCGAAAACCACCTGCGATGCGTTAGTATCCTGGCCTGCAGGGGTCTGGCGTGTAATGGACGATACTGTCGGCGCTGTCAGGTCAACATTGTAGGTCTCGCCTCCAGTGTAGGATGCAGTCAACGCGTTGCCCACGCCA
>SDBV01001309.1_pt1 | contig 37607 bp, 68 predicted proteins | sample 2277081 | NCBI WGS metagenome assembly SDBV01 (sample SAMN10402039, study PRJNA504765) | marine sediment metagenome | isolation source: marine sediment core GS10_PC15, 223 cmbsf | place: Arctic Ocean: Southern Knipovich Ridge | collected 2010 | reverse complement strand
GGGTTACTAATGCTGATAGTATTTGTACTGTAAGTCCGTATCCAGCATTTTCTCCATATAGAATGAGGGTAAAAAAAGGTAAGTGGATAAGAAATTGGGAAAGTAGTGATAGTTTTAAGGGAATAACTTGCGATAGAAGCAGCGGAGAAACGCCATATATTTATGATTGTTCGGCGGCTGTTGTTAGGCCAGTTTGTTTAGAAAAGATAACAGAATATGGTTTTCCGCCTCAAAAGTGGTTAGGGCAGAAAATATTATATTATGATAAGTGTAGGGATATACCTTGCTTAGATATAGACCATTCATATCAAGTTTATCAGATGGAAGCATGGCTTGATAAATATTGGAAATATTAATGATTAAAAAGATATTCTGCAAAGGATGCCCTAAGTATCTTGGTGAAATCAGGGACGCTACATTGCATAAGAAGATAGTTTTCCTTTGCGAAAAATGCGAAACAAAAAGGCTGGCTTCTGATCTGGCAAGAAAGACCGAACTAAAAAATCCTTTTGAAGATTTGCTTGGAAAGGGTGGCAGAGGCCTATTTGGATAACACCGACTTGGAAATGATATTTTATTATCTGACCCCCGACGAGCTGAAGGATCTGATACTGAACGCAAAGATATATAAAATATTGAAGGAGAACGTTCATGATAAAAGTTTTGGAAAACCTCAAGACGATGTCGACAGAGTATATCAACGAAAAATTGGGAGACAATATCCAGGTAGTTTCGGAGAAATCCAAGTACAAGGCAAAGAATAAGGACATTACCGGGATAATTCTGGATGCAAGAAAATTAGATCTTACAAAATTCCCAAAGCTGAAGGTAATATCCAGGGTCGGAGTAGGCAAGGACAATCTTGATTTAAAAGAATGCAAAAGAAGAAAAATAAAAGTTTACATAACCCCATGCGACGAATTGACTAACGCGGTAGCGGAGTTCACCGTGTCGCAGATATTAATTTTATTGAGAAAGGAGGCCAGAGGTCAAAACCTGAACGGTAAGACGATAGGCATAATCGGCTATGGACGGATCGGCATGAAAATTGAATTCCTGCTTGGGCCGTTCGTCAACAATGATATCCTGGTGAATGATCTGGAAATGGAACACTACCCTGGGTATTCGGACAAGGAACGGTTGATAAAGAGTTCGGACATCATTATCATAACCGTGTCGGGGAATGACAGGATAATAGGAAAAGATGAAATAAAATTGATGAAAAGGGGGACGATACTGGTCAACATGGCAAGGCAGAATTGCATAGACGAGAAGGCGGTATTCGATGCAATTATGGACAATACTTTGTATGGGGTTATATCGGACGTAAATCCTGGTATTCCTTTCGGGAGGTCTTATGACTGGCGGATAATGAAGTCGGCTCATGTTGCTTCCGGCACTTATGAGGCCAGAGAAAAAATGGAGCTTCTCGCCGTCGAGAATTTGATTGAAGGATTGAAAATATGAAAGCAGCGTTAATTTTCGGAGGTAGTGGATTTATTGGCTCCCACCTTATAGAAGAATTGTTGAATCAAGGATATGAAGTATGGAATTATGATTTAGAAGGATTTGATATAGATCATAAATATTATTTTGAGATAAGGGATTCCATACTGCATGAACATAAGAAATTAATGAATGACATATATCAGATTCAGCCGGATGTGGTTTTTAATTTTGCCGCCTTGGCTAATATAGAAGATTGCAACCAAGATCCTTTTGATGCCTTTGATATTAATATATGCGGCAATCAAAATATATTGGAAGGAATCATAGCAAACAAGGTCAAGAAATATGTTTATGCCAGCTCTTTATATGCTCGATCAGATAAGAGCGGCGCTTATGGATTGACTAAAAAACATTCGGAGGATTGGGTAAAATATTATGCGAAAAAATATGGTTTTTCATATATTATTTTAAGATTTGGAACAGTTTTTGGATCAAGAGCGCCAGAAGAAAATTCAATACAAAAAATTATAAAACAGGCTTTAAAGACAAAGGTAATTTCTTATTATGGGTCAGGCAAAGAAGTTCGTAATTATATTTCTGTTGAGGATGCCGCGAGATTTACAAGAGAAATAATTAGTGAGGAAAAATATTGGAATAAAACGATAAACCTGATGGGGCACCAGTATATAAAGTCTGCTGACCTTTTAGAGTTGTTGAAGGATATTTTAGGTAATGATTATAAGATACAATTCAGGAATGAACCTCATGAAGATCATTATGTAATATCACCGTATTCTTATGACAAGGATTCGGTTATCAATTACGTTTCGGATTATTCTGATTTGGGTCTGGGATTGTTGCGAGTGATAAAGGATTTAGATAAATAAATCTTTAAAATTTAAGAAGAATAGATTATAATTAATAAATGAAACAAAATTACTTAAAATTAATCAAAATTCTAACAAGTAAATACCAAAAGAAGTTTGGCAATATCTGGTATTTGTCGTTATTATCTGAGAAGAACCCGGTCAAGATGCGGACTTTTCATATCATAATGAAGGAGCTTGAACCAGAAACCAGATCAATTTTTCCTTTTGTAAAGCAAGCAGTAAAAAAGTACCTAAGTTTCTTTGCCAGATATTGCCTTTTCAAATTTAAAGAAAGTAAGAAACCAGTAAAAAATCTGTTTATAACCTATCCGGGAAATCATCTAAAATCCTTGTATGACCTGCCAGATTCAGAGATTTTATTATTACCACAAAAAACAGATTGGAAGGAGGTCTGGAACAGTCAGTCAAGATGCCTATATGAGTTCATCAGGCTATCAGACTTCCTGTATATCGGGTTTAAATTCGTTATGTATACCTTAGTATACCTGAAACATTTTATGCCCCTTAAAAACGATATTTGCTTGCTGTCAAAGGCATTACTAAACAGAGATGACGGATGGGAATTATTTCAAGAGGAAATCGTCAGATCCTTTGCCGGGGATATTCTAATTGAAAATTTATTTTATGAAAGGATATTTAAAAATATAAGTAAAAATTATTTGGAATTACAGAAAATTATTTTTCCGTATGAAGGTCAGGGTTGGGAAAAGGCTCTAATATTAAATGTAAAAGCCAAGTCCGTAGGCGTCCTCTGCACCATACCATCCCATAACATGATGAGTTTTTGGGGCAATGAAATCACACCAGACCATATCGGAGTAATAGGATTATCAAGCTATCACCAATTCAAGGATTATTACGGTGACAAGGTATTTATTTTGGGAAGCACCAGACACCGGTATTTAAAAGATGTTGAAACAAGCAAGGGAAAAGAAACGCTGGTAATATTGGGTCATGATGAAAAGCAAAACCAATTATTATTGGATTATGCAAAAGAGTTTATCAAGGAATATAGGGTGAGGTATCATCCAACTAAAGTTAAACCACTATATGGTACATTAAAAGAAGATTTAATGAGTGCAAAAATGATAGTCTTGAATTCAGATAGCATGGTTTCCATTGAGGCGTATATGATGGGAATCCAGTCGGAGATAGTTCTGTTTGAGGAATATGTTGATTTGAATCCTTTGGAAATATCCTTGCGGAGAACGGATTTTAGCGTTGAGAAGTTTGACAACCGGGAGACGGTAAAGAAATACCTGTTTGAGTTTAACAGCGATGAAGAAATGATAAGAAGGATTGAGGAGTTATGAATAAATGTTGTTGGGAATGTGATTATTTAGAGCAAGGCCAGTTTTTTGGTTGTACTGAATATTGCTGTCAGAAAACAAAAGAATTGTGGCCTTTTGGAGAAATGGAAGTTATAGTATCAAGTTTTTTAGAAAAAGATTTTGTAGAAAATACACTTAAAACAGAACGTCCAAATTGGTGTCCCAAGATAAATAAAATAAAGGAGTTATAATGGGCAAAAATATGTATTGCAAAAGCCAGAAGGCCAACAGCAAAGATTGGAATGCCAATTATGGGGGCATATTTCCAAAGAAGAAAGAAGCGGTAAGACCTCCCAGAATCAAAGAAAACAAGATAAAATGCCTTAGTTGCAATACCATTTTAACATCTTACTTCCGGCACGATTTCAAATGGTGTAAATGCGAATCCATATTTGTGGACGGTGGAATGGATTATTTGAGAAGGGGCGGAGAAGGAATAGATAATTACGAGGAGCTGTCAACATATGTTGAAGAGACTGAAGAAGATTAGCGACGAAAACCTGATGAAAAATATCAGGGGAGCGACAAACAAGTTGGACAAGCTGCTGAACCAGGCCAAGGAATCGGGAATAGATGTCGAAATGATCACCTGGTACAACAACGGCAAGCGGGTCGACTATACCAGGCCGACAGGCGTCAGGGTTAATTGGATAAGGAAATGAAATCTCCTAAATACGAATATGACAGCAAGCAGGAATATTGTTGTGAAGGATGTGGAGCCGAGAGCCATGTTTATTATAATGAAGATGAAGGAGCCTATTCTGTAATATTGAAGATAGAAAGAGATCATAAGAAATGGTCTCCTGAATGTAATAAAACTTTTGTTGAATTGAGGATTATATAATAATGAAGATCCTTATGGTTCATGCAAATAATATGTTCGAAAGCCCGGTTCCTGTTGGGGTATCGTCCATTATAGGATCTTTGATAGAGCAGGGACACGAAGTGGCGTTGTTCGATACCACTTTTTATAATACAGAAGGGTATCCGTCAGATTTAAATAGGGTGAGATCAGACCAAGTTTTAGCAGTCGATTATGATCTATTTGGGTGGACTATAAATAGAACCGATGTTTATGAGGATTTTAGTAAAGAGGTTTTAGAATTTGAACCGGATTTAATAATGCTCTCGATAGTCGAATGCACTTATAATTTAGGAATGAAGTTATTAGAAAGTATTTATGATTTAAATATTCCTAATATTGTTGGCGGAATATTTCCGATATTAAATGGTTCTGATTGGCATAATCATCCTATTATTGACTCTACTTGTATATCAGAAGGAGAAAATATAGATTTAGAAAATTTAACAGACATAATTAAAACTCCTTTGGTCGACATTAACAAAATCCCGTTCCTCAATTTCGATCTTTATGAAGAAAGAAGGTTATATAAGCCGATGCATGGGAAGTTCAGGAAGACCTTGCCGATTGAATTTTCCAGAGGGTGTCCGTATGAGTGCAGCTATTGCGCCAACCATGCCTTGAAGAACCATTTTGGCAAATGGTACAGGTGGAAATCGGTAAAGAGAATATCAGAGGAAATAGAGCATTACATCAAGAAATACCAGCCTGATCTTTTCTATTTCGTGTCAGAATCCTTTACCAGCATATCAACCAAGAAGTTTGACGAGATATGCGAGATGTATTCCCATTACAGGGTTCCGTTCTGGATGAACACCAGGCCGGAAGATCTGACAGAATACAAGGTAAAAAGATTGGAGGAAATAGGCTGTTTCCGTATATCAGTGGGCATAGAGCATGGCAACGACAAGTTCAGAAGGAATATTTTAAACCGCCATGTGACAAATGAAAAAATAATAAGGGGATGCAAGTTTATAGAAAATTCAAACATTACTTATTCGGTGAACAACATAGTAGGATTCCCAGGAGAGACAGAGGAACTGGTTTGGGATACAATTAATCTGAACAAAAAACTAAATCCTGACTCGACTGGAGCCTTCATATTCACGCCGTTCAGAGGAACTGATATTTACAAGTATTGCATAGACAATGGTTACTTAGATAAAGATCATCCAATAGGAGATCTGAACAGGGAATCTATACTGATTAACAATCCTTTGAGCAGGGAAAGGATAAAACATTATTATGAGAATTTTGTGAGTTATGTTAAGGGCTAAACTGAAAAATATAAAATGGATCAAATCCCTGTATGATTCCTTTAGGATGTCCTCTATCTGGTTAGCAAGCAAACAACAGAGATTAGATCGAAAAGAATTGGAAAGAATCATTCCAGATATAAGCGATCAATACAATACTTCGGTTTTGGATACTAAATATCTAAATCTTAAAGTCAGAGCGGTTCATGCTTTTCAGATAGATTTGGTCAAAAGGACATGCAAAGACAATTATTATATATCAGACGTAGGCGATTCATCCGGCAATCATATTATTTATGCCGAATATTTTTTCAAAAATCTCTCTTCTACGAGTGTCAATGTTGATTCAAAGGCCATAAGAAAGATTAACAGCAAAGGATTGCATGCAGAAAAAGCAAATGCCGAAGAGTATGTAGAATACGCTGCAAAAGTAGATCTGACTTTTTTGTTTCAGACTTTGGAGCATTTTGAGAATCCGATTTCCTTTTTGAAGAAGGCAAAGAATCATACCAAATACATGATAATAACGGTACCGTATTTAAAAAATGGCAGGGTTGGATTTCATCATTTGAGAAGCAAGAATCATCCTTTTTGGAAAGGTTGCCCTGAAGACGTGCATTATTATGAATTATCTCCTAAAGATTGGAAATTGATATTTGAGTTTATCGGATGGAAAGTAGAACATGAAATAATTTATTACCAGTATCCGAGATGGATTCCCATTATTAGCTGGCTGTTAAAAAGGTATTGGAGAAAGTTTGATTTTGAAGGGTTTTACGGGATGATTTTGAAAAATGCCAAAGAATAAAAAGATAAGAACAGATGAAGTTTATTTGGGAGATTCAAAGCAGTACGTAGCACAGTTTCCTGATGATTCAATAGATATGATTGTTGTTGATTCCCCTTTGGGATTGTATAATTATGGGGCTGTCCGCTTTTCGAGGATGCCCGACGGTTCCGATGTCGAGAAGACCGAAGAATTTGAGGGAACCATTCTGCCGAACTGGTTGACAGATTGTTATAGGATACTAAAACCGAACAGGGTGATGCTTGCCCATTTTCCGTCTTCCCAGATATATACGTATGAGAATTATGAAAAGACCATGGATAATTCTATAAGGCAGGCAAGGTTCAATTTTGTTGACAGGATATTCCTTTGCGAATATCCTTTTATTGAAAAAAAGGAGTCTTTCAATAAAGAGACTGTTTTGAACAATCATGGGTTCATCAAGGTGTTTTCAAAAGGCGATCCGATCTATTTCACCGATAAGAGATTATTGGTTGATTTCAGCGAGGCTCCGGGTTTGAGTCAAAGAAGCGTCAAACTTTATAGAAAGTTGGTTTTGCAATATACCAAAAAAGGGATGGTGATCCTGGAGCCGTTTGCTGGCGGAGGGGCCTGTGGCGAAGCTGCAATTGCCCTCGGCCGGCAGTATGTGGGCATGGAAATAATGCCGAAAACATTCGCAGAAGCATATAGAAGGATACTGAAGGTAAAGAGGAATAAAAATGGATAAATTAAAATTAGTACAAGAAATCGGTAATGAAATATGTGAAGGTTGTGGGCCAGATGCAGATTGTGGAGAAGATCCAAATGAATGTTATCGTGTATTGAGTGCAATTGCTATGCTTGATGAAGAATTATGTTTAATTTGTAAAGGATGAGAAATGAAAGCTAAGTCAAAATCGTTCATTACTATGAATATAACGATGACAATTTCGGAGATAGAAGCAAGGGCTTTAGATGCATTGGCAGGATATGGAACCGATGCTTTTCTGGAATGCTTTTATAAGCATATGGGAAAAGCGTATCTTGAACCATATGAAGCAGGACTAATAGAATTGTTTGATAGCATTAGGGGCGAAATACCGCCGCATTTAAATAGGGTTGATAAAGCAAGAAAAGCGTATGAAAAGGAATAAGAATGAATGATAAAGAAATAAATAAGCAAGTTTGTCATTTTGAACAGAATAAGGTTTGTTGTGCTCTTGCTTGTTTTAGCAATCAATCATGTAATGCAAGAGATACCAATGGTAATCCAATTTATGCAAGTCTTTCTGCTATTAAAGTATTTAAAGCATTAAAGGATAAAGAATGAAAAACAGATATGGATTTTTACCACAGATGAGGGATTATGACCATATGGGGTTTTCCTGGCACCCGTATGTTATGTTCGTCAATAAGAAAGGTTATAAGTCGGAGTATATAAATATTGATAAAAATGGGTTCAGGATTACGCATAATGATTTTTCTTTAGAAATAGATAATTTATTTGTCGGCGGCTCAACGGCCTTTGGCGTGGGGGCTTCAGATGACAAATATACCATTCCATCTTTGCTATCCGGTTCTTGGTCTAATCTGGGAGGTAGAGCATATTTTTCAACCCAGGAACTGTTATTTTTTATGTTCAATCAATATAAATTTTCAAAAATAAAGAAAGTGGTAATATTCAGCGGATTGAACAACCTTATATTCTATTATCTGTCAAATGAGTATGATGAAACATACGGGACGACGTATTATCATGATACCTATTTGACGAAGATGGAAAACATATCAAAGAAGACCTGGCTGAAGAATCTGATTTCTCCAAAGAAGAAGATAGAAAAGCCAGATAAAAAAGTAGTGATAGATTTGTTGAAAAGGGATATAGGATGGTGGAAGCAGTTGAGCAAAACCCTTGATTTTGAATTGCGTTATTTCTTGCAGCCGTTCTTCAATTGGACGATGAAGGAAAAATGCTATGAAGAAAAGATATTATTTGACGAATTAGATAATAAGTCGAAGCAGTGGAGAATATTATCAAAGGAATTAGATAAGGATTATATTTGGTTCTCTGACAGCATCAGGGATATTTGCATTGACAACGAGATGCCGTTCACCGATATGAATGAGATGTTTTTGAAATATGGCATGGATGCCTGGCTTTGGGTTGACCGGGTTCATCTGACAGACGCCGGTAACGAGATTATGGCAGCAGAAATAGAAAGGAAAATAAGATGAGTTGGTATTGGTGGTTAGTGATAGGAACGGTCATATACTGCGTTTATATTTTTTGGGCTAATATTAAAGCAGGCAAAAAGGATAAGCCATCGGATAAGATTTATCCATTGAATTAGGAGAAAATATGAAAAACATAAGTTCTCAAGAAAAAGTAATTTATTTTCATTATATTAAATATGGAGCAAATCGAGAACGGGAAAAGATTGTTTCAGAATTAATAGATATGGCGAAAGAAGAAGATTGCAAAATTATGTCAAGGGCTTTTGTAATTAATGAATGTGCGGATCGTATTAAAAAGGAATAACCATGCAGGGAATATTTATAAGCCATAGAAGAAAATTAGACATAAAGGATCTGCCGGAGCATTTAAGGATATACGAAACTTATGAAACGGACAACGGGTATCATGTTTCCGTTCTGTTCAATAAATACAATGCCAAACATTTATCTTTGTTTGAATGGAACGATGATCTTTTCATAGCAAATAATGGAGTAATAATTTATAAGGATTTGTTTAACAAAGAAGCGTTAAAAGAAATATGGGCGGATTATAGACAAGGCAAGCATTTAAACGATATTCTGAATGAATGTAAAGGGCAATATTTCCTGGTCATGTTGGACGGAAATGATTTGATAATCGCGACTGATAAATTCAGAACCATACCTATTTATATGTCTAATGATAAGGGGTTTGAGATATCCAACATCTATTATCTGATGACAACCGATAAGGATATGGAATATACGATCAACAAGCAGAAGTTCGCCGAGTCGGTTTCTGCAAGCTGGAATTATCCATTATTTACGGACGGGACGATTTATAATGAGATAAATTTTCTGATGCCTGGGTCAACCTATCATTTTGGCAGGGAAAGTTTCACTTATGGCCGATATTACAAGCCGGAAGAAAGCATAAATTTTGGCAAATATCAGGATTATGATACTCTGATTGATGATCTGACGGAGGCGATAGATAAGAATTATAAGTTCCTTGAAAACGTGAAAGGGGTAGGGTGTGATATCACGGGCGGATTCGATACCAGGATGAACATGAATGAAGTTTTTGATAGGGAAGATGTCGTCTATGCTAATGATGCAACTCTATCTGATAAACACCTCACTAAAGGCAGATATGGAGAATTAAAGATAGTCAATAAGATGCGAAAAATAGGGGATATTAAAAATCCAAGTAAATTAATAGAGAATAACGATTATCAGACAAAAACCTGGATAAGAAAGAATCAAGATTATCTGTTGAAATACAATGACTGTTTTGTAATGAGTTCTAAGAGATTTTGTTATTTTTATCATAGATCAAGAGACAAGAGTATTAGTATCAATCTGTCTGGGTACAGCGGCACTGAATTGTGTACGAGAAGCCCTTATGAGATTAAAACTCCCATATTAGATGTAAATGAGTTTATAGAAAAGTTTCAGCCATACAATGATATAATAAAAGAAGAATATGAAAATGAAAATCACAAATTTCAAGCTTATCATATGGAATTACATTCATATATTTGTTCTCTTGTAAAATATCCAGAAAGAAATAAGGACGCCTACACTTATATAATCTACGTCCTGATCCAGATGAACAGCCAGCAGACCTATTGGGGAGTGGCTAACACTTTCATGCCGATGTACAGCCCGTATTATGACCTGATGGAAATCCTGTTTGAGGTTCCGCCGGAGATGAAAAATAGATACAAGATTCAGAGGTTTTTATATGATAGGATAATGAGAAAGGAGTTAAGGGAAATCCCGACTACCCACGGCTTCCCGGCCTGCAAGGTGACATGGAGAAATTTCTGGAGATTCGGCAACCTCATCACCAATGCGGATGATTACAATTTGCAGTTTTATACCTTCTTTCATAGGATTCGATTGAAACTGCAAAGGAAACTGGTCTATTATTCGCCCAAGATTGAATGGTTCTTTAATCTGGTGTCAAAGATAACAGGAATGGAATTTGGATTTTTGGACAGAACGGTTAAGCATGAGATGTTCGACCAAGAGAAGCTTGACAAGAAATTCATAAACAAGCAATTATTGGAATGGATTCTGGAGTTTGACAAGAAATTGGAGAAATATAAAAATGAATAATAAAGAAAAACAGGCCCTAAGCACAATTGCCGATTTAAAATGTTTCTGTACCTTCTGTTATAATTTACAAGTTTTAGCGGCAGAAGAAGGTTTACAAGCGGTAATTGATAAAGATACTATGTTATGTGGACAAACAGAAAATATAAAAGACATTGCTTGCAGAGCTATGGAGAAATATAATGGCTAACATCTTAGGCATATCCTGTTTCTATCACGATAGCGCCGCTTGCCTGATAAAGGACAATGAAGTAATGTCGGCAGCACAAGAGGAAAGGTTTACCAGGATAAAGCATGATAAGTCTTTTCCGACAAATGCTATTAATTATTGTCTGGATCATGCAGGTATAGGAATCAACGATATAGATATTATTGCTTTTTATGAGGACAGCGAGTTAAAATGGGATAGGATAAAGCAGACAGGTAAGAAATTTAAATTATATTCGGATTGGTGGTTTGGAAAAAGAAACATAAAGAAAGTAATAAGAAAAACTTTAGATTATAAAGGAACAATAGTAAATTTTAATCATCATGCCTCTCATGCCGGATCAGCTTTTTTAACTTCTCCGTTTGAAGAAGCGAAAATATTGACAATGGATGGTGTGGGAGAATGGGATACTGCTACTATTGGTTATGGTTTTCAGGGAAAAATAAGTAATCTTAAACAAGTAATGAAGTTTCCAAACTCAATCGGTTTATTTTATTCAGCGTTTACTTATTTTCTTGGGTTCAAGGTCAACTCCGGTGAATACAAGGTGATGGGTCTTGCCCCATATGGTGAGCCTTGTTATAAAGAGATTATAGAATCCATTATAATAAAAGATGGGGGGTTGAATCAGGAATATTTTGATTATGTTTCTGGCAATACCATGCTTAACAAAAAGTTTTATAAGTTATTCGGAGATAGGAGAGAACCGGAAACAGAACTGACCCAAAGGCATTTTAACATGGCGGCAAGTATCCAGGCGGTGACGGAAGATTGGATTTTGAAATTAGCCAACAAAGCTTATCGGGATGGAATAGAAACGAAAAACCTTTGCATGGCCGGCGGCGTGGCATTGAACTGTCTGGCCAATAGTAGGATATTAAAAGAGAGTAAATTTGAGAATGTTTGGATTCAGCCTGCCGCAGGGGATGCCGGAGGCGCTCTGGGTTGCGCTATGCTGGCAGCTGGACTGAAGAAATATTTCCGGAAATATTATTTGGGGCCGGAATACGATGATGAATATATAAGGATGTTTTTAACTCCGAAGAAAAAAAATTGGATTAAATATTTTAAATCAAATCGAGCAGGAATAATAGCAAAACATTTAGCAGATGGAAAGATAATAGGATTATTCCAGGGCAGGATGGAGTTTGGCCCAAGGGCATTAGGTAACAGGAGCATACTCGCAGACCCCAGGCCGAAGGACATGCAGGACAGGATAAACAAGGCGGTGAAGATAAGGGAGGCGTTCAGGCCGTTTGCTCCGTCGGTTTTGGCAGACAAAATGAATGATTATTTTGATACCGAATTAAAAGAAAGCCCATATATGCTTTTTACGGCAGACGCCCTTTATCCCGAAGATATTCCGGCAGTGATTCATGTGAACAATACCTCCAGATTGCATACAGTGACCAGAGAGGACAACCCAAGATATTATGATATAATAAAGGAGTTTGAAAACCTGACCGGGATTCCAATGGTGTTGAACACTTCGTTTAATGTAAGGGGAGAGCCGATAGTTTGTAGCCCGGAAGATGCCTATAAATGCTTTATGAATACGGGAATAGATATTTTGGTGTTGGAAGATTATATAATTTATAAGGAGGAAATATAATGTTTTCAAAGAAATGTTATAATGGTGGAAGCAAGCATAAATTCGAGCCCCGTTATGATGAAAAAGACAGTGGTTTAGCCAGTAGGTTAACAAAAATTAAAGGCTATTTTAATAGAGAACTTTTATATTATAATGTTTATATTCATGATATTTGTGTCTGGTGCGGAAATGTTATAAAAAGGGAGAAAGTATGAAATTAACATTGCCCATATCACCAGAAATAGATAAAATAAACTATCCTGATATTTCTGAAATATTGGAAAAAGTTCCAAGCATAAATGTTATTCAATATAAGGAGATCGGATTGTATCAAAGCTATGACCTGCCCTATGAGTATATATATCATAGCAAAGTCCCGTTGATGTCTTCCAATAAAAACTTAAATATAGAGTGGTCTGTTCATGGATTTCCAGAATTATTCTCATTCAGCACCGGCCCAGCCTGCAAAAAAGCAAGGATAAAGGATTTTTATTATGAGGCAGAAAGCCCTATTTTATCAAGAGATGAATTAAAAAAAGAAATCAAGAGAAAACTGAATATAATAAAGGAGAATTTTCCAAACAAGATAGCGATAGAGAACACCAATTATTACCCGTTCCCGGCCTATGAGCATGTGACAGACCCGGAGTTCCTATCAGAGATAGTATACGAGAATGACATTTATTTCTGTCTGGATGTAGCCCACGCCATCATTACAAGCAGGAATCTTGATAATCTTCTAAAAAGTTATATTGATGCTCTTCCCTTGGATAGGTGCATAGAAGTTCATTTAAGCAAGCCCGGTTTGGTAGCGGGATCGTGGAGAGATTTGCACGAACGGCCTGCCGAATTTGAATTTTATATGTTGGAACGCATATTAAATAAAGCAAAAGAAGATATTTACGTTGTGGTGGAATATAATCGTTGTCAGGAAACACTAATCGAAGTTTATAAAGAATTGGAGAAAAGGTTTTATGAAAAAGGAAACTAAAAAAGACAAAGAAATAAAAAGATGGCATCAGATTGTATTTTATGTTTTGGCCGACAAGAAACAGGATTTGCATGGAATCGCCAAGCTTGATTCTCCGGTTCATTTGCTGATAGCAGATGAATTATTTAAATCCATTATTCATGACCATGATCTTCGCCTATGGAGGTTTCATAGGATGTTTATAGTGTATAAGAAAGGATTCCCAGGGGTAGAAGATTCAAACCAATTCAAGTTTAAGTTCTTTTCCACCAAGGAGATTTATGATGAAATAAAGTCCAAAGTAAAATTATATTTAGATAAAAATCCAATATTGTGGGATGTATTATTAGATGTCAAATGCTTCAGTTGTTTGGAAGATAACGATATCATGGATGATCATGACGACGATTGGCCATTATTGATAAAGAAAACCTGGCCTCATTATATTTGTGGCATTTCAAAGATGTGGTTGGAGATGATTTCAGAAGCAAAGAAGGACGTTTATTGGAAAACTTATCCCGAAGATTTGGAGTTGTTTGACAGGATAAATTATTATGAAATGGTTGGGGCAGAGATGAAAAGGAAGTGGACGAGCTGGGCAAACCACGCCGTCTTTCATCATGCGAATCTGTTGTTTGGAGGACATCCAGTAAACGTGGCTTGGTTCAGGAAAAAGGTTAGGTTGAAGAAATACAAGGATATGGCGAAAAGCAAACTTATCGGCGGGGAGGTTATATTCTAATGAAAATGCCATTCGCAAAACCCAATACAACTGAAGAAGATATGAATGCGGTAGAGCATGTTTTAAGAGAGGGCAATGACAGGCTCACTGATGGGTTGGAATGTAGGAAATTCGAAACAGATTTTTATCGATATATAAAAGGCGTTACTGATCCTACGACTATTTTGATTCCTCATGCTTTGGCTACCAGTTCCTGTATGGCCGCACTCCATTTGTCTTACATGACATTGGGAATTGGGCCAGGAGATGAGGTATTGTGTCCCAGTCTATCGCATGTTGCCACAGCCCACGCAATTGAAATGGTGGGAGCAAGGCCGATATTCGTTGATTCTAATGGAAGCAATGGAAACATAGACGCTCGAAATCTGGAAAAATATATAACAAAGAACACCAAGGCTATAACGCTTGTTCATTTCCTTGGTCAAGCCTGCGATATGAAAGTGATTATGGACTTTGCAGAAAATTTTGGTTTATTTGTGGTGGAGGATTGTGCCCTTGGATTAGGATCAAAGTTTAATAATCAGCATGTCGGAACATTCGGTGATTGCTCCGCGTTCAGCTTCTATCCTGCCAAACACATTACAACAGGTGAAGGCGGGATGTTCGTCACCAAGGATAGTGAATTGTTTGAAAAAGCAAAAAGAATTATGTCATTTGGAAAAAGGGCGTACAAAGGAACTTATGAATACGATATACTCTATCTTGGCAGCAATTTCAGGATGAATGAAATGTCAGCCGCTCTGGGCAGAAGCCAGTTGAAAAGAATAGATAAGAATCTGGAAATCAGGAGATGGAATTATTTAAAATATGAGCGGGAATTAAAAAACAATTCTTTTTGTTCTGGAGGTATAGAGCAGCATGGAGCATATGCTTTTAGGTTTTATACAGGAACAGATAGGCTCCATTATATGAATAGGTTTGAAGAACATGGAATAGGATTTAGCATATATTATCCGCATCCGATAAATAGATTATCATATTACAGGAAGAAATATGGATGGAGAAAGAAGTTATATCCGAACGCAATCAAAGTGGCGGATGAATCGTTATGTTTGCCAACCGGACCACATATCGGAAAAACAGAAATAGAAAGAATAATTGAGGTTATAAATGAATGATTATCATCCTGATGAAATAGTAGGAATTTCCCTTGATTATTTGGGATATTCTAAGGTGGCTTCAAGGGCAGATAGAAGGTTTCAAGTAAGAATACCCGTTAAAAAGGAAAAGATAGAAAAACTATTAAAAATATTAAATAGAGAAGGCGTATTTAATGATGAATAGTTATGGAACATATTCTAATGTTCATAAAGGGCAAGAATGTTTAACTATAGAAACTATAAGAAAGGCAATGGATTCTATACCTCCTTGCCCTTTTGAAACATTTGCTAATGAGCATGGTTTTTCTTTAGACAAAGGCGATAAGATGATATTGCCTTGGAGATTTAAAAAAGATATTTCAAGAGAAGGGATTATTTTTAGTAAATTTGCTAAAGATATATATTTGTGTAAAGGCGATATAGTGAAAGATTTAAAATATGATAAAAGGAGATTGTATATTGAAAAATAAATTGATAACAGATGAAGAAAGAGAAGAATATTTCTTAATGAGGAATCAACCTTTTCCAGAAAATAGGAGATCGGGAAAATCTACAGGAGCAGCATTATTTAATATTGGAAAAGCTATGATTAATCCGGGAAAGGAAATACCAATCTTAGATCATTATGGAACAAAAGAATTTAATAGACATATTGCTATTGAGTTAACAAAATATATGTTAAAAACCTTGAGTTTAAAACATTTTGAATTTAAATGGAATAAAGATCATTATACAATTAAATATACTGTATTTGAGGAGGAAGATGAATAGAGAGATATTAAAAGTTATATCTGATAATTCAATATATGATTATATTGAACTTGAAGAAGCATATAAAATTCTTGAATCGTTTGATGATTTGCTTTATGCTATATCCGAAGCCCCAAAACATAATATGAATTTATGGGATATGTGCAGGATTCTTATGCGGAAGGACATTAATTGAAAAATAAAATATTATTAATCGGAGGAGCAGGATTTATCGGGAGCCATCTTGCATTGAAATTGCATGAGCAAGGCCATGAAGTACAAATAGCAGATTTCATGCGAGTCAACAACCTTATCCAGCATCAGAATAATGTCAGATACAGGAATTTTATTCTGGAAAGAATAGATCTGTTGAGAAAGAATGATGTAATAACCTTTTGGACAGATGCAAGAGATTATCATGAAGTATCAAAAAGGGTGAGGCAGTTCAGCCCAGATGTAGTTATTCATCTGGCCGCTATTGCTCATGCTAATATCAGCAATAAATCTCCTTTTGGTACGTTTGACCACAGTTTGCGCACATTAGAAAATGCTTTGGATGCTTCTTATAAAACAATAAAACAATTTATATATTTTTCATCCAGCATGGTTTATGGAAATTTTGTTTCTTGTTTTTCTTCTGTTGGACTAACGCTTGAAGAAATGGCCGTAAAAGTTAGTTTGGGAGTAGATGAAGATGCTCTATTAAAACCAAAAGGAATATACGGAGCATTAAAAGTATCAGGAGAAATGCTGGTCAAGGCATATAGCGAAATATCAGATTTAAAATATACAATCATCCGACCATCCGCCCTGTACGGCCCAAGGTGCGTGAGCAGAAGGGTCATCCAAATATTCATTGAAAATGCATTAGCAGGAAAGGATTTGACAATACAGGGAGACGGAGAAGAAAAACTGGATTTTACTTATATTGATGATTTGGTTCAGGGGGTCTGCTTGACGATAGGAAATGAAAAGGCATATAACGAAACGTTCAATATCACATATGGAGAAGGTAGAAAAATAATAGATGTGGCAAAAATGATTCAGAAAGAGTTTGGGACTATAAAAATGTTGCGTTCAGATAATATAGCAATTTATCCATATAAAATAAAAATAGGTTTATCAGAACGAGACAAACTGATGCCAGTAAGAGGAACGTTATCGGTGGACAAGGCCAGAAGGATATTAAAATATAAGCCGGAATACCCGATAGAAAAGGGAATCAAAAAATATTTGGAGTGGTATCAAAATGAAATACGATAAATGGTTGTCAAAAATATTAGGATATGATGCTTTCGTTTATGAAAAAGGTGGTTGGGGAATTGGTAAGCTAAGAAGGGCTTTGTTGAGTTTAAAGTTAGATGTTGGAGAGCGTTTTGATTTTTGGGTTATTTGCGGCTTCGATTACGTTACGACCGAACTGACCTTTGAAAGAAAACCAAAGATTTTAGTCCAATTGCACGAGACGGAAGAACCGCTGCCTGAATATCATGAGCAGATATTAAACTTGGCAGAAACCGGATTCAGCGAAGATCGTTTTCATAAAGACAAGAATATTCCTACCCAAATAGCAAATAAGATAAAGAAAGAATGGATCAGGAGTTATCTGAATAATAAAAGAGGCGAAACATTGTTGGTATCTGTGAATCTTGACGGCAAGATCAGGGGATTTTTGGCTCCTATGGTCAAGGATAATATAGCCATTATTGATCTGGTGGCTGTTCATGAGGATTTCAGGCAGCAGGGGATTGGTTTGGGCTTGGTCAGAACATTTATGACCAGATATAATAATTGCAAGGGATACAGGGTGGGAACCCAGATAACCAATATTCCGTCGATAAGGATGTATGAGAAATGCGGGTTCAGGATGACTTCTGCGAAGCATATTTTTCATAAGCATGTGGGAGGGTAAGATGATTCAAGATGAAATCATTATATTTTATATATTTATGGGTATTTGTTGGGGAACAAATGCTGTTGTGAACCATGTAACAGGTGAAAGGTTTCCAAACGAGCCGTGGAGAGTTTCGGCGTGTTTTATAGTAAATGCTTTAATTTGGCCTTTTGGGATGTTGGGATATATTATTAATAAATATATTAGAAAGGTTGATTGGTTAGAATGAGAAAAATAATTATTGATGAAGATGGAAGGGAAAGATATAAAAGAAATAGAATCGTTAGGTTTATTTTAGATGATAATAGAAACATGGATATGGATAAATTGTGGGCTTTTTATGAAAATGGGATGTTTGACTTAGAAGAACTAAAAGAGTTTTATCAATTAATAGGTTATTCAATTGATGGGTATGATGAAATATTCGAAGGAAAATAAATTATGACTCCAGACGAAAAGGCTGCCCAAGAAGCGGCAAAAGAATATAAGAAAGCAATAGATAAATATAAATTGGATGAAATAGAAGATGGTCATAGACAAAGTAGAAAAAGATATATGATAGATTCTTTCTTCGCAGGATTTTATGCAGGCAGAGATTATCAAAAGGAGAGATAAATGAAAGTTGAATTATTTAGTAATCATAAGGAATTTAAAGATCCGTATTTAAGATTAGTTGGAGAAACAGATTTTGAAAAATCTTGGCTAAAGAAAAATATAGTTGATATGAGATTGGTTGGAAGATATACCACAGAAGATTACGCAGTTTTTATTAAAGAAGAAAGAGAATAAATGATAGAATTCTTTTTAAGTTTCGCATTCAGTTTTATTTTAATCTTTTTGATTATACAGATATGCAATAAGATAGGATGGGTAAAAGAACCGCTATCAGATAGGTTCAGGGATAAGGCCGTTCCATTTATAGGCGGATTCGGATTTCTTATAGCCGCTCCCATAATGTTTGGAACGATTCCCTTTTACCAGCATTGGATTGTAATGGGATCAATGATTATATTTCTGTTGGGACTTTGGGATGATTTTTGGTTTGCCCATCCTTATACAAAATTGATAATTCAAACAGTAATAGCTTTTACTTTAGTTTTAAATGGATTCAGATTCTATGTATTTGATTCCTATATTTTGAATAATTTAATAAGCATTATCTGGATTGTGGGGTTGATAAACGCCTTTAACCTGATGGACAATATGGACGGTCTGGCGACAGGCATAGCGGTCATCATGTTCTTCATATTCTATTGCTTGACCGGGAATATGATCGCCTTGATATTGTTGGGAACCTGTCTGGCATTTCTGATATTCAATTTTTCACCGGCAAGCATATTCATGGGCGATTGCGGAAGCATGTTTTTGGGATATTGGATAGCAGTATTTTCATTATGGTTACAGCCGGATTTTAACACGTCAATTGCAATAGCCCTGATTGTTTTCATTTTATTTATGGATACTTCTTGGGTGATAATATTTAGAACTGTTGAAAGGAGAAGTATATTTATAGGAGGAACGGATCATATTTCTCATATGATGGTTCGGAGCGGATTGACAGAGAGAAAGACAATTTTATTAATGTGGCTGATAACGGCAGTAACCGGATTTATTGGTTATTGGTTTATAAGGATGGTATAATGGACTCAAAAGATCTGTTGACTAAAATAGCAGAAGCCTATTGCATACCAAAAGAAATGTTATTAGGGAACCCAAAATCAGCAACAGAAGTAAGATTGCAAAGAAGCTTTAAATTTATTCATAATGAGTATATAAATATTTTAAGAAAGGAAATATTTTTGCCTTTATATGAAAAGGTATACAGAAGATTTATTGATATTCAAGTTGAAAATAAAATTAAGTGGTTTGAATTAAATAGTATTAAAACTTTATAGGAGAAATAAATGAAAGATGCAGATAAAATAAAAGAGTTGTCAGAATTATTGAGAGATACCTGGATGATGCTTTGGCATGCAGCGAATATTGATTTTTCAAATGGGGTGACTCATTGCGGGATGGACGAAGGAAACGTAAGAGGATGGGAATTTTATCATGATTTAGAAGATAAATTATTTGATCTGTTAGGAGAAGAATATTTAGGAATGGTTAAAAGAGGAAAAATAAATAAATGAAAATATTAATAACAGGCGGAGCGGGATTCATAGGTTCCCATCTGGCAGAATTGCATCTGAAAGAAGGTGATCAGGTAACGATTGTTGATAATTTTTCTACCGGAAATTATTACAATATAAACCATTTAAAAACTTTAAAGATAATTCCGGGGGATTGCCATTATATAAGTTATTATACAAAAAAGTCAGACATGGTTTACCACCTGTCCGCCTCCGTAGGGTTTTTCAACGTATTAAATCAACCAGCAGAGTCAATAAGAAATAATGTCATTAGCACAGATAATGTTTTTAGGGCTTGTTCAAAACACAATAAGAAGGTTTTGTTCGTGTCATCTTCAGAGGTTTATGGAATACCGGAGGTGACTCATAACAGTCCTGGAAATATAAGGTGGGGCTATGCCCAGTCAAAAATGACCGGGGAGTATCTGGCGAATGCCTATAAAAAGGAAAAGGGATTGAAGGCTGTGATAGTGAGGCTGTTCAATACGGTCGGCCCAAGGCAGAGTTCCAAATACGGGATGGTTTTGCCGAGGTTCGTGAAACAAGCATTAAAAAATGATCCGATAACGGTTTTTGGTAATGGAACCCAAATGAGAAGTTTCATTCATGTAAAAGATGTGGTTAATACTCTATATCAATTAATGAATACTGATTTAGATTTTGGTCAGGTTTTTGATGTCGGAAGCGATAATTTTGTAAATATCCATTATCTGGCAACCTTGGTTAAATTTTTAGCAAAAAGCGATTCAGAAATCGTTTACAAAGATTATGAAGAAGTATACGGAGAAGGTTTTACAGATATGATGGATAGGGAAATAAATTTATTTCCGATAAAAAGTAGGTTAGGAGATATTAATAATTATAGTCTAACAGATATTATTAACGATGTAATAGAATATGAAAAGGAGAAAAATCGTGACTACAGCAAATTTTAAATTCAAAAAAGGCGAAGAAGTAAAGTGTCAGATAACAGGATACCAAGGAATCATTATTGGGCGAACTGATTGGCAAACTAATTGTAATACCTATGGCATTAAATCTCAAGTTTTAAAAGATGGGATGCCACAGGAGTCTCATTGGCTTGATGAAATTAGGTTAAATAAAGTTGGTGAAGGCATTAATATTGAAAAAGCAGAAGAACCTACAGGTGGACCAACAGATATTCCACAAAGAAATTTGAAAGGAAAATAAAATTTGAACAAAACATCAGGAAAAGCGATTTATGAAGACTCTCAAAAACCCGATTTAACCGGCCAAATAGGCTCTATATCGCGAGATCCTTTCGGGGGTAACCCCTTATATTACATTGATTCGGAAAAGGGGTTTTTCTGGGCTTCTAAGATGAAGGATTTGATCCCGTTTGTCAAGGAATATGACCTTGACTGGACGCTGAATGAGGAGGTTCTTTTCGAGTATTTTATGTTCCGCTACACGGCCGGACGAAATACCCTTATAAAAGAGGTTAAGAGGGTTTTGCCGGGAGAACTGATATTATTTGATACCCAAGAAAGAGGGATAAATAAAAGAACCTATTACGATTGGGAAGAAAAAGCTCCTGAAGAAATGATAGATTCAGAAGATAGAGCAATCAATTTTATAGAAAATAAATTAGTTGAAAATATAAAAGAAATGTTTACTGATGATTCTGCTATAATATTGAGTGGTGGGGTTGATTCATCTTTGCTGGTTGCTTTGACAAGTAAATATGTTAAAAAGGAATTTGATACCATATCAACGGTGTTTTTCGATGAGCAGGAAGACGAACATTTGTACAGCAGCTTTGTGGCCAATAAATATAATACCAGGCATACCAATTTTGTGATTGATTCTCATACGTTTGGGCAAAACTATCTTGAAGCCGTATGGCATAATGACGAACCGATAAATTTTGCTAATTCCGTGGCAATAATGATGATGTCCAAGTTCGCCAAGGAAAAGGGATTCAACAAGATCATGGCAGGAGAAGGAGCAGATGAAGTTTTTGCCGGATACGGATTCTTTGACGATCCAAGGCCATTATGGTTGAGAACCCAATATGTTTTAGCCTCTGATATATTCAATTTATTAAATTCAAAAACAAACTCAACTACATTTTTAGAATACAGAATGAATTTATTAGATGATAATCCATATACAGGAGTTAGCGGAGATCAATGGTATACGTTTTATACCTACCTCCAAACGGTATTGAATAGATTAAATAAGATGACCGTTTCGCAAGATATAGAGGCCCCCTGCCCGTATTTTACCTTGGATATGATCGAAGATATATTTTATCTCATTCCTGATAACTTGAAAGTAAAGGACGGAACAACAAAATACATACTGAAAAAGTTGGCAGAGAAATATTTTGATAAAGATTTTGTTCATAGGAAAAAGGTCGGGTTCGGCATACCTATCAATAACTGGTTAAGAGATAAAGCCGGATTGGGCAGATATGTCAAAATATTATTGGAAGATAGAACATTAAGTAGAAGCATTTATAATGCAGACGGGATTAGGCATCTGGTAAATGCCCTGTATAACAAAAAGGATTCGGAAACGTTTACGATAGCGGGTAGGATTTGGATATTGCTGAACTTAGAAATGTGGATAAGAACCTTTGTTGAGGAAAAATCAAAATTAAATCTTTAAATTTTATTGGGAATGGGTTATAATATAAGTAAGATTAATAATTGAAAAGGAAAGGAGAAGAATAATGACTTTATTACAAAAAGCACCTTTTATATTAATGGCTTGGTTAGGAGGAGCCATGCAAATCCCTGTTATTACATTTGGAGCAGGATTTTGGCAATTTAATTTGTTAGTTGCGATTATATGCTTTGGCGCTGGATTATGGATTTTATTAGATAAATAAATATGCTATCAATATTCATGGAATACAGGCCCGATCTGACAGAAATACTAAACGAGGACAAGCCTTACAATCTGTTGGCAGTGACGCCGAAGGCCTGCTTTGATCTGGATACTCATAATGAGAAGTATAACATACCGGATGATTTTGCCATAGCGGAAGAGGTTGATTTTGATGTCCTGTTTGAAGAAATGGAACAAAAAGATGTCAATCCCCTTTTTATGATAGCCTTGAGCCATATATTCCGGGCAAAGAATTATTGGAAAAAGTTCTTGGAAAGGTATAAAGAGGAATTGAAGCCGACCCATTGTCTATATTACGGGAGCGAATCCAAATTTTTGATCGAAACGTTAAAGAAAGAATTTAATGAAAGATTTCATAGGATAGATTAAAATTATGAGTGTTAAATATGCTTGTTTTAATTGCCGTAAAATATTAAAGGTATCTGGTTTTAATGCTGTTAATGAAGTTGGGCGTATATATTGTGATGGTTGCGGAACGAATGAAGATTCACTTGAAGTAATAAATGAGTCTGAATTTAATATAGCAATAGTGAAGTATATTAAAAAGAAATAATGAAAGAATTTATAAGACATAAAATACAGGATTTCTTGCAATATAGCAGCAAGCATAGAGGCCAAAATGCGATATGCTTTCCGTTCCTGAATCATAATATGTTGGATATCATAAACAGCGTCCAAAAGAACAAATATCCATATCAAATAAAATTCTTACCAAAAGTGGATAATAGGCATTTTGAGAACAGGTATCTGACCTTTGAGCATCTAAATGAAAAGAAAGAATTGTTTGATAACTACTCAATGCAAATAGAGCGGTTTTTCATAGACAACAAAGTGAAGTATTATGTCTTGGACAGGCTGACCAACGATGACCTTTATTTGCATGCTGCCATCATGGGAGCCAAGACTTCTCCAAAAACAGAAATAGTGTATCTGGATCATGGGGAATCAGGCCAGTATAATCTGCCGTATGAAATATACTGGACGTCGTTCACCGATTATTATTATGTCGGCAATACTGATATGAGGGGATATGTGGAAAAGCTGGCAGAAAGTCTGAATTCAAAAACCAAGATAAGAGAATGGAAAAGAAGGTTGCCGGAAAAGAAAGAAACCAGAAAAGGATTATTGCTGTACGCCCCTGCGTTCCACGAATTGGGAACATTTGGCAGTTCTTATTCGGACGTATTGAAATACCAGGTCAGGAAGCATATGTTGTTCGCCTTGGAAAAGTTGGCGGATACCCATAAGCTGAAGGTTATCTGGAAGTACATGAAGGGTGAAGAAGGCTTTGACGCCGTACCGGAAATCATAAAGAATTACAGGTTGAAGAACATCAGATACGAGTTGAGGAACAATTTCAATTTTTGGTTGTCAAGGGCGGAGTTCTTTGTGGCCGACTGCGTCTCGACAACCTTTTACGATGCTATGGATTTGGGTATCAAGAGCTTGGCCTTGTGGCCGAGCATCCTAATGGATATAAGGCCGGACGTTTTGAAAAGGTTCGGAGAGTCGATATACATTTATGACAGCATTGACCAGGCCATAAAGCAGTTGCAGTATTTCTTGGATCAGAAGTTCTGGTATCAGGTCAAGGTTCCTCATAGCCCGGATTTATTTCCTTGGGAGGAAAATAATGGAAAAATGTCTTGATTGTAATGGAAAAGGAAAAAGAGAAGATCAAAAATTTAATATGTTTCGATGTTTTGGATTATTATCTAAAAAATGGGTAAAATGTAAAACTTGTAATGGTGAGGGAGTTGGATATATAGAAAATGGAAAGTTTAAAAAATATGGAATGTTAAGGCATATGTATCCTGGAGTTAATTATTAATATAAAGGAGGAATAATATGTTTGCCGAACCGTTGTCAGAAATGTATGATATATTTTCGGTAGATTATGCCGGGAATATGGGATTGATCACCTTGGTAGTAATTGTAGGAATATTGATATTCAGATGGAAGATAAGAAAACCCAAAAAATAAGGAGAAGAAAAATGAAAAGATTAAATTTGATTATGGTTTTATTGGTCTTTGGGTTAACAATTTTTGGGTGTGCTGCTTTACAGTCAAAACTAATAGAGCAAAAAGAAGTGCCAAAGCTAAAGTCGGTTTATACTTATGATGGCGAGTTTGATCCGATGGTATTTTTCGACTGGCAGGATGCTGCATCTTGGCCTCATGGGAATCATATTCATATTTTAAAGATAAATCCTAATGTTGATTCTGATGTCCCAGCGGTTGAAATAGTGATTGTTGAGTTAGATAACAATCCTTATGGATATCACAGGATAATGGCTTATAGATATGTGAAAGGTGAATTTGAAATCGAATATGTCTTTTATTTAGATGGAAAAGGCCATTATGAGCAGATCGAACCACCTAAAGTTCTTGATAAATCAATGGGGATATAATGAAAAAAGGAATCTTAATACTCGGAGACCTTATGCTTGGAAGAGATATGGTCAAGGAGATAGAAGAAAAGGGATTGCAGCATTATTTCGATCCGATAAAGCATCTGATGGAAAATCGATATGTGGTTGCCAATCTTGAGTGTGTCCTGGCGGATGATCTGAAGCCAAGGGAAGACATTAAGAATCCCTTGATAGCCCCTACTTGGATGGCAGAGCAGCTAAAGGCGGTAGGGGTTGACGCTGTCAGCCTGGCTAATAATCACATAATGGATTGCGGAGAAGAAGGAAAGGAGTCAACCAAGGATAGTTTGACTATCAACGGAATAAATTATTTTGGTGATAAGAATATATTAGTAAAAATAAATAATAGATTAGTCAGTTTTACTTCCAGTTGTGCTCCATTTAATATTCAACAGTTCGTTTCTCCTATTTCAGATTATAGAATATTCATGCCCCATAGTGGGATAGAGCTGTTTCAATATCCGTTACCGAAGGACGAACAGCTTTATAAGCAATTAGTCAAATATAGCAGAGTTGATTTGATAGCCGGTTCCCATTCCCACTGCATCCAGACAGGGGAAAGATATCTGGATAGTTTCATATTTTATGGGTTGGGGGATTTCATATCAGATTGCCATAAGAATTGGGAATTGTTCTGGGAAGACGAAGCCCATCCAAAGAAATTTGGTTTTGTCAAGAAAGAATATGCCCAATACAGGTTGTTTGATTCCTTAATTATAGATATAAATTTTGAATCTTTTAAGCCTGAAGTTAACATTTATACATATAATAGTTTACAAAATAAAATTATTACCAATTGCAGGTTTGAAAATCTGGTTTTCAATTATTCTTTTGACAACGAAGTATTAAAGGAAAGGTATCGGATAGAAGAGGAGTTATGCAAAACGATAAAATAAAATCGGGATTTGAAAAAGGCAAGAAATACGGCTTCGGAGCATTACCGCCATTGGCATTGATGGAAAAACTTTCGGGGGAATTATTTTTTCATTTACTTAATATGACAGAAGTAGTTGGCACTGGGATTAGTATAGAAAATCCAGCAGAGTTAACAGTTTTTATTCATAAATCTGTTAAGGATATAAGCCATCTTCCAAAAACATATAAGAATTATAAAGTAAATTATGAATTTTCAGAATATCCAGAACTTTCATAGGAATATATTATGCAAAACTTTGAAGGAATAATCAGAAAAGATCAAATCCAAGATGTCAAATTCCAAATCGCCGGAGATATTTATGAGGACGATGCATGGGAATTTGATAATGCCCAGATCATACCAAGGCAGTATTTTGAAAAGTATTATAAGATAAAAGGGATGATCAGTTTTACAAGATTTAATGGAAATTATATGTTTGTTTATCCATTGGAAGATTGTGTTAAAATAGGAACAGATCAAAATTCTATTCATCCGTTATATTATACAGAATATGAAGATGCCTTATACTATTCCTGGAATCTTGATCGTCTATTAGATATGCTGCCATACAAACCAGAATTTAATTGGCACAACCTGTTTAGTTGGTTGTTGGTCGGCCCAGCGTATTATAACAATGAGACAAGATTCAAGGGAATAAGAAGATTAGAAGCCGGACAAGGAATAATTTATAATTGTGATGGAATAAATCTTAGTGAACCGGAACCAGCCAGATATAAACCCGATTATTCAAGATCATATGATGATCATTTAGAAGCTGTTAGGTGGTCTTTAGCCAACGCCATTAGGAGACGGGTCAAAATGGCGAAGGTCGTTGACAAGGCCATATTGATGAGTCTGTCGGGCGGGTTGGATTCGAGAATTATTTTAGCCGAAGCGGTCAAGCATTATGACAACATAATCTGTTATACTTACGGAGAAAAGGATTTTGAGGAAAAGGCAATAGCAAAAGAAGTGGCAGATTATTACGGTTTGAAGCATATTGACATAAACATAGACAGGCAGAATTATATTGACAATGCAAGAAACGAGGCAAATATATCAGGCGGAATGTCCTTGTTCAAGCATATGCCTCAGTATATATTTTCCAAAGAGCTGAGAAATCTGAATCCTTATGGGATCATGTTCGGCTCTGCCCTGGATCTGTTGTTGGGTAATAGTTATCCGGTAATAAAAGATAGATTTGCAAATCATAAAATAAGAAGTTTATTTTTAGAACAAGAAGAAGATAACAAATTATATGATTATAGCATGAATTTAATTGAAAATAATTTAAAAGATAGGGGTTATTTTCAAGAAGGAAATCAATTCAATGTTTCTTGCGAATACTATATAGATACAAGGGTAAAAAGATGGTATAACAGGAATCTGATTTATCATCTGATGAACCATAGGCTGTTGTTGCCGACATATGACAATGATTTCCTGGAAGCCGTTTACCAGGTTCCTTGGGAATATAGAAAAGATGATGAGTTCAGGGTGGATTTGTTGAAGCTGATAGATTACGGGGTCAGCAAAATAAATTATAACGTAACAGGACAGCCCGCTTATGTAAAAAGCCCATATTTAGGTTTGTTCAGAAAGCAGAAAGCGGTAGTAAATACAATAAAGCATGATTTGTGGATAAAAGATAAAATATATCTGCCGTCGAACGCCTACGATTTTAACATGCTTGAATGGCTTCGGGTTTATCCAGAATATCAGAAGTTTACAAGGGAAGTATTGGTATCGGATGATTCAATATTGATTGAGAAATATTTTGATAAAGGGGAAGTAGAAAGGTTGATTGACAGGCATATAGACGGAGTGGAAAATAATCATAAGGAAATAACCATGCTAATATCGGCAGAGTTATGTTGTCAACATTATTTAAATAAGGAGAAAAGAGATGAAAGTTAAAAGAAGTTCATGGCATTACAAGGTTGGTTTGTTAGGATCATATGAAAGTAGTAGAGATAATTTATGCGTTCATTTTTGGTCGGTCGTAATTAAGATAGCGGTAGCAATTTTTGTACCTTCTGGCTTAGGTATCGCAGCCTATTATTATTTTATCGATCCGTTTTGGGTTTCCACTACGATTATGCTCACATTTATTTTTTCTGCGATTGGATTGCCGGCATTAGCAATTTATTTCTTAAGAAAGAAACTTGGTAAAAGTCCAGAAATCCCAGGCAGTAATATTTTAATCGAATACCTAAAGGCAAAGAAAGCTAAAATTTGTCCATTGATTGAGTACGTAGATTAGAATAAAAGAGGGAGATTAATTATGAAAAACAAGTTAATAATTTTTTTAATCTTCATTATTGGATTAATAATAACTAATCCAGTTTATGGAAGTTCTGAAAGAAATCTTCCTGATGGTTATAAAATTGTAACTAACGGTCAATATTATAGATGGGTTGATAATACTGGTTATATGTCTATATGGGATAGAGATTCTGAGGAAGAAGCCGCAGATAAGGCTTGGAATTGGATTAAGTTTCTTGCGAAGGGGAAAAGAGATAGAGATAGTAGAAATTGGAAAAAAGTTAAAGGATTTAAACATGTAACAATTAAAGAAATTAAACAAGTAACTAAAGAAGAAAAAAAGGAATTAAAACAAACAGCAAAAAAAGAAAAGGAGAAAGTTAAAATGGGACTAACATTTGGGACATGGGTTTTATTGTTTATTTTTATAGTAATTGTGGCCAAAACGGCTCATTACATTTCACTAAAAACTATTTTTAAACCAACTAAGAAAGTTGCTCGTTATGTCGGAAAAGAGTGGGAAGAATCTTAAAGTTCAAAAGAGGGTAAGTAGCTCAGTGGTCAGAGCCTCGGCCTGTTAAGCCGATTGTCGAAGGTTCAAATCCTTCCTTGCCCTCCAAAAGGAGAAAAGATATGAAAGAATATCGTATTTGTGAAAATCTTCATGGAAAGTTTAAAATTCAATATTTTAAAACCACGTCAATATTAGGCAGAATATTATGGCAACGATGGGTTGATGGTTGTTTTAGTTGGGGATTAGATCGTTATGTATTAAAAACATTTGATTCTTATGAAAAAGCAGAAGAACAGATACAAAAATTTAAAGATGAAGATGCCAAACGGGCCGAAAATAATGGTAAAGAATGGCGATGCATGGGAGTAATATAAATGCCGGAAGTAAAAATGCCCTACGGCAAATTCAAAAATAAAACTATGGAAGATATTCCAAGTTCATATCTCAAATGGTTGGCTGAGAATTTCAAGATAGAGGAAATATGCGAAGCAGCAGACAAGGAATGGATATACCGGGAAACGTTCAATCTGCATTGGTATGAAGAAAAGCAATGGTTTAATAAAAGGCAATAAAGGAAAGATAATGGGAGCTGAATATAAATTAGTAGTAGGTTCAACAAAAACTTTATCAGAAAAAGTCAAAGGCTGTTTATCCGCAGGATTTGTTTGTTTGGGTGATCCTTTTAGAACAGGAAATAGAATTTTTGTATCAGGAGATTCAGCTTATCCAAATTCTTGTGAATATACAGCAGAAATTGCTCAAGCAATGATAGCTTATTATGGAATAAAAAAGGATAAAGAATGAAAATACTCGGATTGAACGATGCCCATGACGCGACCGCCTGTCTCATGATTGATGGAGAGGTTGTTGCCGCTGTTGCTGAAGAAAGGTATTCAGGCTTAAAAGGCGACTACGGATATCCCAAACATTCGATTGATTATTGTTTGGAATTTGCAAACCTGAATCCAGAGCAAATAGATATAGTAACCGTTCCTTCTCATGGTTGGAATCCGGTTCTTATAAAACTGAAGAGAAATAGTAATTTTGAAGTTGAGGATTGGATCACAGAACAGCATGAGTTCTGGAAATGGGAGTTAGAATTAATTGATGAGCATATTTGTTTTAATAAACCAAATTATTATGATATTTACAAAGATCGGGCAAAAAATTGGCAGTTAGATAAATATTATCCTTTCGACCATCTTATTAAAAATTATCAAGATAAATATGCAGGTTCAGATATCATAAAAGAAGCCCAAAAAGTAAGGTTGAAATATATCCAGGAGCGGTTTCCCAAGTCGAAGATCAAGGTGACGACGCATGAAGATGCCCATACATATTATTCATATTACGGAAGCCATCTGGCAGGTCAAGAGGTGTTGGCATTGACGGCAGAAGGGGTAGGCGATTATAGTAATTCAACGGTTTCAATATTTAATAAAGATGGAAGAAAGGAAATAAGTTATTCAAAAGAGATGCATTTAGCGCATGTTTACCAATATGCCACATTAATTCTTGGCATGAAGCCAGCACAGCATGAATACAAGGTGATGGGTTTGGCCCCATATTCAAACAAATATGAGGAAGAAAAATCTTACCAAGTATTCAAAAACATTTTAAAAGTAGATGAAGATTTAAGAATTGTTTATGACAAGAAGCCAAGGGATTTATATTTCCATTTTAAAGATGCATTGGAAGGCCATAGGTTCGATGGCATAGCCGCAGGATTGCAAAGATGGACGGAAGAAATACTCTGCAAATGGGTTGAAAAATGTGTCGAGAAAACAGGGATAAGAAAGTTGGTGGTATCAGGTGGGGTGTTCCAGAACATAAAGGCATGCAAGGCCATATCAGAGTTGGAGTGTGTTGATGACATATCGGTATTACCTGCTACTGGTGATACATCCACAAGCATAGGGGCCTGTTATTACCAGAACGGAGGCGGAAAGCCTTTAGAGCATATGTATTTGGGGCCGGATATTGAATCAATGACTTATGGTTTATTTAAAGAGTTAAAAGAAAAATATGAAATATCAGATCATAAGTCATCTGATGGATTTGGTTATGAAGGAACTAAGAAAGTTGCCAAACTATTGTCAGAAGGAAAAATAATAGCAAGATGTTCTGGCAGGATGGAGTTTGGTCAACGGGCTTTGGGAAACCGAACCATCATGGCCGACCCGCGCGATCCAAAGATAGTAAAGCGGCTAAACGAAGCCATAAAGAACCGAGATTTTTGGATGCCTTTTACGCCCTCGATACTCAAACCATATTTTCATGCATACGTGGTTAATACCGACCAGCTTGATTCAAGGTTTATGTGTATGGCCTTTGAATCTACTTGTTATGGAGAAGAAGATTTTGCAGCGGCGATACATCCAGCTGATACTACGATTCGGCCCCAATTGGTAGAGCGGGAAATAAATCCAGAATATTGGAATATAATAAATGAGTTTAGAAAATTGACAGGAGTAGCCGGAATCCTGAACACGAGCTTCAATTTACATGGAGAACCGATCGTGCTCGGAGCCAAAGAAGCATTACGAGTATTCGAGAACAGCGATATTGACGGACTAATTTTAAATGATTATTTGATCTTAAAGAAGGAGTAAATTGTGATATCTAATATTGTATTAGAAAAAGCCCAAAGAAACTTTGACAAAGAACATCAAATAGTATTAGATAGGTATGATAGGATTTTTTGTATTCGAAGTAAAGTTTGTCCTGACTGCTCTTCAGATTTATCAATGAAAGAAATCAAACATATGTTTACATGGCTAACTGGCCGTTATAAAGAGGAATATGTTTGTAAATGCGGCTTTTATGAGATTATAAAAGTCACTATGGATTAATATGAAAAAACTATCCGATTATAAAGATGAAGAAAAGCAGGACATAAGAGAGTCGGTAAATCTGCATGGCAAGAAGATCATTGATTCCTTTTACGAGGAAGGCCATCAAAGGATAATAGATGATAGTTACGGCCTTTGTACTGATTGCAAGGAATTTAAGATCACCAAGATGGAGTTTGGAGAAGTCTTCGCCGAATGTAATGTTTGGGATAAGAGGAGAACCAGCCAAAGAAGGGTGACGGAATGTTCCGCTTATATAAAAAGAGGTCAGATGACGCTGTTTGATATGCAGAACATCGCTTATTTGATAGAGGTCGATACCAAGAAGATAGGATTGGTATAATGAAAAACCCAAAATTTCATAGAAAAGCGCGTTGTGAAGGATGCGAAAAAATTCGTTCTATTGTTGAAACAAACAGCGAAAACTATTATTCAAGTTTTATTTGCGTTGATTGCGTTTTGGAATGTCTGGCACTTTTGATTGAAAACGGGGCGGAATAATGGATAAAATAGCAGTGTTAGTCCCCATAAAAGAGAATAGTAATAGGCTCCCAAGAAAGAATTTTAAGAAATTAAAAGGAGTAGAATTATGGAAATATGCTTATGATGCAGCTTTAGTATTTTCCCTTAATGAAAGATATAATACGTGGCTATATGTATCGTCCGAATATTTAGATTTAAGTAAAGAATTTATAGGTAAAAGGTTTATTCATAGACCGCGATATTTAAGTGAAGATCCTGCCCAATTATGGGATGTGTGTAAACATGCTTTGGGTTATATGGAACCAAGACCAGATACTTTAATAGTCGCGCAGCCCAGTAATCCCTTCGTGAAAGCAGAAGACATAAAAAATTGTTATGACTTATTCATAAAGCATGACAGGAAAACAGTAAGGAGCGTGACCAAGATAAACAAGCAGGTATGGAGGCCAATGGGTTTATATGAAGGAAAAGAGCCCAAAAGCGAAAGAGTAAAGGTAATAACCCCGTATAGCACGAATTCCTTTGTCGGAAACGGCTCGATAGTCATCATGGATGTTCAAAGGTTTTTGAAGGAAAAGACCCTGGCCGATATAGTCACCATTCCTTATGTTATGCCGCCCGAACGCTCGATTGATATTGATACCGAATTGGATTTTTATATTGCTCAAATGATAATGGAGAGGAAATTATGAATAAGGAAGATCTGATAATAACGAATCATGCGAAGGACAAGTACAGGGCTTTGGATGCGAAGTGTCCCGAAAGGGACATAGAATTTATGATAAGGCAGCTTTTCGAGAAGTCGAACAAGGAGCCTATGTCTGCCGGCCTCATTAAGCGCATTATGCAGAACGATTTTCAGGACGCCACATATTACCGTTTTGGCAGTCTGCGTTTCGTGCTCTGCGGGGCAGTACTCGTCACGGTGGAAGAGGATCAGTTCGGATATTCTGGCGAAGGATATATCAAAAAGAATACGAATAAAAGGAGATGAATAATAATGATTTTAGATTTTATTAAAAAGCAGTATAATTATTTATTGCAAAGATTAAAAGAAGCTAAAAAAGAAGATGAAGAAAGAGCAAAACCCAAATGTCTTTTTTGCTATACCACTTCAAATTTATTAAGAGAAGGTGAATATCATAATATCGGAGTTTATTCTGGGTTTATGTATTACGATTATCATGAAAAATGTTTATTAAAGATTTTAGAAAATCCTAAAGAGTTTGGTCATAAAGCGGTAGATAAGGCTTTGCATATTAATTATTTGATAGAAGTTAGATTGAAAGCAGAAAATAAAAGAAAAGAAGATACAAAAAAGGCTGTCAAAAGAATAAAAGGAGATGAATAATGATAGTCAAGTCAAAAGTATATTGCGAAGATTGTGTTTATTGGAAGAAAGCAACTTTATCACCTCATGATGAATATTGTTGGCCTATTACCAAAGAAATAAAAATACCTGCAAATCATTATCACAGAGATAAAATAAAAAAACAAACGGTAGATTTTTCTCCAGAAGAACAGAATAAAAATAATGATTGCAAATATTTTAAATTGCCGTTCTTTTCAAGAATTATGAACCAAATATGTTAGGAGATAATAATGGATTGGGAAAAGATACATAAAAATTTAAGGAATCTGGCCGATTCGCCATACAAGCCGGAAGCGGAGTCAGCAAAGAAGAAGGCCTTGGAAATCAAGAGGAAGCTTTACGGCAATAAAAAAGGGCCGACAAACGTCACGAGATCGACGGAAACCAAAAGCAAGCAATCCGAAGCCATGAAGCAAAGATGGAAAAATCCAGAATTCAGAGACAAGGTTTTACGAGGAAGAAACACAAAAGCAAAGATGGACCTTTATGATGAGTTGGCGGGAGAACTTGTTATATTCAACGACGGATTTTATAAGGTCGCTAACGTTAATATGGGAACGATAAATCATGACAAAAAAAATATCTGTTATAATAAATAACTATAACAAGAAGCCATATCTCAAGAGATGTTTGGACAGCGTGTTGGATCAGACCTATGAGAATTGGGAGATCATATTCTGGGATGATAATTCCACTGATGATAGTTGGAATATGGCAACAGAATATTTTAAGGAAAAGATAGAAGATAATTTGCTTTTATTAAAAAGATTTAAGGTATATAAAACTTGTTGGGAAATAAAAGGTGAACATGAAGTCGATTTACCTTTAGGCGTAGTTAGATGGCTGGCCGTTAAGCAGGAGTTGGTCAAAGGAGATTATATAGCATTTCTTGATGCAGACGATTACTGGCATCCAAGAAAATTAGAAAAACAGATGGGGCTATTTAAGGAAAATCCTGGCATAAAATTGGTATTTTCTGATTGCCAATATTTTGAGTCAAAGGAAGTCCAGATAGATAATTGCCCGGCCTGGCAGACAGAGGAACATTTATTTGGAACATTCCATGAGAGATATAAACCATTAATGGATAATGATCCTTTTATGGGGTTGTTGTTGGGCTATAAATTTAAGCCTTGGTTGAATAGTAATTTTATGCCGATGAGCACTCTTGTTTTTGAAAAGGAATCCTTCTTTAAGGTAATGGGAAAATCCACCCATTATACGTCAGGAGAAGATTTTGACTGGCTGTTCAAGATGACGGCAAAATACGATTGTGGATTCATACCAGAAGTATTATCATATTATAGGATAAACGTTCCCGGGTCGGTCAACAACCAGATATCCATGAGCCTGAAAGCCCAGTGGAACGAGATAGACGTTATCAAGAAGGCAAAGGGATATAGGGAATTGACAAGATGGCAAACAGCAAGATTTTATTTTAGGTTGTTTGTGATGTACTTGAAATTGGTATATAAACAATTGCAGGAGGCAAAGGTATTATGATGAATTTGTTATATTTTATAATATTGGTGTATCTTATATCAATGGCTATGTGTAGTTTAACTCATTTTCTTATGGAAAATCATCGTCAATTAAAAAACTGGAAAGATTTTTTTCTTATGACATGCTTGCCTTGGGTATTATTTAAACTTATTAAAGATAAGGAGAGTTTAAAATGAAAAACATACTGATAACAGGAGCGAAGGGCTTTATAGGATCTAACCTGATCAAAAGGTTGAAAGTCACAGAAGATTGCATAATTGAAGAATGTTTGTTTGATATTAATAATGGCAATGTAGTCAGGTATTATAAGTATGAAAATCTAAAGAGAATACATGAGATTTACAATTTTGCCTCCACCCCATCTCCATCAAAGTTTGTAAAGAACCCGGTAAAGGTTTTGCAGACCAACACGATTGGGGTGAATAATCTGCTGGAGATAGCCTTGTACAAAGGGGCCAAGTTCTTTCAGGCGTCCACCGTCAGCATATACGGAGAATCAGAGTATTTACAGGACGAAGCCTGCAAAGGGTATGTCAATCCAATAGGCTCAAGATCCTGCTATGACGAAGGCAAGAGGGCCGCAGAGGCTTATTGCTGGAACTATTGGGATCAGCATAGGATAACAGTAAAGATAGGTCGTTTGGGAGATACATACGGGCCGGGAATGAGCCTGGATCACGGCGGGGCCATTCCGACATTCATCAAACAGGCATTGAATAATGAGCAGATAAACATATTCGGTAGCGGAGAGCAGTATAGAACCTATTGCTATATAGATGATACGGTGGATGGCATATGCAGGTTGATGAACGACCCTTATTATAGCCTGATGAACCTGGCCTCCGATGAATATGTGACCATAAAGCAATTAGCCCAAGAGATAGTAGAATTGACAGATTCAAAATCTGTTATTAATTATGTTTCATCAAGGCAGGATGATATTACTCGAAGGGCAATAGACATATCGGCGGCAAAATCAGAATTGGGGTGGGAGCCGAAGGTAAAATTGGAAGACGGATTGAAGGAAACAATAACCTATTTTAAAGGAGAAATGAAAGGAGATTGAAAATGAATTATTTGTGGGTTTATATAGTTATTTATATGATTACGGGAATTTTTGGATACGGCATTACATTTGCTTCTATGCAGGGAATGTTTCCTGATTTAGCAGAAGAAGGTTATCGTGGTGATTTTACATTTGCGGTTTTTGTTGGACTACTTGGCCCTGTTGGGTTGATTGCAATGTTGTTTATGTCTTCATTTGTAAAACATGGATTGAAGTGGAAATAGAAATTAGCAAAATAAAATGTTCTGGATAACATTAGTAAAAATATTGGAAGCAGTAGCCTGGCCCATAGCCGGAGTGGTAATGATGTATTTGTATACCAAGACTTTTGAGGATTAATATGAAAACAAAAATCGAGCAGTTTTTTAAATCGCCATTATGTCTTAAAACGAATTTATATTCATAGCCTTTTTATATTGGGTTTTATTCCTTACGTTCTTTGGGGAGCGTATCAAGGGATTAAAATATGGCGGGAACATTATTGGATGATGAGGCAGAGTTAGGTATATGGCCGAATGGATTATGACCTATACGGGCAGGAAGTTCTATCCGCTTGATCCAAGGATAGAGGACATCCATATTGATGATATAGTCAACGGGTTATCGATGAAATGTCGATTCGTCGGCCAATGCAAAACCTTTTATTCAGTCGCCCAACATTCGGATCTGGTATCGAGGAAATGTAAAAAGGAATATGCCTTGAGGGGGTTGATGCATGATGCTGCGGAAGCCTATTTGCCGGATATTTCGAGGCCAATAAAATCAGAGCCGGAATTAAAAAGGTTGGTGGAGATAGAAGAGCAGATACTTAAACTGATATTCAAGAAATTTCATTTGAAATATCCACTGCCAAAGAATATCAAGGAAGTAGATAATAGGCTCTGCGTAACCGAAGGTCGGGATCTGATGCATGATATATCTGAATGGGAATTGGCAGAAGAATATAAACCTTACCAGATGACGATAAAACCAGTGGGAGATCAGTTAGCAAAGAAGATGTTTATGACAAGGTTTAGGCATTTGACCAAGAATAATTGGAGTAAATAAT
>SDBV01001308.1_pt1 | contig 37620 bp, 26 predicted proteins | sample 2277081 | NCBI WGS metagenome assembly SDBV01 (sample SAMN10402039, study PRJNA504765) | marine sediment metagenome | isolation source: marine sediment core GS10_PC15, 223 cmbsf | place: Arctic Ocean: Southern Knipovich Ridge | collected 2010 | reverse complement strand
GTTGGCTATTGACGATATACACTTCTTGGCCAGCAAGAAAGCAATGCAGGAGGAATTTCTGCATACGTTTAATACGATAGATTTGGCAGGGAAGCAGGTAGTGCTGGCATCGGATGCCCACCCAAAGATGATCGGACAACTTTGTGAATCGTTAGTAAACAGATTCGTTTCGGGTATGGTCGTGAAAATGGAGACCCCGGACCTTGCAACGCGGTGCGAAATTTGCCGCCAGAAGGCCCGAACCATGAACAGGACCATTCCCGATTCGGTCATCGAGTACATTGCAGAGAAGATGCACACCAACGTCCGGGAGTTGGAGGGCGCGCTGCTAAAGGTCGTCGCATTCGCGTCGCTCGGCAGTGACAAAATAAATCTTGCGATGGCCCAGGCAGTTCTCGCTGACCACATCTCGCGGACAGATCCGATAGTTCACGTTTCGGACATCGAGTCAGCCGTCGCAACTTTTTTCGGTATCACCCCCGCGGACATTCACTCGTCAAAAAAGGACAGAACCGTCAGCCTTGCAAGGGCGTTTAGCATGTATATCGCACGCAAGTATACAAAGATGTCCTTCCCTGAGATCGGAAGAGCCATGGGCAACAAGAATCATGCCACGGTGATTTTGGCTTGTAGAAAGATCGAAGATTTTCTTGCTCGAAACGCTGAGATCAAGTGGGTCGGCCATTCCGGAAACAGGCTCGCCAGGACAAAAGATGTTTTCAGCCAGCTCATAGAAAGCATCTCATAAGCGGGCAGGTTTATGATGGGATGGTTGCTGCGCAAAAAAAAGCGACGCCAAGGAGGGCAGCGCCACTTTTAATCACCCTCGAAAGGGTAAAAATCAATATATTGTGAGGAGAGAGTTACGGTTTTCATTGCGAAAACCTTAGTCGAGCATAGATACGCAGAGTCTGTGCCCGAGTTCAAAACATTTCTTTAAATAATCTTTTTTCGGCCTAAAACCCGGTTTCTTTGCATTTAAACCTGGTTTTTAAATTATTTTTATTTTTTGTGTTGACAACTTGTACAAATGTACGATATCCTGATTGTACAAACGTACAAGAAAGGAGATTCACATGAAAAAGGCATCGATACCACTTAGCCCATCCGAGACCGAGGTGCTTCGGATCGTTTGGGGACTTGAAAACGCAACGGTTCAGGATGTTTGCCACGGCCTGCCTAAGTCGCGAGACATCGCTTATGCCACGGTTCAAACGCTTTTGCGCCGGCTGGAAAAGAAGGGATATGTAAAACACCGCACTCAGGGCAAGGCCCACGTATTCTATCCGATCAAAAAGCAGGAAGAGGTCATCGGTTCTGCGGTAGGCTCATTCGTAGATAAGCTGTTCGGCGGAGATCCCGTTCCCCTGGTCCAGTACCTGGCCAAACACGGAAAGCTAACTTCTGACGATATCAGCAAACTCAAGAAGATGGTAAACAAAAAAGGAACCGGAGGTGCCAAATGAGTCCGCTTACTGCCATAACAGATTATCTGTTGAGCCAGAGCGCTCATATTATCCTTTTGTTTGCTGTAGTAGCATCCGTTTGTTTTGCGCTTAGGAAAAAGACAGCGCACCTGCGATATCTCCTCTGGCTTATTATTATCGCCAAATGCCTTGTCCCCTCGCTGCTTACGATTTCGCTTGCGATACTCCCGTCGGACCCTGCACCGGCTGTGCCGATTATGATCGAAGCGCCGTTGGATATGGCTCCTGTTTTAAATGCTCCGCAGCGAACCATTTATGCAGCCCCCGTTGCTGCCCCTACGCTCTTTGAACGATTGGCCCAGGTACCGCCAAAGATGTGGTTTATGTATCTATGGATCGCAGGCGTTATCATTTATGCTATTGTAGTTATCGCAAAAGCGGTTCACTTAAACAGCTATCTTGTAAAAAACAGAAAGTCTATTTCTGAGGGCCTGCAGCATGAGTTTGACGCTATTTTAGATAATCTGCCCACCTGCTACATGGTTAAGGGTATCGCCCAGCCGTTCGTATGGGGCCTTGTCAAGGGCAGCATCTACCTGCCTGCCAATTTCATACGCAGCACAAGCCCCGCTCATCGCAAACAGATCATCAGCCACGAAGCAGGGCACGTAAATCGATATGACCCCTTGGTAAATCTATTACAGATAATCGCACAGACGGTTTTCTTTTTTCACCCGCTGGTCTGGATCGCCAATCGCGTCATCCGCGCAGAACGAGAAAAGTGTTGCGATGAGATTGCTATTGCAAAGCTTAATGCAACGCCCAGGGACTACGGCAGCGCAATAGTAGAGACGCTCGTAAAAGAATACGAATCGACTATACCGATACCATCCATGGCGATAGCAGGGCCGATCAAAAACATCGAGGACCGCATTAAAACCATCATGAAACCAAACAAGAAATTCTACAAACGCCCGACAGTTATCGCACTGATTTCAATTTTATTGGTTGCGGCTTTTGCTATTCCCACATCTTTTGCGTTAACTGCCAAAGAAACGGATACTATTATCGCTCAAAGCGATAATCTTACGGTTCTTGATATGGACATTAAACCGATCCAACAAGGCAAGAACGAAGTTTATATAACGATTCATAATGATGCGAATATTGATCAGGTTTTTGGGTGTCATCTTTACAGTCGTTCAGTGGATTATGGATCACTGGGGATAGGCTGGGGAACGATCTTTTTTGAAACGATCAAAGCGTCAACTACGAAAGAATGCAGGTTTGTTTACAAGATACAGGGACCGGTTACAGAAAATACATGGCTAACGTTTACATACTACAATCCAGCTACTAAAAAAGCATATTTAGATAAGGGTGACAGAAAAGAGTTTTATAAGGTAAGGTTCGATGCAAAAGACCTTGAAATAGCATCCGATAAGGCAAATCTGTCCTCTGCCTCAAAAGCACAGTACAGGCAGGCATCGCAAATTTTGCGCCGAATGAAAAGTTATATCAAAAAGAAAGAGTATGATCGTGCCTGGAATATTTTTACAGAGGACTATAAGAATGCAGAATACCAGGTGGGCGGTATTGAAAAATTCAAAAAGTCAATGGAACCGACGTATCCGCTGGAGGCAGCATTCCATTGGGATAAGAGTCAGTTCCTGAAACTAAAGCCCAAGTCGGCGGCCGTTAGAGACGGCAAGGTAGTATTAACGGCCTTTTATGGGGATCAGCCATGGTCGATTGACTTTGTTAAAGACGGCAGGGAACTAAAGATCGACTGGATCGGCGGTTATCGTCCTGCGATTCTTGATATACGGGAAGAAGATGCTAAGGAAGATGCTAAGAGGGTTCGCGGGTTTGTTGAAGACTTTTTCAAGCATAACTATCGCGATGTCACTGCCAAAAAGACCATCGAGTGGAGCGAGCCTGTTTATCATGATAACGAAAATGTCTCTATCCGATATAAATATGAGGCTACGATATGGGATAAGGATAAAAAGATCATACACGATGAATTTACATTTGATAAAGATGGCAAGTTCGTTTCAGTAAAGAAGATCAGGCGTGGCGAGGTTGGTTCGACAAAATGGCTGCAGGAGCTTGTAGAGCATTTCTTTAACAACAATTATCGTGATATAACCGCCCGTAAAACCATTGAATGGGGCGATGCGGTTGCCAATGAGGACGGCACCTTTTCAATACGGTACAAGTATGAAGCGACGATATGGGATAAAGATAAGCTCATTCAAAATAAGATATTCACTTTTGATAAAGATGAGAAATATATTTCCGCAAAAAAAATCGAAGAAGATAAGCAGGTTCAGTACGATGCTCCTGTCGGAGATATTGAAGGTATGCGGTCTTACAAGGTTGACCGCTCCGTTGCAGAGTTTGCCGATGGCGATTTTTCCACGCCCCAGGCTGCGTATGCTCAGATCAATCGTGTGTATGCTTCCGGCAAGGCAGCCGGCTGGGTAAGAGTAGGTCGTGCCAAATTTGCCGGTAGTCTTAGCAGGATGAAAGACCAAACGACAAAGCCCAAATACGCCGAAGAATTGCGCAATGCTCAGATACTGGAAGTTGTTGCTTACGGTAACGGCGATGACGCTATCGTGTTTTCACGGATAGGTGACGATCTAATAGACGCACGACACGTAGTCCTTGAAGAAGGCATGTGGCTTAACGCAGGTCACGATCAGTATAACAAATCTTTTGAAGATGCCAGAGAGAGAAAGCTTGGCAAGATATCCAAAAATCAAGCTAAGGCTAAAAAGGCAGATGAAAAAATAGTCGCCGCTATGAAGGACCCTAAGCAGGTAAGCCGGGCTGCCATGAGACTTTTTCGTAAGATAAAAGATGCCGATTATGAAAAGATATTAAGCTACTACAATAAAAAAACAGGTCAATGGAAACGCGGCGCCCCGAGGGATCCTGTTAGCGGGTTCTATACGGTGTACACCAATCGGTCGGGCTTTAAGTTGTGGCTTTGTGAAAATCTTAAAAACAACCCCATCGAAAGCATTACACTTGGTAAGGTCTTTACCGGCCAAAAAGAGACAAAGGGCAGGCCCGGCTTGCCTACGGTCGAATACCAGCTTGTTTTGAAGGACGGAAAAGCACTTAGAGGCCAGCTTGCTTTCAGTTATTCCGAGCGTAACGGAAAGGGCTATTGGCATTGCGACGAAGGTATCGACTGGCACCTGATGGACGATCCTTTTTCGGAGCCGTTGGGATATAACGAGTTTAAAAATGTAGACAACCGATTGCACGTAACCAATAAGAAAGCGATAACTATTAAATCGAGATTTTTGCTTGTATCGCAGAAACTGCTGGATGACCTCAAACTGGATCTTCCGGAAAAAAACTCACAAAACACAGAATTCCTCGACGATGATAAGGTTAAGTCATTAATGAAGGCAACGAGAGTATATGCAAACAGTAAGGTGCTTAGTGCTCCTACAGTTGTGGTTTCGGACGGCGAATCGGCGATGGTTACAATAGTCAGCGAAACAGCTTATATTTCCGGATATGAAAAAAGCGATGGCGATGAGCCTGCGCCGATAATAGAAACCGCAGAAAATGCTACTCGGATGGAGGTGCTGCCGAAAATAACAGAAAAAGGGCACGTCTTCATGGAACTGGATATTGAGATAAAAGAAATTACAGATATTCAAGAGACTCTCAACGAAGATGGTTTGCCGATCAACAATATATGTCTTACAACGACTTCTATCGTATCTCAAGTTACCGTCCCTGACGGCGGAACCGTTATGTATGATGGCGGTATGGTGGAGGCGGAACAAGAAGATGGTAATGTTGAAAAACGAAGACTGCTGATCCTCGTTAAGCCCTCGATAGAAAAGCCCTAGGCGCCCCTTGCTAACAATTAACTTTTACTGATATCTTTTAAAAAATCCGTGAAATCCCTGCCTGTCGCGGCGTAGCTTTAGCGAAGACGGGCGGTTTCTTCTCCGAACTCCGAACTACCGACTACCCACTAAAAATTTTGTTAATTTTTTAAAAAATCTTAAAAATTTTTTAGTGCGCCTTTTTGTGTTTTTTTGTTCATATTTGCGCGCATCGTGCGAGTTTGTGTTCATATTTGTTCTTATGTGTTCGTTTTTGCTGAAAGTCGCGTCGAAGCTTTAGCGAAGACGGATTCGTATTGAAAAAACCATTTGGATTTATCAAAATATGGTGTATAATATAATCACAGCGGCAGACGTCGCAGGTAAAAGCGTTAGAAAACGCAGCAAGTTATTTGATATCCAGGCAAACGGATAGAGAATTTATCACCCTAAAGGGTGGTCTCAGAAGAGGCAAGCATCGGTCAGCAGACCACGCCAGGCAAGCAAGCCAAGTTCAGATCAGCAGATCAAGTTAGCGATAGTTTCGCGCGCAATTAGTAGGATGGGCAACTCGTTTGCCCATGCGGAAAGGTCCGCAATAAATAGGTCCGTCGGGTGGCAGCCTTTTCCGAAGAAAAGGGATGATGGAAAGTTCCGCAATAAATAGGTCCCGCCCAGAGGCCGGACGCAACGGCAAGCCCCAAAGGGGCGACAGGTTATAGCCCAGGGTGTAAACCCTGGGTAATCAGTGCCGACGTAGGCGGCCTCCACGCAGTTAATAGAACTGCCAGTTCGATTAACTGCCTCGCCTGTCATGAGCGAGCGTTAGCGAGTCGAATGGCGGAGCGGCACCGGAGGTGCTAAATATTGTTTGGAAAATTTAGATTTTGAAAATTAGTATTTGTTTAGGATTTAGATATTAGTAATTAGAGTTTGGCCTCTGCGTTCTCCGCAGTAAAAATAGAGTAAATCATAAGTACTGGAGCTTAAAGCCAAAATATAAAATTATGCAAAACAAACCCAATTTAATAACCGCTAAAATGGCTGTAAGACAGGCAACAATAATGACTTAAGGAGATAACTGGAAATCGCCGGAAAAAAACAAACCCAATTATGCGTACAAACGAACATGAAAAGGAGGACCAAAACAAAGCAGACAAAATTAAATAACGGTGAAGAAAATTTCAACTTCTGTTATAATCCAAAGCCGAAAATGAAACCAACAATGGAGCCGATCATGGAATATGCAGTAGGTAAAACCGGAAGAGTTATCGTAGCTCGTTTAGTCGAAGGCGAAGAGCTTTACGCATCGATAGAATCCATCGCCAAAAAGGAGAACGTAAAAGCAGCAGCGGTATTCATCACCGGCGGATTCCGCAAAGCCGACGTCGTCGTAGGCCCCGCAGTCGAAGAGCCTAAGATCATCCCTCAGCACCGCGACTTCATCGGACCCGGCGAAGTCCTCGGAGTCGGAACGATATATTGGGACGACGAAAGTCCGAAGATGCACATCCATACCGCGATCGGAAAAGATGGTGAGGTCATGGTCGGATGTCCTCGAGGCGGAGCCAATACCTTCCTCATCCTGGAAGTGACCATCATCGAGATAACCGGCATCGACGCCAAACGTGTACTCGACGAAAAAACCGGGTTTAAACTTCTAAAGCTCGGTTGAGCTTACCGGATCTTCCCGCTTTTTCCGAGATACCGTTCCAAAGCAAACAAAGGACACCAGCACCAGCGCAGCGCCGGCAAAGAACAGCCCACTCCTTACCTTTGGTTCTGCGATGCGCGATGCCCATTGCGGGATGGCGCTTTCTGCGGGCTTTAGGTTGTCATCATTTCTCAGGGCCTCTTTGGCGATGGCGATGATCTCATCGGGAGCCTCGGGGAAGACAGTTTCTTTGCGTTGGGGTTGTTGCCCCAGTTCGAGGCCCTTTAGCCGGACGATTATGTTAGGATCATTCTCTATCGTCTCAAGCTGCATATCGTATTCGCTGTTTAGGTTTACCAGCCGTTCGTTGGCAGCGACGGTTTGTTCATGCAGGGAACTGCTTTCATAGAGACTGAATATCTCGTCGGCTTTTATCGACAAAAAGATAGCAGCGATGCCGATGGCAAAGAATATGCAGAAAAAAATGTATCGTATGAACGCCTGGGTTTTTGTCATGATACTATCTTATCGAAACAATAAGGGCATAGGCATTAAAAAAAGGCCGGGTTGAGTTAACAAGCCCGGCCTTTTGTTTTGTATGTCAAGCAGCTTAGTACTTGAATATCTCTCCGCCGTACTTTGCGCTTGTTCCGAGTTCTTCGTGAATTCTTAGAAGCTGGTTGTATTTGCAGATTCGGTCGGTTCTGCAAGCAGAGCCGGTTTTGATCTGGCCAACGCCGGTAGCTACTGCAAGGTCAGCGATGGTTGAGTCTTCGGTTTCGCCGCTGCGGTGGCTGATCACTGCGGTGTAACCGTTTCTCTTGGCAAGGTCGATAGCTTCCAGGGTCTCTGTAAGAGTACCGATCTGGTTAACCTTGATAAGGATCGAATTGGCACAGCCGAGCTTGATACCCTTGCTGAGGATCTTGCTGTTTGTTACGAACAGGTCGTCGCCGACGAGCTGAACCTTTGAGCCGAGCTTTTTGGTGATCTTTGTCCAGCCGCCCCAGTCGTCCTCTGCGAGACCGTCTTCGAGGCTGACGATAGGATATTTCTTTACCCAGTCTGCCCACAGCTTGACCATTACGTCGGAGCTGACCTGCCTTTTGGGATCGGACTTAAAGAACTTATACTTCTTTGTGCTCTTTACCCACATCTCAGACGCTGCAGGGTCAAGTGCGATGCTGATCTGCTTGCCTGCTTTGTAGCCTGCCTTTTTGATGGCCATCAGGATAAGCTCGATGGCTTCTTCGTTTTTCTGAAGCGAAGGGGCGAATCCGCCTTCGTCGCCGACGCCGGTGTTATACCCTTTGCTTTTCAGTACACCCTTGAGTGTGTGGAATACTTCTGTGCCCATGCGAAGTGCTTCGGGGAAATCCTTTGCACCGTGTGGCATAACCATAAACTCCTGGAAGTCAACATTGCTGTCTGCGTGCGAACCGCCGTTGAGGATGTTCATCATCGGGACGGGGAGGACGTTTGCGCTGCATCCGCCGATGTAGCGGTAGAGGGGCAGGCCGCAGGACTCGGCGGCGGCTTTGGCAACAGCCAGCGATACGCCGAGGATGGCGTTGGCACCGAGCTTTGTTTTGTTTGGCGTGCCGTCCATAGCGATAAGGAAGTTGTCAATCTCTTCCTGTGCCAGGGCGTCCATGCCGAGAATCTCAGGTGCGATGATGTTGTTGACGTTGCTGACTGCCTTTAAGACACCTTTGCCCATGTAGCGTTTTTTCTTTGTATCGCGAAGCTCGCATGCTTCATAAGCACCGGTGCTTGCTCCTGAGGGAACCGCGGCTCTTCCGAACGAGCCGTCGTCGAGTGTTACGTCCACTTCAACTGTGGGGTTTCCGCGAGAGTCAAGTATTTCTCTGGCGATTACGTCTATAATCATAGCTAATACTCCTGTAATTTAAGTTAATAAAATGGTAATAAGGGGCCCTAATACGACAGGCCCATCCCCGTTTGTCCGGGCCGATGGAAAAGATAACCTCAAAATACCCCTACGTCAAGGGTTGATTATATATTATTAGTCCAAGACGGGCAAATGCCAGATTGGAAATGCAAAAGACCCCCCCCCGCACTAACCATGTAAATGCGGGGCAGGCAAAAAGTTAAAAAGGCAGAATTGAATATTGACAGCCGAGGCGGCCTTGGCTATATAGTGGGTGGGTGGTACGTTTTTGCTTCGCCAGGTGGTACGTTTTTGCTCTGCCGTTTATAAAAGCGATGTGTCAATGCAACGACTAGATACAGAGGATGCACTTTGCGAAATAAAATGTGAAAGGTTCAAAAATGAGCGAGAAGGATCTATCATTAACGCGGCGAAAATTTGTAAAAGCGGCTGGTTTAGGTGCTTTGTCGATTGGTGTCACTTCAAGCATCTCAAGGTTATTTACAAGTAAAGCCGAGGCTGCTCAACAAAAGAAACGTCCTAATTTTCTTCTTATCGTGGCCGATGACATGGGTTACTCTGATCTAGGGTGCTATGGGGGAGAGATCAACACACCTGTATTGGATGCTCTGGCAAAAAAAGGTGTGCGTTACACCAACTTCTACGTATCTCCAACATGCTCGCCTACACGCTCGATGCTGCTTAGCGGAACAGACACCCATATTGCAGGCTTGGGTAACATGGGTGAGTTGACAGCTCCGAATCAGGTAGGAAAGCCCGGTTACGAAGGCGTACTCAATAAGGATGTTGTAACAGTCGCCTCGCTACTACAAGATGGTGGCTATCACACTTACATGGCTGGGAAATGGCATCTGGGACTTAAACCGGACCAGATTCCACATGCTCGCGGCTTCGAGCGTGATTTCTCGTTGCTTGTTGGCGGGGGCAGTCATTTCAACGATGCGTGGAACATTGAATGGCAAATTCCGAAGTGCCCATATACAGAGGATGGTAAACCTGTCAAGGAACTGCCAAAAGATTTCTATTCCACCAAACACTATACAGACAAGACCATCCAGTTTATTGATGAAGGTCGCGGGGATGGTAAGCCTTTCTTTGCCTATATGGCTTTTACGGCACCACATGGTCCACTGCACGTGCCGGATGACTGGTTGCGTCGATACAAGAACCGTTACGATGAAGGCTGGGATGGAATCCGCCAAAAACGTCTAAAACGAATGAAGGAGCTGGGTATCGTAGACGAAGGTGTCAATGATGCAGATAGGTTGTGGTTTATTCCAAGGTCCTCTTCGCTTGCACCTGCGGCACGTGTGATGCAGGGACGGAAGATGGAACTTTACTCGGCAATGGTTGAATATATGGATGACCAGATCGGGCGGGTATTCGATTATTTGAAAAAGATAGGCGAGTACGATAACACAGTCATTATCTTTATCTCTGATAATGGAGCTGAAGGAAACGACTTAAGAGGGATGATTGCGGGGCAAATGGGGTCATTGGGTTTTCTTCATGCTATGAACAATTTTGCTGAAAATAGTCACAACTCTCTTGGACGCAAGGGTACGTATGCTGAGTATGGCCCGGCATGGGCACAAGTATCCATGACGCCATTTCGGCTTTACAAAGGATTACTTGCAGAAGGCGGCATTCGCTCTCCTCTTATCGTTAGCGGACCCGGCGTTAAGGGTGTTGGCGAACTAAATAAAGAAGCCATGCTTCATGTCATGGACATTGTTCCTACTTTGCTGGAGATGGCTGATGTTCAACATCCCTCTACTTACAAGGGACGCAAGGTAGCACCAGTTCAGGGTAAATCCTGGGTGGGGATGCTTGAGGGTAAAACTCAATCATCCAGAGCACCAGATGACTGGCTTGGCTGGGAGATATTCGGTAACAGAGCGATCCGTCAAAGAGAGTGGAAGATCAGTTGGCATTATGAACCTTACGGAACATGGGACTGGCAGCTATTTAACCTTACAGATGATCCGGGCGAGCAGAACGATCTTTCTGATAAGTTTCCAAAGAAAAAGAAAGAGCTTATTGCCTTGTGGGATGAGTATGTCAAAACCAACGGGGTTATCATCGGAGAAAGGTCTCCCTTTGAAAGAGCGAGGAAAGCACTTCCCGATCCGGTACCGGAACATGATAACTATCCGCCGCTTCGCGGGATGGAAGCGGTCCCCTATGAAAAACTTATGGAACTTATGTCAGGTAAATCCAAGTAATAAGAAAGGAATTAGTTATGAAAACAAAAAACAGTCGTGTTGGGTTATTGGTTTTTACAACTTTAGCTATTGTTTCAACATTTAGTGCCTCGGCCTTTGCCATAGACGATGGAGCACGTTCCTACTGGCATGGGAGGGAGGGCACAAATGTAATATCCTTCCAGATACTGAACGCGGATATCGATGCTTCAAAGGCTGCACAATTTGCACCAGGCAGTTACATTTATCCGAACGCCGACGTCGATGCCGATCTCTTTATCGTTAACTGGATACACTACTTTACGATGTTTGATCGACCATCTTCACTTAACTTTGCTCTTGCCGGGGGTAATGTTGATGTTGATCTTAACGCCAATACCATACCGGCTCGATTTAAACCTCCCGGTGCAGTGGGCAGTTCGTTTAGTCAGTCCAGTTCCGGATTTGCTGATCCTACTGTGCAGTTGGTTACTAATATTTTTGGTACCCCACCTCTCAGGAGTAACGTTGATCTATTGAACTACGAACCGACCTGGACACTCGATGCTGCGGCAATGCTGGCATTTCCAGTCGGTGAGTATGATAAGGACCAGCTGGTTAATATTGGCCAGAACCGCTGGTTCGGTCGTTTTGCTCTACCTTTAACGTACCATTTCGGAACATTTAGTCCGGGGTACAGAAAGAGCTTCGAGATAACACCATCTGTCTGGCTTTTCGACGATAACGATGATTTCATGGGACGGAAGATGAAGAACGATCCCTTGTGGCAACTCGAAAGTCATTTGACACATGATTTCACACCTAACTTCTACGGCTCCCTTGATGCTCTTTACCGCCATGGGTTCCAGTCAGAAATAGATGGTGTTACGGTTGGTGATGAGCTTGACCTTGGAAGCATTGGTTTTACTTTGAATTACCAAGTGAATGACAACTTTGCCATACGTACCGGATACAGCTCCAATGTGTTTGGTGATAAAGATCTGGATACCAGCCTTTTCAGGATCCAGTTCGTCTTCGGGTGGCACGCGGCTATGGAAAATCTGAAAAAACTAAGCGGCGGACATTAAAACTATCTTTCTAATGATTAACGAAATATTTTAAATCAAGGAACAGACAAAGGTTCCCCCGCACTAACCATGTAAGTGCGGGACAGGCAGGACACCTTTCAGTTTGCCTAAAAGATTGTTTTGTCACTGCTAAAATGTGAAAGGCTATGAAATGGGAACAAATATAACGAATAGACGGCAATTCCTGAAACAAACAGCGTTCACTTTGGCGGTGCCGACTATTATTTCATCGACGGCGTTTGGTAAAGGTGGAGTTCCTGCGCCGAGTGAGCGGATCAATCTTGGCTTTATTGGAGCGGGGGTAAGAGGCGGACAGTTATTGAAAGGCACTTTGTATAATAAGGGTGCCCAGGTGGTTGCCATAAGCGACTGCTTTGAGTCGAAACGGCAAAATGCACTTGGAATAATCAAAGATATTTATACAAAAGAAGGCAGGGGGGCGGATATAAATACCAAGCTTTACACTGACTTTCGTGAGATGCTTGCATGCGAGGATATTGACGGTGTTGTTATAGCTACGCCGGACCATTGGCATGTGCCGATTTCGATGTATGCGATCGGAGCGGGTAAAGATGTCTATGTCGAAAAGCCTTTGGGTGTGTCGGTCGATTATGGTTTCAAGCTGCGAAAACTTGTGCAGGACAAAGGGGCGGTCGTGCAGTATGGAACCCAGCAGCGAAGCAACCAGTATTTCAGGATCGCCTGCGAGATTGCAAGGAACGAATACATTGGTAAGCTGGAATCGATAGACGCATGGTGTCCAAGCCTCGGTTACGGCCCGGGTGCGGCTGTGCAATGGCCTGCAAGTACCCCGGCAACAAATCCCCCGGCTGATATCGATTACGAGCGCTGGACCGGACCTGCGGCGATGAAGCCTTACTCCGATACGCGCGTCTCTACCAATGGTTCTTATCATATTTATAACCACGCACTGGGATTTATCGCCGGGTGGGGTGCGCATCCTCTTGACATCGCTCAGTGGGGCAATGATACCGATGAGACTGCGCCGATCCTTTATGAAGGAAGCGGTAAAATTAATGCCGGCACCATGTTCGATAGCGTTGCTATATGGGATATTAACTGTAAATATGCGAACGGTGTGAAGATGCACTTTATGGATAAGGGGACGGCGATGCCAGTTGTCAAAAAATACCATCCTGACCCGCGCGACCACGGAACGACATTCCATGGCAGCGACGGCTGGGTCTGCGTAAGCCGGCACGGCGTCCATTACAGCGATGAGAAACTGCGAAGGATCAAGCTAAAGGACAGTGACGTTCATCTTTATAAAAGCAAAGATCATATGGGCAACTTCGTGGATTGTATTAAAAGCCGGAAGAAACCGATCTCGCCGATCGAGGCGGCGGTGCAGTCTGATCTGATCTCGCATTTGAGCAACGCTGTGGTTCGCCTGAAACGTCCGATCAAGTGGGATCCGAAAAAGGAAAAGGTCGTAGGCGATGCAAAAGCTGTTAGCAAAGTTGTCAACCGAAAGCTGCGAAAACCGTGGAGAGTCTAAATGTTTTGTGGGTTGATTATGTGGTGTGATTAGGCTATCATGCCGGGCTATGAGAATTCCCTTAACAAAATACGGTCTGCCGCAGGTGCTTATGTTCCCTTCGGTGATATTAATGGTGATGCTGATCGCGGGTATGACGCTTCGGGGCTGGAAGTTTTGGACGGCTGAAATACTGCTTTTAGTCGTCTTAATCTGGGTTCTGGCATTTTTTCGCGATCCTTTTCGGGTCATCCCCCAGGACAAGAACATTCTTTTATCGCCGGCAGACGGCAAGGTAACGGATATAACGGTTATCGACGAAGATTCTCCTATCGGCGTTAAGGCCCTTAGAATAGGGATTTTCCTGAATATTTTCAATGTTCATATCAACCGGACGCCGTGTGCGGTCCGGATCGACAAGGTTACTTATAGGCAAGGCCAGTTCAAAAATGCCTGTGATCCGGAATCAGCACGGGTTAATGAGTCCAATGCCATCGAAATGACGCGTCTTGACGAGCCGTGCGATAAGCTGCTGGTAAGGCAGATATCCGGTGCGATCGCCCGGCGGATCGTATGTCAGGTAAAGGCTGAGCAGGAATTTGCTGGCGGTTATAAATTCGGTATGATAAAATTCGGCTCAAGGACAGAACTCTATATGCCGTATAATGAAAATGTCGCCACCTGCGTAAAGTTTGGCGATAACGTTAAAGCTGGACTGACGGTTATGATAAAATATCCGGATTAAAGATGCCAGACAAGAAAACAGACAAAGCAAGAAAACGAAACCTATTGCGGCGTGTCCGCCGTCAGCGGCTGGAGTTTATTACCATCCTTCCGTCGTTGATCACTCTGCTAAACGGCATCTGCGGTTTTGCTGCGATCGGTTTGGCGAGCCAGGGCAACGAGCACTTTTCTTTCCATCGTCTCGACCTTCCCTACATGGCATGGGCAGGCTACCTGATCTTTATCGCTATGATCGCCGATATGCTGGACGGGCGGGTCGCGCGTATGAGCCAGTCGACGAGTAGTTTTGGCGGACAGCTTGACAGCCTTTGCGATATGATAAGCTTTGGTGTTGCCCCTGCATTTCTGGTAGTTAAATTTTTAAGTATCGAATTGAGTGCCGTTGTCGATCAGACTCCGGTTCTTTCCGATTTTGTCGGCAGGCTGATCTGGTTTGCTGCCGCTATCTATGTCGCCTGTGCGGCGATACGTCTTGCAAGGTTCAATGTTGAGAACGAAGAGGACGAGACAACGCACATGAGTTTTCTTGGTTTGCCGACGCCAGCGGCAGCGGGTGTTATTGCGAGCCTTGTAGTCTTCCATCAATATCTGGTTGAAACCCAGATAGCTTTGCCCAAGTCCGCACAGGGCTCTTTGCTTTTTGAGATAGCTGAAAATGTGATCATTTATGCCCTGCCGTTTGTTGCCATTGGCGTAGCGGTACTGATGATCAGCCGAATACGTTATCCTCATTTTGTAAACCTGTACTTTAAGGGACGAAAACCACTGACGCATCTGTTCTGGTCGGTCGGTATCGGCGGGCTGGTCTATCTGTGTGAGCTTCCGCTTGCATTGGTGATCTTCGCGTGCGGTTTTGCCCTGTCCGGTTTCGTAAAATGGTGCTATTTAAAGATAGCGATTTTCAAAAAACGTAAACTTAATGTCGAATCACCCCCGCTGACCTATACCCATACGGGTCATCAGGACCATTAACCGTGGCTACCGTTTCGGGCCCCATCTCGTTGTATGTTCACATCCCGTTTTGCACCAGCAAGTGCCGGTATTGCTCTTTTTATTCCGAGCCTGTTGGTAAGCATGATACCAAACGATTTGTTAAGTCGCTTATCTCCGAGCTTGACACTTACCTGTTCGACGGTCCGGTGCGAACTATTTATATTGGCGGCGGGTCACCTACGTGCCTTGGACACAAGCTATTGCGAACGCTGGTTAAGGCAATCGTTTCTCATTGCAACACGCCGGCGGAGTTTACCGTAGAAGTCAACCCCGGCCAGGTCGACTATAAGCTGCTAAAGAAGCTTCGCAAGCTAAAGGTCAACCGCCTCAGCATCGGCGGGCAATCGTTCAACCAGGAAGAGCTGGATTTTCTGGGCAGAACACATACCCCCGACGACATCGAAAAGGCTGTGGTAGATGCGCGCAAGGCGGGTTTTGAAAATATTTCTCTCGATCTGATCTTTGCAATACCGGGCGGACGTGAAGACTTCTGGATGCGTTCGCTTCGTTCGGCGTTCTATCTCGGTCCGCAGCACATCTCCGCTTATAGTCTGACTTACGAGTCGGGGACGCCTTTGTATGATGATTGCCAAACAGGCAAGGTCAAGCCCGTCAGTGAAGAGGCCGATGCCGGGCAGTATGAGTTTGCGATCAACGAGCTTGCCGGCGCCGGTTTCGAGCAATACGAAATATCGAACTTCGCACGCGGCGGTTTTACGTGCAGGCATAACATGACATACTGGCAAAACACGACATACGTCGGCATTGGCCCGGCGGCGGCATCGTTCTATAATAACAAAAGGACCCAGAACGTAAGCAGCATTGTCGAATACATCCGCGCCATCGAGGACGGGCGATTGCCGGTTGCGCAGTCACAGGTGCTTACGCCGTTGGAGATCGCCTGCGAAACAGCGGTGCTTAACTTAAGAAGGATAGAAGGGATCGACCTCGAACAGTTTGCCGAACAAACGGATTACGATCTGGAAAAACTTTTCCCCAGGTCGATTGACCGCCTGTACTGCCAAGGGCTTATCGAAGTATTGCAAGGCCGATTGTCGCTTACACGCAAGGCGCTTCCGATAGCGGATACAGTGCTTACGGATTTTTCATCACCAGACTGAGGCTTATGACTTTAAGGACCGTTAGGCCTGTCAATTACTGTTAATATTCAATTGATTGTTTTTATCTGTCGATAATGCTATAATGCCGCTTTTTATGGCAAACCGCAACGGAACCAGAGAATAAATGAAAACGGAATTAATACGAAATTTTTCGATAATTGCCCATATTGACCACGGCAAGAGCACTCTGGCCGACAGAATAATGGAGATTACTGGCTGTGTTACGGCGCGCGAAGCGAAAGAGCAGCTTTTAGACAGCATGGATCTGGAACGCGAGCGAGGGATCACGATCAAGGCCTCGGCGGTAACAATGTCTTACGAATGCGAAGGCAAAACGTACATGCTGAACCTGATCGACACGCCGGGCCACGTTGACTTTCATTATGAGGTATCGCGGTCGCTGGCTGCTTGCGAAGGTGCGCTGCTTGTTGTCGATGCGACGCAGGGCGTTGAAGCCCAGACCGTTGCCAACGCATACCTGGCTGTCGAGACCGGTGTCGAGATCATGGGAGTTATAAACAAAGTCGATCTTCCCGCGGCTCAGCCCGATATCGTTGGCGAAGAGATAGAACATATTTTAGGCATCAGAAAAAACGAATGTTTTCACATCAGCGCCAAAAGCGGGATCGGTGTTGACGAGCTTTTAGAGGCGGTCGTTACTTTACTGCCGCCGCCTGAGGATAAAAGCGATATGCCGTCGGCTGCCCTTATTTTCGACAGCCACTTTGACGAGTACCGCGGCGTGATATGTTATGTAAGGATTTTTGAGGGTGAGCTGAAAACAAAACAAAAAGTTCGCCTGATGGGTTCGGGCAGGACCTATGTCGTCAGTGAGCTTGGCAAGTTTACGCCAAAGATGACGCCGGTCGATTCGCTAGGCACCGGTGAAGTTGGCTACTGTATCGCAAACATCAAAAAACTTGCGGACGTTACCATCGGCGATACGATCACCGATGATCTGCATCCGGCAGAGAAACCTTTGCCCGGTTATCAGCCGCCGATGCAGATGGTGTTCTCCGATTTTTATCCCGGCAACAACACCGACTACCCGAGCCTTCGTGTGGCGTTCGATAAGCTTGCTTTAAACGATGCGAGTTTTTCATTCTACCCGCAAAGCTCGCCGGCGTTGGGTTTCGGTTTCCGCTGTGGCTTCTTAGGTCTGCTGCACATGGAGATCGTTCAGGAACGGCTGGAACGTGAGAACAATATCGACGTTATTCAGACCGCTCCTACGGTTAGCTATGAAGTCCTCACAAAAGACGGTCAGCTCAAACGTATCGAGTCACCTGCGGCGTTGCCGGATCCGTCGCATATAGAAGAGCTTCGCGAACCGTATGTTCGTCTTGAGATCATTACCGGTACCGATTCGATCGGCGGTATCATGAAGCTTGCCGATTCGCGCAGGTGCAAGCTGGTAAAGACAGACTATCTTAGCCCGACGCGTGTGATGATGGAGTTTAAGGCGCCGCTTGGCGAGATCGTATACGATTTTTACGATCAGCTAAAGGGTATCAGCAGGGGCTATGCGACGATGGACTATGAGCTGATCGGTTTTGAAAAGTCCAACCTTTGCAAGATCGAGATCCTTGTTAACAAAGTGTCGGTCGATGCTCTTGCTCTTATCGTTCATCGCGATAAGGCGGTTGCTCGCGGCAAAAGACTTATTATAAAACTCCGCCGTGCGATACCTCGTCATCAGTTTGAGATACCGCTGCAGGTTGCCATCGGCGGAAAGATCATCGCACGGGAAACCATCAAGGCCTTCCGCAAAGATGTCACCGCAAAGCTGTATGGCGGAGACGTTACGCGAAAAATGAAGGTTCTCAAAAAGCAAAAGGAAGGCAAAAAACGAATGAAGAGCGTTGCAAACGTTCAGATACCGCAGGAAGCATTCATGAGCATTCTTGACACTTCGGATTGAGCTGCTAACAAAGATCAGCATTGTCAGGAGAGATAACCAATCTGAAAATTCTGTATATATTTGCATAAGAACATGCTATACTGATGCGCGTTTACTATTGGTTCTCAGACGGATTTTTTATGGATCGGATACATAACAAAAAAACTGTTATGTTTGTTTATGCTGCATTGGCGTTGGCTGTTGTTGCGGCATTTGAGCCTGTACGCCATAACAGTTTCGTAGAATATGATGACGACCAATATATTACGGGAAACAGGCACGTGATAGACGGTCTGACAAGCAGATCGGCGGCGTGGGCCTTCACCAATACCGAAACGGGCAACTGGCATCCGGTAACATGGCTGTCCCATATGTTGGACTGTCAGTTATATGGTCTTAATCCTGTCGGGCATCATCTAACAAATGTCCTGTTCCATCTTGCCAATACGTTGATGCTTTTCTGGATCCTTAAAAAAATGACAGGATCAATGTGGGCAAGCCTTTTTGCAGCAGCTCTTTTTGGGCTGCACCCTTTACGGGTAGAATCGGTCGCATGGGCAGCCGAACGCAAGGATGTGCTGAGCGCGTTTTTCTGGATATTAACGACCATCGTGTATTTTCGATATACAAAGTGCCCGGGGATCGGAAAATATTTGTTGATCGTTGTGGTTTTCATTTTGGGGTTAATGTCAAAATCTATGCTGGTAACCCTGCCTTTCGCATTGCTTCTGTTGGATTATTGGCCGTTGAAAAGATTGTCTTTTCGCGTCTTTCTTGAAAAAATACCATTGTTTATCATTTCAGCGGTTTTGTGCATAATTGCTTTTATTACCCAAAAAAGTGCTGGTGCAACCGACCAGTTAACGGGAATGCCCCTGAGTTTTAGCTTTATAAATGCAGTTGTTTCCTACACTCGATATTTATCCAAGATGTTCTTTCCGCATAAACTGGCGGTTATGTATCCTTTCCCTATCACTGGTTTTTCACAAACATTACAGATCGTATCGTTCGTGACAATAATTACGATAACTCTAATGATTATCTTTACCGCTCGGAGCAAGCGGTATTTATTTACAGGTTGGTTCTGGTATCTTGGTGTGATGGTCCCTGTAATCGGCGTTGTTCAAATCGGGATCCAAAGCATGGCGGATAGATACACTTATCTGCCGTCGATCGGGATTTGTATTATTTTAGCATTTGGTATTGCAGATATTGCATTGCGTTTTAATTTACCCCAAAATGTCATGAGGGTGTCAGGGCTGTTAATTCTTGTGATCTTAATGTTGTGTACTCGGATGCAAATTGGGCACTGGAAGGATACTTCGAGTCTGTATAAACATGCGACCGAGGTAACTGAGAACAATTATTACATGCATAATTCTTATGGTCGTATTCTTGCCAACAACGGTTATTTCGACGAAGCATTCGAACAATTCGATCTGACATTGCAGATCAATCCTACATATGCTGAAGGTCATTGTTATATCGGCGAGGCCTATCGAAGGATGGGAAAAGTGGATGCGGCGATCATTAACTGGAGTAACGCGTTAAAATATGATCCCGACCATGATCATGCCCTGAATAATCTTGCCTGGATCAGAGCTACCCATCCAGATAGTGACATGCGGGATCCCGACGAAGCACTTATGATGGCGAAGAAGGCATGCCGGTTAACCGAGTATCAAAATGTCGGTTACGTTGACACTTTAGCCGCCGCCTTTGCTGCATCAGGCGAATTTGCAAGTGCGATCACCAGTATCCAAAAAGCTATAGACCTGGCAATTTCAAATGGCCAGGAAAGAGATATCGCCGACATGAAAGCCAAGCTGGAACTCTATAAGGCCAACCGACAATATTTCGACAACTCCTTTAAGAGATACAACGCCAAACCTGGGCCTTAGAGGATTTTAACGTATCTTGAGTGTTGCAAGGGCGAGTATTGCAAACCCTATTGCCAGCAGCCAGAACCGAACGACTACCTGCGGTTCGGACCATCCTGCAAGATGGAAGTGGTGATGTATAGGTGCGCATCGGAAGACGCGTTTGCCGCCGCTGTATTTAAAGTATCCCACCTGAATTATCACGCTGAACAACTCCATCATGAATACCCCGCCGATAATGAACAGAAGTATCTCGTTACGGCTGACCATCGCACCGTATCCCATTGCCGCGCCTAATGGCAGCGAACCGGTATCGCCCATGAAAACCTGCGCGGGTGGGCAGTTGTACCACAGGAAACCTACCGCCGCACCGACTATCGCCGAGTAAAGAATACAAAGCTCACCGGCCTGCGGAATATGCGGCAGCAAAAGGTAGCTTGCCCACGTAACTGTGCTTGTTCGCGACATCGTTTCGGATGCTACAAAGCAAAGGATAACCAGCACCGCCGACATTATGCCGATGCACCCGGCTGCGAGCCCGTCCATCCCGTCGGTAAGGTTGACCGCGTTGCTCGTTGCCGAGATGTAAAAAATGGAGATGATGGCGAACATCCAGGCTGCCAGCGGTATCCCGTGTTTATAGAATGGCAGCCACAGCATACGTGCGTCCTGGATATTCATAAAATCAGAATACAGGAACATTGCTACAAGTACAGCCCCGCCAAATTGGAACACAAGTTTCTCCCATGGCTTTAGTCCGTTCCTGCTTCGGTGGCTTATTTTGCTGGTCAGCTTCAGCCAGTCATCTACGATGCCGATCCCTCCGAACCATACCAGTATGAAGATCGCCTTATGAATAAATGGATTGTCCAGCTTTGCCCAGCAAAGTGTCGTGGTTATCACCGCAAGTAGAATTATGATCCCGCCCATCGTTGGCGTGTTGGCACGATCCTTCATCAGTTCGTTAAGTGCTGTATGGTGAAACTCCGGCAGATCGCCGATCTTCTTGCTCATCAGCCAGCGGATTATCCTGGGCCCTGCCAGCAGCGATATCAAAAAACTCATAAGCGCCGCGATAGCACTGCGGAACATAACATCCTCAAACGCATAGAAGCCAAGCTTGTATGTAAGCGATTCTCGTAATGTCCATAGCAGATGGTATATCAACTTTTAGGTCCCGATATTTCCTTCAGTTTTTCGACAGCCTTTTCCAGCCCGACGCTTCGCGAGCCTTTTACCAGTACAACATCTTCGGCTCTTATGAATTTCGGCAGATTGTCGCATAGTTGGTCACAATTTTCAAAGACTTCCCGGACAATTCCTTCTTTTCCCGCATCTGCCGCACTGTTTACGACGATATTTCCAAAATCTCCCACAGCCAGCAGGACATCGACCTCGTTTTCGGCGATATTTTCACCAAGTTGACGGTGCAACTCTTCGCTTTGCTTACCAAGTTCTGCCATCGTCCCGCATACGAACACTTTCCGTCCCGAACAGTTGGCCCCGATATCGCACAAACACTCGATAGCGTTTCGCATCGAAGCCGGGTTTGCATTATAGCAATCATTTACCACCGTTAGCATTCCCGTCCGCACAACGTCAAGCCGCATCTCCATGCTTTCGATCGTTTTCATCGCTTCGGCAAACTTCCTTTTCGAGACCTCGAACTGTTTGCACACCGCCCAGGCCGCCAATGCGTTGTAAAGATTGGCTCTGCCGGGCAGCGGGACGCTTACTGTCGTAAGTTTTAAATTAAACGAGCCACTTAGCCCGGACGTTTTGAAATCTATGCCGCGGACGTTGCACTTTTTACGCTTTCCGAAGGTGATAAATCTTTTATCAAACGTCTTACAATGTTCTACTAAATCCCGTATATCGCCGTTGATCAGGAACTTGCCCCTTTTCCCAAGCCCCAAACATATCGACGCCTTTTCTTTTATAATATTTTCTATGCTGTTCAGTCCCTGAAGATGAGCAGGGTAAACATTCGTAACCATCGCGATATCGGGACGCGCTATTTTCGTAAGCTCTTCGATCTCGCCGGGATGGTTGCTGCCGATCTCGGCTATGATTATTTCGGTATCGGCGTCCGCTCCAAGCAGGGTAAGCGGCAAACCGATATTATTGTTAAAGCTCTTTGGCGAACGATAACATTTATAATGCCGTTTCAGTACGTGATAGATCATCTCCTTGGTCGTTGTTTTTCCCGCTGTCCCGGTTATCGCTATTACTTTGTAATCTCCATCTTTGCGATACCAATTGGCAAGCTTACCGAGTGCTTTAACGGTATCGTCAACTTTCAGCAAAGTTCCCTCGCAATCGGCTATGTCTTCCGAAACGACTGCACACGCCGCGCCGTTTTCGAACGCATCTTTTACATGGTCGTGCCCGTCGAAGTGTTCACCTTTGATCGCAAAAAAGCAATCCCCTTGCTGTACTGTTCGCGAGTCTGTGCTAACCCCCGTAACATCGCCGGCAGGAGCGCCGGTTACGTTATCGGCGATGATCCCTGCCAAAGTTACCATGTCTATTGGTTTCATTTAAGTGCCCTTAAAACTTTTCTTGCAACTTCGCTGTCGTCGAAGTCGGTTTTTTCGTTGCCGATTATCTGGTACGTCTCATGTCCCTTGCCGGCGATAAGCACGATGTCGCCCGCTCCGGCACTTCTTATCGAAAGCTCGATAGCTTTTGTTCTGTCGCCGGTGATAGTTATATTTTCCGCATACGGATCCATAAACCCTGTCATAATATCGCTAATTATTTCTTTCGGGTCCTCGGTTCTGGGGTTATCGCTGGTTACAAATATAAAGTCAGCCTTTTCCTGTGCGACCTTTGCCATCCTCGGCCGTTTGCTTTTATCTCTGTCGCCGCCGCATCCGAAAACTACGATAAGTTTGCCCTTGCATATTTGCCTAAGCGTATCGAGTACATTTTGCAATGCGTCGTCGGTGTGCGCATAGTCTATTAATACCTTGAAGTTTTGTCCGCACTCGACAGGTTCAAGCCTGCCCGGCACTATTTCCAATGCTTCGAGCCCCTTCGCTATCGTTTCAAGATCAATTCCCGTTGCGATGCAAAGGCCGGCTGCGGCAAGCTGGTTGCTGATGTTATGTTTGCCAAGGAGTTTTGTGTTAACCTTTGCGATTTTGCCGTTGTATTTAAGATCATAAACGCAACTTTCTGTGTCGATAGATTCTATTGTCGCTGTTATGTCCGCATCCTCATCGACCGCATAGCACAGGACATTCGCTTTAGTCTGCTCGACTATTTTTTTGCCGAACGGTGACTGGACGTTGGTTATCGCCGTTGCATTTTCGCTTAGGTTTTCAAAAAGCAATCTCTTGGTTGCGAGGTAATTTTCTTCGGTTTTATGATAGTCCCTGTGATCGCCGGTTAGGTTTGTAAACGCCGCTGCTTTAAACTCTACTGTTTCTAAGCGATCCTGGGCAAGCGCATGGCTGGACGCTTCTGTCACCATATATTTTGCTCCCGCTTGCACCATTTCATTGCAAAGCCTTGCGATGTCCGTCGCCGCGGGCGTTGTCAGCATCGCTTCGCTTACTCCGCTGCCGGTGTCATACTCAATCGTCCCGATAAGCCCGCATTTTTCGCCCGCTGCTTTTAATATGCTCCGCACAAGATATGCCACCGTTGTCTTGCCGTTGGTCCCGGTAACGCCAAGGTTGACCAGTTTTGCCGATGGATCGTCATAGCTTGCATGTGCAAGTGCTCCTAATGCCTTGCTGGGATTGCTTGCTGTTAAGACAGTTGCCTTGTCGGTGTCATATCCATTTTTGCAGACGATGTAAGCTGCACCGTTTTCGATAGCGTCTGCAATGTAAGAATGCCCGTCTTCGCTGTTTCCTGTTACCGCGACGAACACATCGTTTGGCGTAACCTTACGCGAATCCGCGCACACCTTACCGGCAAACCCTTCATCCTTGACCAGAGATAATAATCCGTCATACGTCATAATTTTACTTGCTTACAATTTTTATCTTGCTCCAGAAAGCAGACTCATGGTTCCAGTCATTGGCATGGTTAACCAGCTCAAGCTTTATCTTCTTACCTGTAAACTCGCTAAGGTCAACTTCAATATCCAGCCAGCCGTCATCAGCTACGGTATCTTTTGAGATTATTTTTTTGCTAAGCTCTTTATCGTCTGCTCTTACGATCAGTTCCCAGTCGCCGTTAGGGTGATGGCTGACCGTAAGTTTTAAAGTCGTTTTCTTTCCTGCTGGGACCGTAATTGTTTTGCTCAGCACACAGTCTGTCTTGTCAAGTCCCGGATGCGTTACATATACATTGCTTTTCCCACGTTTCTTATCATGCAGGCCCGGCTCTAACGAATTTCCAACGTTGGCAACCTTCCATCCCGGCGCAAATTTCTCGATAGCTTCTTCTATGCTCATTGGTGCATCGAACTTTATCTTTACCATCTCTGCCTTTGTGAATTTGCTGCCGGCGATCGGTCCCGGATGAGCGCTTACCTCCAGCTTGCCTGGCACAGCTTTCTTAACTGGTATTACGAAAATATCTTTTCCGGAGACATTTTTTTTGATCTTTCCGCCGCTGCGCAGAACCGCTTGTTTGGCCAGTTTTTCGCAAACCTCGATCAGATTCGGGAATGTATACGGCGTATGGCTGAACTTACCTTTTGGGTTTAGCGCAGATTTAAACTTATCGGGAACATTTTCCATCCCCATCGACGTAAACAGTATTCCCCCGGCGTTTGACGGGTTGCAGTCGCTGTCCTGGCCGCCTCGCATTGAGATTATGATCGTTTTGTCCGGATCACCCTGGCCGTACAGCAGCCCCATTACGATATACGCTCCGTTGATCTTGGCGTCGATATTAAACTGGCCCTTATCGCATGTCTCTCTGCGGTAGTTAAGGTTGTCATGATACTTTGCCTCTATCAATTCCCAGCACTTGATCCAGTTGGTCGGATTTTCCTCGTACCAGCCGATCACATCTGTCACCATCTCGTGATACTGACTTCCTTTAGGGATGCACTTTAAGCCGGCATAGATTATCTTTTCGATATCGGTTTCGAAAAACGCCTCCGTGTACATTCCGCTGACGAATTGCCCGCCATACAGCCCGTCGCCATAGTTCATCATCTTTCCGAACTTTTCACCAAGCTCTATCGCAATGTTAGGCATACCCGGTGCGATCAGCCCTGCATAGTCCGCCTCGATCTGGTAATCGATATCGTCAGCGTGATCTGTAAACTTCGGATGCCCTGAGTCCGGCGGAGCGATTCCCTTTCGCAGGTTCTCCCGACCGATTCTGTTCGCATGCCAAAGCCGATACCCGCTGTTGGCAAAATCGATCCCAGCCTGCTCGTAAGAAACATCGAAACCATAAAGCTCTAAGGTTCTAAGGAACGTCATCTCGACATATATATCGTCCTGTTGGAATTGATTTATCATTTTAGGTTTCCATACAGGCACTTTGTCTTTCGGGATGATCTGTTCCTTAAACCTAAATTCCGTAGGTGCTCCCCAGCCGACACCAGCCATCTGTCCGACCCAGCCGGCCTTCATCTTGCTGACATATTCCTCGGCAGAGATCATGCGATACTCAACATCACCTTGCCTGGCATTTTCTGAGCATCCTGCAAGAATAAAACTTATCGCCAGTACAACAGCAATCAATGTTTTTGTCTTCATCTGCCAATCTCTTTCTGATTAAAAACTTATATTTTTACTTTCTCTACTATCAACCCAGTCCGGCTTTCGCCCGACCATCACTTCTTTAGTTTCCATATCTTCCAGCCACGTCGTATGGTCCGCTGCCTCGGTCCAGGATTTCTCCAGCCATCTTAACTGAACCTTATAGGTTCGTCCCGCCTCTGCCTTGAACGTCCCGCCCGTTCCTAAATCAAAGCCCCAGAAAAACGGATCGAGCGTCCACCCAACATCGCGTATCCCGGGTTTTATCTGAACATGAACATCGTTAAGTCCAAGTTTGGGCAGTTCCACCGCGGCTCCGTCAACCTCAAGATAGCAATTACCGTTGATCTCGATCGTCGCAAGCTCCTGAACTTCCACATCCGGCCCAATATAGCTCTTAACCAACGCATGACCAAAGCACCCGCTCAGCAGCAGGCTTATCGAGCAGACCCATATAATAAATATCACTGAAATCTTCATCTGCATCCTCTCCAAAAAGGCAATTCTAATACACATATTAAACTGCGCAGACCACGCTTTTGCAAGCATAATCGCCAGCTTTACAGACTTATACCTGATGTGCATAAAAGTTGAGTGTTGATGTGAGGATTGTTCTATGTAGACCGATTAGTCAGCCCAGCCGAAAGACGAATCAGCAACGGAGCCTGTCCCATGAATATCGGGAAATTCCGAATTCAATTAGTACCAACGGTATTAATCGCCCTTATGTCGTATTTTGACGATCTTTTCGAGCGTTTCGTCAATCGCCGTTTCGATCTGTTTTTTCCGTCCGTCGCCCAGCGGATATCCGTCTGAAGTTTCAAATACGATATCCATATCGGCGCCTACTTTGGCGAGTATCTTGCCGATATTATCGATAGCCCGCGCCGTATAATTATGTCCCAGTTCGTCGCTGCTCCATCGTCCGATCTTTTTATATTCCATCCGTGTTCTCCCATTGAAATTAATGTCTCTGTGCAAATAATTGCTATAAGAGTCAAACGAGAGAAAATGAACATATTTTCCGCCTCTGGTGACAACAGTATGTCACTGGGAGCAAAGATTTTAGAGTTTAACAGGGATTTAGTGCTTAAAGTTTGGGCAACAGCCTCTAAAGGGTGTCAAATTGTATGTCGGTTAGGACGAACTGGACTGATGTTCTGCCGTTGTATGTGTTCAGGCCCGGCTCGTAGGCGACCGAGAAGGTGTCTGCTTCCAGCAGTTTCTTTTCGAGCTTTCCCATGTTGAATCCGATACATCGCATAGAGCCTGTGTTATCGCTTATTGCGATCTGCAAATGATCACCGCGGACGCCGACGCATCTTGGCGGCGATATCCTGTGCACCCCGCGTGTAGCGAATATAGGTTTCGGGTTCCCCTGTCCGAACGGTTCGAGCAGATTGATCTGTCTTACGGTGCTTTCGGTAAACTCGGCGATCTTACACTGACCGTCAATGTCGAGGTGCGATATAATTTGCTCGTCGGAAAGGTTTTGCTGTGCATACTCTTCGAAGGCTTCTGCGAATGCTTCGATATTTTTCTTTTCGATCTGTAAGCCGGCTGCCATCTTATGTCCGCCAAAGCCTTTTAGATGTTTCGAGCAGGCGTTCAGTCCATCATAGATATTAAATCCTTCGATCGATCTGCCCGAGCCCTGGCCTTCGCCGTTTGCGGTGTTGATCAGTATCGTAGGCTTAAAGTAATCGTCGATGACCCGTGATGCGACGATTCCGATAACGCCGGTGTGCCACGAGTCATCAGCTAAGACGATAGTTTTTCTGTCCGGGTGGTTAAGCCCCTTTGCAGTTATCATCTCTTTTGCCTGTTTGTATATTTTGCGTTGAAGCTGTTGTCGCTGGATGTTTTGCTGTTTGAGGTATTCGGCGGTACGGCGGCAGCTCGTTTCGTTTTCACCGGTTAACAGCTCTACCGCCAAACGCGCATGCCCCATTCGGCCGGCGGCGTTTAATAGAGGCGCAAGTTTAAACGCAATGTGATAGCTGTCTATGTCCTTACCCCCAAGCTCGGTCACTTCGATGATCGCTTTTATTCCCGTAAGCTTCGATTCGGACAGGCCCTTTAGCCCGAAGTTGGCGAGTATCCGGTTTTCGCCGCGAAGATCGACGACGTCTGCGATCGTTCCCATCGCCGCCAGCGTCGTTGCGTTTAATAGAAACTCTCTTAGATGCGGATCGGTCTTGCCGGCTGTCGTCGTCTTGGACGCGTTGACTATCGCCCATGCGAGTTTAAACGCTACCATAGCTCCTGCTGAGTCCGGGTTTGGGTATCCGTCGATCCCGGGATGAACGATGGCAACAGCGGCAGGTTTGCTTTCCGACATCTGGTGGTGGTCGGTTATGATAACTTCTATGCCAAGCGAGTTTGCGAGTTTTGTTTCTTCGATGGCGGTCACCCCGCAGTCGACGGTGATGATAAGCTGTGCACCGTTTTCTGCCAGTTGTTTTATCGCTTCGGAGTTTAGCCCGTAGCCTTCGTCAACGCGGTGCGGGATGTAGTATTCGACTTTCGCTCCCAATAGTTCCAGCAGGTGCCACAATATAGAAACGCTGGTGATCCCGTCGACGTCATAGTCGCCGTAGATGACGATTCGTTTGTCCTGCTTGATCGCTTCGACGATATGCTTTGCAGCGTCGGTTGCTCCGGGCATCTTTTCAGGGGCGATAAGTTCGGTAAGCTTCGGGCTAAGAAACGCCTGCGCGATCTCCTGGGTGTCGATGTTGCGGTTGATAAGCACCTGGGCGAGGATCGGCGAGACCTTTAGCGATCCTGCAAGTTCCTTAGCCTTGGGGCTTGGGTCCTTTATCCGCCATTTCTTCTTTTGCATCCGTGCAGCTAATCGCATTTTACGTACTAATTCCGTTCGTGGTCATTAAATTATTAATCACGCACCTATGATATTTGGAATCGCCCGAAAAGTCAATCTTTCTTTCGTTTTAGCGGTTTTTGCGGCATTTTGTCAAATCAATAGGGGTTTCGATTTGCTGGTTGTCTTTCCGGCATCTTTTCAGGACGCATTACAGGCCAGTAAACAATGTCCCTGTATTTGAGAATTTTACCGTCATTTTGTCGTATCGAAAAAGTTTTACCCCAACGAGGCGGGAGTTGGATTGCGGGCATCATTTTCATTGGATCGGTAGGCTCATAAATTTCCGCTTCGGCTTTATTGTCCTCAAAGTCATAGCCGATGCTATATAGCTTGAAGTTATCGCTGACGACTCTGTATCCGAGCGGTTTGTCGCTGAACGGATCGGCGGGCAATTCTTCGAGGTAGCCATCGCTGACAAGCGTATCGAGTTTTTCTGGAAAACCACCGTGATCGATTTTATACCGCAGTAACGCAACAGTTGTCACCATTGAATCTATTATAGCTTTACTTGTTGTGGAACTTTTAATTATAGACGTGAATGCTATTGCGTGCAGTTTGGTGAAGAATGAGCCGTTTGTTAATATTTCAATTCGTTCCATTTCTTTTTTATATCGGTTTTCAAGTTCCCATGGCGTTTTGTCGCTAAGCTGTTTATACAATAAAAAAGTTTTGTCCGTAATATCGGCAACTTCTTTTTTGTCAGGCCCTACGAAACAATATATCCATTGATACCATGGGTCGCCGCACATACATTGAAACGCGCTATAATTTTCAAAAGCGAGGCGGTCAGGACCTAAAGGATCGCACGAAAATGTAAAGTCCATAAATTCTTCCCGTTCAAGTTTTTTTATTGCGAAGCCTTTTATGAAATTATCTTTCTCGATCAACGAGACGAGCTTGCTCTGAAATTTTCCCAGAATTGCATTTTTTATTCGCTTCCTGTCAAGAATGACCATTGCCGTTTCAGCGGAAAGTTTTTTGATCCTTTGGCCAAGAAGCTGTTCCATTATTAACAGAGAGGCATTGCTTTTGTGCATTCCCATTTTATAGCACGTTAAAATATCTTCGAACGCAGCTTCGTCATTTCCGCTGTAAGCCTTGATAACCGCATCCCACAACATCGCTTCAGTTATATTCCGCATGGCGTAAAGTTCAGGGTACTTGAGTTGGAAAGTCGTTTCTTCATTTTCCTGAAGCTTCCTTTCTATCCAATAGTACGGTTTTTCGGTTGCCAGCTTGATCTGCTCAAAAGCGGGCTGGTTTTCTGCAAGCCATTCTTCAAGCATCTTGACGGAGTTCGGGTCAAGTTCGCCTGGCCAATGAATGCTATATGGCGATATCAAGGTATATATATCCGTGTGGTCAAACGTTTCCGGTGTTTCGACGAACAGGTCGAATGCCTTCTGGTAATACGGGGCGGCGTTTTCTTGCGGATCGTAACTTGCAGGTTTAGTTAGCTGGTTTAGCTTTGCGACATAATCGGTGGTCACTTTCGGTTTGGATAGAATTGTTACCGTTATCTTTACCGCGAAGATAAGAAAGACGGCCAGAATAATCCTGAAAACCTTTTTACGAACCGAACAGGATTTGCTTTTTCGTTCAGCCATAAACCATCCGTGAATAACTATCATGTTGTACTCTTTTTCAAGAGTGTCTGTTCGGGAAATATTTTATGTTATCTGTGTTTTAACTATTTAAACAGTATTGCCGGCACCTGGACGACGCAGAAGTATCCGAAGACCAGGAAGGCTGCGATTAATCCGACGGCGAATATCTTCGACGGTTTTAAAATCTGATACGCCTCTTTTGAAAGCATTTTTGGCAAAATAAAGAACAAAGCTGTCAGTATCCATATCGCCTGCAATGGTGTTAGCAGCAGCCCGTCGAATATCGCCGAGAATTTTACAATAGCCACCGGATTTGCCTGAAAGTGGAACACGATGATCATATTCGTTATGATAAAATAGATCAAAAAGCCTCTAAACTGTGTTTTCCACGCCAGTTTTTTGCCGAACGCAGGGATGCATATTCTAAACGCATCAGCCAACAGCCGAGGCCAACCAGCCAGCAGCCCTATCAGCGTAGAGATCAAGGCAGCGGTTCCCGACAGCATGAACAAAAAGGCCCCGACCTTTCCCCACTGATGCGAGAATACTTTCGATAGTGTAAGCGCTACGCTGTCGCCGCTCGGAGCAAGATGTGCAGGATTCAGTATCCCCGCTCCGCAGATAAGAAACGCCGCGGTAACGACGACGCCGATGACCAGTGCGAAAGTCGAATCCAGATAGACGACATGACACCAGCCCTTTATTTTCTCAGCCGTCGCCGTCGTCATGTTCTTTAGCATCTCGGCGTCAGCTTTTTTACCATACTCTTTTTTGTGCGCCGCTCCATACCCGGCGCCGATGACCCAGTAGCTATACCACACCTGGCTTGCAAACCCGCCCGCACCCCAGCCGAGCAATGGCAAAAGCTCCTTCCACGGATTATCGCTCACCCCGTCTATCGCCGACGCCCACTCCGGCACCTGCGGAAGGGTAAAGCCAAGCACGTTAAGCGAAACATCCGCGTCGCCGTAAACACGGGCTGCGACGTATATCACGCCGATAACGGTAACCAGAACGAACCCGCTCATCACGAACTTTAAGATGTTGAAGACGCCCGACCATGCTATCGCCACTGCAAAGATCGTCACACCCCAGCCGCACATATAAGAGCTTAGCCCGGTCAGGTTGCTTAAAAAGACGCCCGCGCTTGCAGCCATAGCTCCGATAGAGAATGTCCCCGCCATAAACTGAACGAGAAGAACGATCCACACTGCCCAGTGTTTGGGCCCCGGCATTCTGTCGAACATGTCGATCATCCCTTCGCCCGTGCACACCGTATACCGCGCACCGCAAAGACCGATCCAGTATTTTAAAAAGATCCCCCACACAACCGCCCATAGAACTGCGCTGCCGAGTATCGCCCCGGTTCGTGTTGCGAGGATTACCTCTCCCGAACCGATGTATTCAGCGCACCATACAAACGCAGGGCCGACCATCACGAGCATTGCAAGCCCTTTAGGAGCAGCCTTTATCAGCGAATTGCTATTTGTCGATAGATTCTCTTCCATGAAATCCTCCTTTTATTAATCTGTTTCTTCTCCTGAGGCTGAGTGTATCTGGTCAAGCTGTAAGTTGAATTTGTTCAACTGGTTTTGTCCCTGCTCGTACTGCCCCGATGCGTTTCGCAGGTGTTTACCAAGCACACCGAATGTTTCATTAAAGGCATTGATATTGTTGCCTAATGTCCCTATGTCCTTACGTATCTGCACCGCCTGCTTTTCGATCTGCAATCCGCGCAGCCCCATAACTATCGTCATAAGGTATGCGTACAATAAATTCGGTGAAACCGGTATCACCTTCTTTTCAAGTGCATAGTTCAATAGATCGCGTGTGTCGGACTTGTATTTTATGATCGTTTCGTAGTACACATTTTCAGCCGGTATATACATCATCGCAAAGTCCAGCGTCCCTTCCGAGGGGTTAATATAACTAGCTGCGATCTTATCGATATGTTTTTCCACATCCTTCTGGAACTGTTTGCGGAGCTTCGCCTGTTCGTTTTCATCTTCTGTTTGCAGCATCGCCTCGAAGCTTGGCAGCGGAAACTTTGCATCTATCGGCACCGAGTAGTCCGGCATCTTTACAAGGCAGTCAACGATCTTGCCGTTGGCAAATGTGTGCTGGATGGTAAAGCTCTCCATCGGCAGTATTTCTTTCAGCAGTTTCTCAAGCGACTGTTCGCCAAGCTGTCCTCGGAGCTTGGGGCTCTTTAGTATATCCTGCAAACTACGGATGTCGGTTCCGAGCTGGAGCATCCGCTGGCTGTCACTTTTTAAGTACCCAAGCTGTTGATGGAGTTTTTCCAAAGTCTCTTTGCTGGATAGCAGATGCTTATCGATGACCTGGCTGGAGCTTTGCAGATTTTTGGTAAAGCTTTCGGATTGTTTTTCCTGCGTTTGGCGTATCGCCTCTAGCTGCCGCTGGAGCAGGTCGATCGTGGTGCTTTGCTTTGCGATCTCATTGTTCGTCCCGGCGTTATTTTTGATCGATAAGGCCATCATCGCTATGCCTATCAGTGTCAGGACGACCAATATAGTTATCAGAATCTCCATCATATTCTCCTGTAGGTTTCTGTTGCTGGCGATTATAGCCGGTTTCTGGTTCTACGTAAAGAACGATTGTAAATACGTAAAATGGGATCAATTGAGTATGTAGAAAGCAAGGCAAGCGGGGCTAAAGGCGATTATTTTCCAGAATACAAAGCGGACCACGGGGGAATTGGCCCGCCTTGGTATTCAAACATAGCTACCCTTTGTTGTTGCCGGGGGCTATCAGAGATAGTATTAGTTTTTCGATCTCCGCCGCTCGTCTTGGCGAAAGCTCCTGCATGTCATATTCCGAGTACTGGTTTTCTTCGGCGAGTTTCCGCAGCGTTTCGGCGCCTGCGGTCCCTTTTATCTTATGTATCTTTTTGGCGATGACGCTCAGGCTCGACAGGATGGTATCTACGGTTTCATCGAATTTCGGGTTAAATACAAGCTTCGGAGCCAGAAGCGTTTTGTTTGCGTCCAGTATCTCTCTGCTGATGTTGTGAGCGGCAGCTACGATTCCCGTTGTCGCGCCGCTGTTGTCCGTTATCCTTTCGAAGTTCCAGAACAGCATCTGGCTGTTTCCTTCGGAGCGATCTATCGAGCTTTCGACGGGTTTTACTTGCTGGCCGTTGATAACCTTTGTCAGATCGCCATAAAGCCTGAACCTGTCACCAGCCGGGATGCAGGCGTTTAAGAAGCTTTTTCCGAGAGCGGCGGCCTTGGGAATCTTCCACATTCGCTCGGCGGTTTCGTTGAAGTCTCGTATCCGACCAGCCGGCGAAATGCAGATGATCGCTACGGGCGCTTTTTCAAAAACTGTTTTATAATGTGTGAAATCGCTCCTGATCGCGTCGATCATCTTCTTGCGTTCGATGGCATACTTTATGTGCAAAGCGAGCGACCCCCACGCTTCGGAACCTTTTACGATAAAGTCGTCGGCGCCCTGTCTTCTTGCTCGCAGTTCTAGTTGTTTGTCATTGGAGGCAGTAAGCACAACAATAGGTATCTTCGATGTTGCCTGTTGCATCTTGCGGAAGGTCTCTATCCCCCTGCTGTCGGGCAGTTCCAGGTCAAGGAGAATGTTATCGAAGCGACAGTGACTTAGCTTTTCGACTGCAGTAGATAATGTCGTAGCGGTCTGGAGGTTGCATTTTAAAAGCTGAGGAGGTTTAGAGAGAATCCGTTTGATCAGATTCTGCGTGACCGGATCGTCCTCAACGACGAGAACATTTGTCGGCTGGGTATCCATACCAACTCACTCCTGATAGTTACGGTTTACTCCTTGTCAATTTTGTCGGGACTCGACGGCCCCTAAATTAAGTAAAGCTGTAACCCTGTACATCCGATAATATCGGTTATATTGCCCAGAAAGTGAAGCCTTTTTTGGGAAAATAATGAAAATTTGCAAGAAATATCCGTAAAACCCCCCTTTTTCGCGAATATCGAGGGAATTGCTTTTGCCGATACCCTGATCGTCATAACCGGCAACACGCCCTGTAGCCCTTTAGTTCCTTCCGCAGCCGTTTTGCCTCGCTGCCTGTCATCTCATCCAGCTCTAACCAAAACTGCTTCGAGTGGTTCATGTGACGCAAGTGGCATAATTCGTGTAGAAGTAAATAATCCTGCAGGTGCTCCGGCAGATAGGCGATATTAATATTCAGGCTAATGTTGCCGCTGTTGGAGCAGCTGCCCCATTTTGTCTTTTGGTGTCTGAAGGTCACTTTTTTATAAGTGAGATTGTGCTTGTCGGCAAAGTGGTCCAGCCGATCGAATAGCTCTTCCTTAGCATTTTCCAGATCGACGTCAGGTACAGGAGCGTCCTGCATCTTGTCTTGTTGCTCTAATCGTTGCAGGTGTTTTTTAACCCAGCCGATCTTTGACAGCACGAATTGTTTGGCTTGTTTTTTGGTGGCCCTTCTTGGGATCGTTACTGTTATGGTTCGCGCAGGTTTGATAGTTATCCGCAGATATTTCGCACGAGCCGACCGAGCGTAGGTTATAGGCGGCAGTTCAGAGATAGCAACGTTGGAGTTATTAGTTTTGCATTTATGGTTTTTCATTGATCTGCTTTATGATTCGAAAGCTTTGCCTGCCACCGAGAACGGGCGGTGCCTTCCGATGTTGTTTAGCAGTCCTACTGCGAGCATGCTAACCAGCAGGCTTGAACCGCCATAGCTGATAAACGGCAGGGTTAGGCCGGTGATGGGCATAAGCCCCAGCGTCATGCTGACGTTTATTATCACTTCGACCGCGAACATTGCTACGATGCCGACCGAGACCAATCTGCCGAACGGGTCGGTGTTTAGCCATGCGATCTCCAGGCCGCAGGCGATAAGTATTGCGTACAGGCCGAATACGATCCCGCAGCCGAGAAATCCCCACTGATGGGCGATGATCGCGAAAATGAAGTCGTTATGCCGTTCGGGAAGGGTGCGGTACTTTATATATGGGCCCTTTCTAAAGCCGTAGCCTTTTAGCCCCCCGGACGCGATGGCTAGTTTTGAGTGCATAAGCTGCCATCCGGATGTCTGGAGCCACTGTGTTTTGTTGAATTTGGCGTTTCCTGTGAGTGTTTTTGATATTTTGGGGTGATCTGTGGCTAGCTGCTGTATCCATGTATTGGTGTTTTCAGGATCGTCGGGGTGGATTTTGTCGCCCTGGAGGAGTACGCAGCTTATCCTTCTGCGCTGGTATGTGTTCATGTTCTGCCATAGCAGCGGACTTATAATGATAGCTAAGAGTATTATGATCATCAGGTGCTTTACTTTGGCACCTGCGACGAAAAGCATTGAAAACAGTATCGGCATCATTAATAGTACCGTTCCCAGGTCCGGCTCGTTCAGTATCAGGATCATTGCCAGCAGGGTTAGTGCGAAAGGTCCGATAAGTGATGACAGTTGGCGGTAGTTCTTTCTGAATCTGAGGTACCATGCCAGGGCTGCGATGTATGCGATCTTGCAGAATTCCGAGGGTTGGAGCTGTATGAATTTGCTGCCTAGCCCCACGCGTATCCATCGGCAAGTGCCGTTTATGACGGGAATAAAGGGGATATTGAAGGATTTGCCGATCAGGAGCAGGGCCAGTGTGGCTAAGACGAGCGCGTATATCCAGTAGCCGGCAGGGCCCAGCCATCGGTAATCGAAAAGGTTAATGATTAAGATGGCTATGATGCCTATCGCTGCGAAGACTGCCTGCTTCTTCCATGCGGTGGCGTATGGTCCGGTCTCGGACTCAAGTGGGTGGCCCGATGCGTAGATGGTTGCGATGCCTACGGCGATCAGTGCGAGCATCGCCAGCAGCATTATCAGCCTTAGAGTGGCCAGTCGGCCTGTCAAAATGTCAGTTATCCTTGGCATCTATTTGTGTGTCCATTTTGTATAAGTGCACCAAAAGTGCACCGTTTCTGCACCGTTTCTGCACCGTTTCTATACCGTTTCCATACCATTTCCATACCGCTTTTAACTTTTCGTTGCCCGTAATTAAGTCTTTATACTCTACTGCGGCAATTATAATATTATATTATATAGCAAGCCAATGGCTGTGTCAGGCTAAGTCAATCGCTATCGCAAACCATTAAAACAGGGCCTTGGTTTTAGCGTCATACTAATAGTATCGAATTTAATGGATAAAAAAATTAAAATCTTCCTATATAAAGAGGAAATTATGTTAAAATGGGCAAAAAGTGTGGTTTTTCTGCCGAAAAACCGATCATAAGTTGTTGTCTGGTTTGGGATTAAAAAAGGCACAAAAATATGTGCAAAAAACTGATTTTTTTCTTGCAATTTGGTAGCAGATGTTATATTATAGGGAATAACGGGTAAGCTGAGATGAGGGCTCGGTGTGCCGGTTGTGCAGATGCCCGCGATGCGAGGACGGTGGATAGCGGGATTTATTGAAAAAGTTATAGGTTGCAGGGTGCGTTGCCTTGCAGTCTTAAAAAAGAGAGAAGGAAAAGAAGAAAAAGAGAAAGGTCAGGTGTTTTATGAAGAAGGCATTAGTTATTATGATGTTGGTTGTTGCCGCACCGCTGTATGCTGGAACGATGACGTTCACAGATAATGGCGGCGGCGTAGCAGCGTGGTCGTCGGATGTTGCTATTGTAGGGGTTGGTCTTAACGTTGACGCAACTACTGCTGTAACAGCTGTTGTAGTTGACGGCGGCACAGGCCCGTTCGATGTATTTATGGATGCTGCTCATGACGAAGAAGCAGGCGACGGTTACACATACGGCGAAGGTACTCCTATCGCAGACCAAGGCGATGCAGGCGAGCTCACGTTGCCACTGTCAGTTTTTGCGATCAGCATGGGTATCCTTGGCGATCCTACTCCAGTTGGCGGTGCGACGAGCGGTGTTATCGCGTTTACTGGTGGTGGTACTATAACGCTGAGTGCTAACGGTCTTCGCGGCGGTGTTATCGATGAGAATGGTGCTCAAGTTGCACTAGCCGGCGATCTTGTGATTACAGTCATTCCTCCTGAGTGTTTTTCCAGCGGTGCTGGAGTTAAATATGATGATTGGGTAGATTTCGGAAGCCCCGATTGCTGGTGTTATCAGCGTCAGTGTAATGCTGACTACAATGGTCTGTCGGCTGGTACAACCTTTAGTGGTATTCAGTGGGTTACAGTTCCTGACTTGACTGGTCTCTTGAATACATTT
>SDBV01001307.1_pt1 | contig 37625 bp, 34 predicted proteins | sample 2277081 | NCBI WGS metagenome assembly SDBV01 (sample SAMN10402039, study PRJNA504765) | marine sediment metagenome | isolation source: marine sediment core GS10_PC15, 223 cmbsf | place: Arctic Ocean: Southern Knipovich Ridge | collected 2010 | reverse complement strand
GCTTTGAATGATGGGTTGTGTTTCCTTCGGTTCTGTTTCATGTCCTGCTCCTCCTTTTTTTGTTATTCTAGGAGCAGAACCCGCTCTTAACAACCTGTCTAAATTTCGGGGACCACCTCAGAGCGTGGAGATAAGATTCGAACTAGGAATATAAAAGATATAAAAAAGTTCTACAGCAATGTAGAAATATATTAGTACTAGGAAGTACTATATTACCGTAAATATTTTTAAATAAGTATTAGAGGATGAGCAGGTAACTACCTGCTCATCCTTTTATTGGCAGAAATAAAAATTGTGATTTTTAACTATCTTTCACCTCTGGCATGCAATAGTCTGCCGCCCATATCCCGTTATCTTATCCGGTATCTTTTGGAATCGGCCCTATAAAGGTGCGGTCTTCGCTATAATCATGCCACCCCTGCCTTTTCTCGCTCCCTGACCTTCTTCTCCCGGAGGGCTTTCCATATTCTCTCCCGGGAGAGGGGCATGCTGGCCAATCTTATCCCCACGGCATCGTATACGGCGTTGGCTATGGCCGGCTCTATGGCGGCTAGTGTTATCTCCCCCATCCCCTTGGCTCCATAGGGCCCTTCCTCAAAAGAGTCGGGATTGAGCAGGGAAGTCATGTTGTCACCGGTAGGTATTTCCTGCACCGTGGGCAGCTTATAGTCCATGAAGCTGGGGTTAATGGGTATTCCCTTATCGAATTTCATTTCCTCATATATGCCCAGGCCAACCCCCATGGCCATGCCGCCCTCAATCTGCGCCTCACTCATTTTGGGGTTTATCGGCTGCCCGTTGTCGCAGACGCCGACAGCTCTCAGCACCCTGACCTCGCCGGTTTCTTCGTTTACCGCCACCTCCACCCCGTAGGCAATATGCGAAAAATAACTGGACAGGCGGGGGCTATGCCCGTTTTCATCCTCAAGAACCACCGGGGAGATATAGGAGCCCTTACCTATTATCTCCGAGCCTTTCAGGGCGATTGACTTGATTCGGGTGAACAAATCTGAAACCGGAATGGAAACCGAAGATAGCGATTTTCGATAAATCGTGCCTCCTCCGGTCTCAAGCTCATCGGCCGGCACACCCAGTAAGGGCGCGGCTATGCTGAACATTTGACGCTTAGCATCGGCACAGGCTTTGAGGAGCGCATTCCCGGCGTGATATATACTGCGGCTGGCAAAGGAGCCGGCGTCATAGGGGGTGGTGGTGGTGTCCCCGCGGACCGCCCTGACCTTCTCCATGGGCAGCCCGAACTCCTCGGCCGCCATCTGGGCCAGGCAGTGATGTGTCCCCTGCCCCATGGCATGGGCGTTGTGCCTGACCTCGACCATGCCATCGGCGAAGACCCTTACCGTTACCGCTGACCCCTGCCCGGGCATAGAATGTTTACAGCCCTGGGCTATTCCCTTCCCCTTCTTCCACGGCCCCGGCTCCTGGACAACCTTTTGGTCAATGCCAATAACCTCGGCCGCCTTCTCCAGGCAACCCAGGGCACCGGTACTCATCACGACCTGACCACAGACATCCTTATCGCCCTTCTTTAACATGTTTTTCTTCCTCAGGGTTACCGGGTCTATGCCCAGTTTCTCGCTGGCCATGTCCATCTGCTGCTCTATTCCCCATAGCACCTCCGGCGTGCCCACACCGCGCAGAAGGCTGGCCTTGGGCAAATTGGTGTATGCCCCGGCCGAGTCCAGCCAGAAATTAGGTATCCGGTAACTCCCCACCGTACCGAAACATAGGCTCCTTACCAGCATTCCCCCCGCCTGGCTGTAAGCCCCCATGTCCTCCTTCACATCTACCTGTCTGGCGACCAGCGTCCCATCCTGCTTGAAGCCGTCCTTTATGTGCGCTTTTATCTTGTATCGACTTTCGGTGGTGGTGAAAGTCTCCCGCCGTGACTTGATAATTTTCACCGGCCGGCCTGTTTTCTGAGCTAGCACAATACCAAGTGGCTCATCTTTCACGCTCCAGTTGTTGCCGAAACCACCACCAACCCAGGGACTAATCAACCGGAAACTCTCTTCGGGGAGGCCGAATATCCGGGACAGAGTCGTCCGCAGCAAAAAAGGGCTTTGACAGGTGGTTAATACATTTATGAGGCCACTGGCATCGGTCCAGCAAATGGACCCGGAGTTCTCCATGTGGCAGTGATGGCCTCTGACTGATTCGAAGGTGTTCTCAATGATAACATCAGCTTCCTCGAACCCTTCTCCTATGTTGCCGGTTCTTATCTTAAAGGTCTGGACGATATTGGGCCTGTCCTTGAACTTTTCCGGTTGCCACTTGAAGCTTACTTCAGTTGGCGGAAATACACTGTAACTGCGGAGTTCAGGGTGGACTACACCCGGCGGACTCTGGGAGTGAGCATCATCCATCGTCAGCACCGGGGCCAGCTCTTCATAGTCAACCTCTATCAGGCTTATCGCCTCGTCTGCCGCCTCGATAGTCTCGGCGGCGACCGCCGCCACCGGGTCGTCTACCTTGCGGACAATGTTATCACAGGGCAGGACATACTGGTCCTCCACACTGGTTGAGTAGCGTATCGGAGGCACGTCCTCGGCGGTAATTACCGCTCTCACCCCGGGCACCTTCTTTGCCTCTGAGGTATCAATCCTGGTGATTCTGGCGTAGGGATAGGGACTCCCCAGTATCCTGCCGTGCAGCATCCGCGGCATGGTGAAATCCTCGGTGAACATCGCCTTACCGGTGGCTTTCTCTCTGCTATCTATCCGCGGAATGCTCTTGCCAACTACTGATAGCTCTTTCATTGCTAAAGGCTCCTTACAAAGGTTGCCTTATTTCATCCCTTTAATTTTTTCACCCATGTTACTCGCTCGGAGCAGGGGTATCCCGAAATTGTTTAGGGGTTATCCCGGGAGGTTTGCTTTCACCAGGTAAGCCCTTATTTTGATTGCTTTACCTTCCGGTAATGTTCTAAGGCAGTCCATTGCAGATATCTTCTCAGCTATTTCCTGAAAAGCCAGCTTGTTAGCTTGCTACTTGTGCTAGAAGATTCGGAGTCATGCGATTCGGCTATGAGGTTTCCCCAAAGTACAGCTTCTCTAGGTCAGGCTTATTTAAAAAAGTTTCGGCTGTACCTTCAGCTACAATAGAGCCATCCCGCAAACAATAAGCTCGGTCAGCCATTTGCAAAACCTTCTCGGTGGGTTCTTCAACAACAACCACTGCTTTGCTCCCATCTCTCGCTAATTTTGCAATTATATCCATTACTTCATCCCGGAGCGTTGGCTGCAGACCCTCACTTATCTCATCCACCAGCAGTAAATCTGGGTCCTGTGCTAGAACACAGGCAACCGTCAGCATTTTCTTCTCGCCTCCGCTCAAAGTCATCGCTGTCTGGCCTAACTTTTGCTTTAAGCGGGGAAAAAAATCGAGTATTTTGTCTATTTGTTCCGAGGCACTGTAGCCTCTGCGTGCATAAAGTGCCATGCTGAAATTATCCTTGACCGTCATGGATGGAAAAAAGCCGCTGCGTTGCCATATATAGCCAATGCCCAAAGAAAGCATATCGTGCGGTGAACGCTTGGTTAAATCCACTCCATTGTAGCCTATATCGCCTTTATGAATATCGGCAAAGCCATAAATAGTTTGCATCAAGGTAGTTTTACCGGCACCGTTTGGCCCAAAAATGAGGACAACCTCGTTGGCCTTACAGCTAAGAGATATGTTCTCTAGAATAGTCATTTTCTTGTATCCGGCGGTAACGTTATTCAGTTCCAGCATAGTTGCCCCCTAAATAGGCTTCTTTGACTTTTTTGTCCTGCCGTATCTCATCCGGACTCCCACTGGCCAGCACTTTGCCATTTACCAGCACATGGATAATATCCGATATGCTCATCACTGTTTCCATTTTGTGTTCTATCATTAGAACTGTTCTACCCTGCTCTTTTAAGCCCTTTATGTGGTTTAGAATAAGTGGAGCTTTGTCCCGGCTGACACCGGCTAAAGGCTCATCTAGAAGAAATAAACTTGGATTGAGGAGAAAGATTTGGCCTAATTCGACTAATTTTTGTGTCCCGGCATCCTGGTCCTGCAGCTTTTCGTTTCTTTTCCCCTCCAACCCAAGCTCCTGTAGCATTTCTGTCGCCCTCTTTTCCCTCTCCCAGCGTGAAGGTTCTTTTTTGCCGGGGATTAACAGCTTGAGGGCGCTGGCAAGGCTGTTATCATTGGCCAGTGGTGGAGGCACCATCACTGATTCCAGGATTGTCATCTCACCGAAACCCCTTGGTGCCTGGAAACTCTGAGCAATACCCAGCGTGGCTAGAACGTGGCATTTGGAGCCCTGGCATAGCACAGTTACATCCCTGTCTTTGAAGTATATCTGTCCGGAATCAGGACTCACGAAGCCGCTGATTATATTGAACAGCGTAGTCTTCCCTGCCCCATTGGGACCGATTAGGCTGGTGATGAGGCCCTCTCGTATTTCCAGAGAGACGTCATCCACCGCTTTGGTCGCTCCAAAGGATTTCCTGAGGTTCTCGCACCGGAGAACTATTCCTGCTCCGTTATTCATATCTTGACCTCTTTGGGCCCAGTATACCTTCCGGGCGGCGTATTATAACAACTATCAAGACTAAGCCAATTATTACAAACTTTAGCCCGGCGGCAATTTCAGGGTGGCCTGGAATGTTAAGAAATAGCCTGGCTAACAAGTCCAGCAGCATAAAAATAACTATCCCCAATATCGCACCCATGTTATTTCCGCTTCCCCCCAACAAAAGGGCTATCCACATCACAAAAGTTATGAGGACAGGATAGGTGTCAGGCAGTGCCTTCAGGGTAAGATACATATATAAACTTCCGGCGGCGGCCATTATCATGCAGCCAATGACAAATGCCTTGGTTCTATAGGAAACGGTATCGATTCCCAGGGATTTGGCTTTTGTTTCGTCCTGTCTTGCTGCATTCAAAATCCGGCCAAACTGGGAGAAGTTTAGTTTTCGGGTGAAGTAATATGTCAGCAGTACCGCCACTAATAAGATGCCGGCGAAGGCAAGATTGTAGCCCAGTAAGCCTAGTTTCTCATCGAGGAGGGATGAGATGTAGATGCCTTTCGTCCCTCCGGTTAACCACGTTTCGTTCTCAATGGTGATGTGCACAAATGCGGCAAAGGCGAGGGTTAGAACCACCAGCTCCTCTTCTCCAAACCTGACTACCGACGAAACAAGCCAGGCGATTAAGCCGGTAGCAGTGACGGCGATTAGGAAGGCGGGCAGGAAGGGCAGATTAAGCCCGACATTTATATAAGAGATGGTTGAAGGGTCAACCATAAGTATGGCCGTGATATATGCCCCGAGCATGGGAAAGACTACAATGCCAAAATTGGCTATCCCAGCTTGCCCATATTGCAGGTTGAAGGCAAGGATGATTATCATGTAAAAGAAAACCAGTGCTAAGAAGCTTAGAATAAAGGCGATAAATACGGTCGTCATCTTTTAATGAGCCTCCGCATCACAATTACAATTACCAGAATGATAAAACCTACACCTGTCCGGTAGGACTGTGGCAGAAAGAATAGGCTCAGTTCCATACCGCCAACGATAATAGCAGTCGCCCCCAACAGGTTGGCAAAGCTTAGCTTTTCTCCGGCTAAAACAGAGACGGCAATTACCAGAAGTATCCACTCGTGGCCCATGCCGTAGGTTAGGGGCAGATATAAGATAAGAATAAGCCCGCCCATGGTAGCACTGGCGCCAGCTAAGAACCAGACAAATCTCAGCGTTCTCTCGGTATTGATGCCAAAGCTCTCGGCGAGAGCGGGATTATCCGCCACCGCCCGCATGCTTACCCCCAAACGAGTATGGTTCAAAATATAGTACATTGCTGAAAAGATAATGCCGACGAAGGCGAGGGCAAGAAGCAGGCTGCCACTGATTACGATGCCGGATATTTCAGCATTGGGTATATTAAAGGCAAGCTTTTTAAGTCTCCCTCCCCAGACCATGAAAATTACATACCGAAAAACCAGCGACATTCCAATGGAACACAGGAGCAGAGGTAGCGTGGCGCCACGCAAATATCGGTAGGTTACCCGGTCTAGAAGGACAACGAAAAGACCAACGGTGATTATAGCAACCGCAGTGGCGCTCCATATATTCCACCCGAGCAGAGCAAAAAAGCTCCAGATTAGAAACCCTCCCAGGACGGCATAATCAGGATGGGCAATATTAAAAATCTTGGCGGTGCGGTGAGTGAGGAAAAAGCCGGCGGTCAGCAGGAATAGCATAGCGGTCTCTATTGCGAAAGAATCGACAACTGCCCATATTTGTTGTGGCGTCAAACTATGCTTCTCCTTTACTGCCGAATGATTGAGTTACATAGAACATGCTAAAGTATTAGTCCAAGTTTCTGGAGGAGACGCCCACCGGGATTGCTCCCAACCTCATCGTGCGCTTCCGGGCTTTTGCCTCCGGTGAGCCCCTCCTCACCCGGACTATTCTTTTCTCAGCTATTAAAGCGGTCTCTTCATCCCGAAATGTTACTCCGCCACCCATCTCAACTTATTAACGGAAAAAGGCTTGTAAATCTTCAGGAGCAAAGATCTGTATCTGCGTCCAGTCACCATCAATTACCATATACATTGCGACAGGCGGGTAGACATTGCCATAGTCGTCAAAATTGCAGAGTGAAGCCGCGCCTTCAAAGTCTATGTCCTTCCCTTCCCTTAAGGCCTTAATCCCCTCCTGATAGCTATAAACCTTTACTCCAGGTGGGTTAGTTACCTCTTTTATATGCTGGGCTACTGCTTCTGGGGCGGCGTCTCCGGCTGCCTCAATGGCAAGGGCGCCTACGATTATGGCATCATACTCACTTATGGCAAAGCCATGCCCCGGCTCAGTGCCGGCGCCATATACCTTTTGAAATTCCTCGAGCATGATATCGTATGAGGTGCCAACAAACGCCCTGAGTCCTTGGCCGGTGGCTGGGTTAGGCCCTACCATCCTGTTGTCAAATGCTCCTGGTGCCGGCAGAAGAGGCCCTATAAGTTCACCGGTTGCCCAGGTATCACCTACGAACCAGAGGATGTCCTTGCTAAGCGCCGAATCCCACCACTGCTTGAAGGCAATGCTTCCTTGCTCATCAGTACCAATAAAGAATATGGCGTCAGGTTCGGTGGCAAAGGCATCAGCTAGAATACGAGAGAAGGTTGTTTCATCCTGAGAAAATGTGTTCTCGTGAGAAATTTGCGCCCCTGCCTTAGTAAGATACTTCTTAATCCACTGGGCATTGCTGGTACTGGATTCGCCGATATCATTCAGGATGGCTACTTTGGTGAAACCATTGGGGGCTAACGTCTCCTGCCAGTAAAGTCCGAATATAGTATACAGCAGGCTGTCACCAGCAGCGAAGCGGTAGAATAGCCCCTGTCTGCCCATTTCAGTCTGGTCTAGCGCTGAGGTACCAGACCACTGGGTGAAGGTGGGCGTTCCAAATCTCATTATCACGTCCTCGGCGGCCCACAGCCCGTCCGAGTCGTAACCGACGGCAAAAGCAACCCCCTGTCCGCCCAGGTAGTTGGCGACCGAGATATTCCCCTCAACGCTGCCTTCGGCGTCATCGTAAATGGGTTCAAGAGGTCGTCCCAACGGCGGGTCCTGGTTGATGAGCGGTATGACCATGTCAATTACCTCTTGGACAGGAGGCCAGTATGGCGCTGCCCAGCCGGTGTTTTCAGCAGCGATGCCTATCTTTATCGTCTCTTCCGGCCCGGCACAAGCCGAAACAAGGGGAATGGCTACCAACACTAAAATCAAACCCAAACTTAGCAATATCTTTTTCATTTGTTCCTCCTAACTAGCATACTTTCCTTCCGAATATTAGACATATCATCTCATTTTATCACCCCCTCTGTTGGTCAGCTTCGGATATGTAAGGCAGATAAGAAAACGATAGCCATCTCCATATTATTTAGTGATTTCAGGTCCTTCTTACATTTTACTTCTTTAAAAAGACCCTGTTATATTATGGTGGGGTGGTTTCATGTTGATACGAGACCATCATGTACGCATCCATTTTATCATACATTCATATTTTGTCAATACGTCGTGTGGTTTTTACCAAACCGTAGTTGGTGTTGGCAACTGCTGGAACCCCCCAGCATCTACCGCAGGCCTAATAATTTCCTTCCTATTTCTAATGCTTCCTGGGCATCCTCCCCATAACCATCGGCACCAATTTCATCGGCCCAGTCCTGGGTGACTACTCCTCCCCCCACCATCACCTTTACCTGGGAACGAAGACCTGCCTTAGTGATGGCGTCAATAACTACTTTTTGCTCGTTTACCGTAGTACTCAGCAAGGAAGAAAGGCCGAGGATATGGGGCTTATATTCCCTTACCGCATCGGCAAACCTTTCTGAGGGAATGTTAATTCCTAAATCTATGACCGAAAAACCGGCTGTCTTGAATAAAATAGACACTAAGTTCTTCCCTAAATCATGAAGGTCTCCAGCTACGGTTCCGATAACCATAACCCCACACGTTGGAACTCGTGCATCGGTCTTTTCTAACTCTTTTTCCAAGATTGCTGAGACGGCCATGGCTACCTCCCCTACCCGAACTAGCTCCGGAAGAAAGATTTCTTCTCGGTGAAAGGCATCCCCTATGACACCTAGCCCCTTCCTTACGCCTTCTTCAATAGCTAGTATTGGGTCCATCCTTTCGTGGACAGCATAGGTAGCCCATTTTTCCGCTGCTTCCTGTTCTCCATCAATTACGGCCTGGCGAAGTACATCCAATATTTCATTTTGTTCCATGAGGGCCTCCTTTTGCCAAAGCATGAACACCTGGCCGAATCACTCTAATTGCCAAGTTTTTCCTTCGCCGCCGCCTCCAGAATCTTAGCCAGTTCCCGGTCCACTTCCTCTGGTAAGGGAACGGGCTTATGGGTCTTCCATATTTCCATCACTTTTTCTCGTGCCACTTTAACTATATCCTTGGCACCTCCTCTCTCCCATCTCGCACTGGACATTCGGGCACTTAATCGGGGGATATAGTGCTCCTTTTCCCAAAAATCACTGGTGTGTTTTTTATTAAGGAAGCTTCCTGGCACGGGCCCCACTTCCTTGATAAGATTTACACTCAACGAATCTTCGTCAACTTTAATCCCTTCCAGAAGGCGGCCCATCATGCCATACATCTCATTGTCTATTACTAGCTGCTCGAAGCTTACCAGAACCTCATCCTCCAGTCCGCCGCCACTTATGTTATAGTTGACCCCGGCTAAAACCATGAGCACCAGCTGAACGGCCTTCTCGTAGCCGCACTGTTGATCCGGGCTATTGGCATCGGTCATGGGAAACACAGCCCTGCAGGGAACCCCGTAAAAATTGGCCATTTGAGCGATGGCTGCGGTAAGAATTCCCACTTCTACTGCCCCACTGGCTAATCGGCCAGTTCGCATGTCCATAGGCATGGTCTCGGAGCCGTAGAACATCCCAATACCAGGATTGGCTAGCTGAGCTAAAACCATCCCAGCCAGAACCTCCGCATTGTGCAGCACCAAAGTCCCGGCAATAGTGGCCGGACATGTCGCCCCCATGGCAGCACCACTCTGTATCGACAATGGATGTCCTGCCCGTCCGTACTCGATTATGGCTCGGCACATATCCTCACCGCAAACCAGAGGAGAAGACGAACAAGTGCAAGCTTGCATAGTCTCACCCACGACCTCAGCCATCCTGATAAGCCATTTGCGGGTTCCCTTTAAGGAACCCGCAGTTGCCGACTTCTCCGTATTGCGAAAGGTTTCGGCACGTATCCATTCCCTGGTGACTTCTATAGGCTTATCGGCCAGAATGGCGGCAGTCTCAAAGCAAGCATGATAATTTTCCAAAGCATCAATAATAGTTATCATCCTAGTCACATCATCAAGCGTCGCAATCTTTGGTTTCCCGGTGTCCCAATCCACTATTTGAGAATAAGCATGATTGGTAAAGTATACTTCCTCACCGCTAAATTTCAGGTCATATTTGGGATTTCGCCCCTTCAGATAGAAGGTGTCTGGCTTTTTTTTCAAGGATTGCTCAACTATTTTGACAGGAAATTTTACCATCATCCTTTCCCTGTCTACCTGGCACCCTGCCTCACCTAGAATTTTCAGAGCCTCCTCATCCTCGAATCTGACCCCACAATCTTTCAAAACTTCAAGAGTTCCTTCATGAACTCGCTCCACCTCGTTATTACTTAGCACTTTAATGAGCTTCTTGGACTTATAACCAATACCCATTCTTACTCCTTTCGTCCGTAGTTACTCACCCATGACTTCAAGGTTGTGCTCAGAATACTTTTTAAAAAAGTTTATGACACTGCCGTCCCCCCCGTCAAGTAGAGGAAGGCCTCTTTTCAAGATAATTCCCACCCCTTTGGGGTGCGGGTACTGCCGCCCAATCGTATGAACGAGTTGAAATATTGCCGAATCTGTAGTATTGTATGGCAAATGAAAATGACTCGGAAGATGAAAGTAGAAGAGGAGGCGATGACCGGGAACCTGTGCCGCGGCACCGTCTACAAGAAGATAGGCGAAGCCATCCGGGCCGTTGCTCGGATAGTATTTATGAAGCGGTATGAAAAGAGTAATCTTTATAAGGAGGCTTTAGAGTGAAAGAGCTATCAGTAGTTGGCAAGAGTATTCCGCGGATAGATTCCAAAGAGAAGGCTACCGGCAAGGCGATGTTCACTGAGGATTTCACCATGCCGCGGATGTTGCATGGCAAGATACTGGGGAGTCCATATCCTCACGCCAGAATCATCAGCATCGATACTTCAAAGGCAAAAGAGGTGCCCGGGGTAAAGGCGGTGATTACCGCCGAGGACGTGCCCCCGGTGCGCTTCTCGGGCAGTGTGGAAGACCAGTATGTCCTGCCCTGCGATAACATTGTCCGCAAGGTAGACGACCCGGTGGCGGCGGTCGCCGCTGAGACCCTGGAGGCGGCTGACGAGGCGATAAGCCTGATAGAGGTTGACTATGAAGAGCTGACCCCGGTGCTAACTATTGACGAAGCTCACTCCCAGAATCCGCCGGGGGTGGTCCATCCTGAACTCCGTAACTATAGTCTATACCCGCCAATCGCGGTCAGCTTCAGGTGGAACCCAGACAAGTTCAAGGACAGGCCGAATGTCGTCCAGACCTATAAGATAAGAACCGGGGATATAGAGGGAGGGTTCGAGGAAGCTGACGTTATCATTGAGAACACCTTCGAATCAGTCAGAGGTCATCACTGCCACCTGGAAAATTCAGGGTGCATCTGCTGGGTTGACGCCAGCGACATCATAAATGTAATAACCACGTGTCAATGTCCATTCCTGATTAGGACGAACCTGTCCCGGATATTCGGCCTGCCCGAAGAGAGCTTCCGGATGATTAGTCCCTGGGTTGGGGGCGGTTTCGGTAACAAGGTTGGTCTTCACGAGGAGCCAATTGGTATTGTGCTGGCTCAGAAAACGGGCCGGCCGGTGAAGGTTATCAAGTCGCGGCGGGAGACCTTTACCACTACTGAGTGCCGCTACAAGATAAGAACACGTATAAAGGACGGCTTCAAGCGGGATGGGACGCTGGTCGCCCGGCAGATAGATGTAATGGAGGACATGGGGGCTCATAGCCAGCACGGGGGACTGCTGGTGAAAGCCGCCTGCTTCGGTGCTGTTGGGATTTACCGTATACCCAATTTCTGGATGGACTCAACCGGGGCGTATACCAACTTGCCCAGGGCCAGTCTCCTGCGTGGTGTGGGCGCACCAGAGATAATTTGGGGGATTGAGCAACAGATGGATATGGCCAGTGAGGCACTGGGTATAGACCCGGTAACCCTGAGGCAGAAAAACATGCTAAAGAAGGGCGATAAAGACGTTTGCGGTCAGGTCATGATGAGTATCGGTGCCCTGGGTTGCCTGGAACAGGCAGCCGAGGTTATCGGCATTGACCAAGAGGTTGACCAGGAGCCGGGGCCGTGGAAGAAAGGGAAGGGAATAGCCCAGGGCTGTAAATATACGGTGCCCGGGCAGGGTGCAGCAGTAACGGTAAGGGTCTTTGCCGACGGTATGGTCGAGGTCAGGCATAACGCCCATGCCATGGGTCAGGGGACGCATCACTGCCTGGCTCAGATGGCGGCCGAAGAGTTTGGACTGCCTATGGAGAAAATCAGAATGGTCCGGGGAGATACCTCCAATACCCCCTATAACGCGGGCTCCTATTCCAGCCGCAGCATTTATCACACCGGGACTGCCCTGCTGAAAGCCTGCGCTGACGCTAAACGGCAGATGTTCAGCATAGCCGCACCCTTACTGGGTGTGCCGTCTGATGAGCTCGATACCAGGGATGGCATGATTTATCGCCAAAGGCTGCCCTCAGTGTCTATTCCAGTTTCAGATTTATTCACTCGAATCAAGTCAGTCGCCCTGGAAGGCTCGGAGATAGTGGGCAAGGCGGCCTATATCTCGCCGGTGGTTCTTGAGGACGAAAACGGGCATAGTCCCCGCATTGCTAATTATTATGCCTATATCGCCTATGGTGTGGAGGTGGCGGTCAACGAGGAGACCGGCGAGGTTAAAGTGCTGAGGGCTGTCGGCGTCTGTGATAATGGGCGACCGATAAACCCCAAGTGCAGTGAGGGGCAAATTGAGGGCGGTATGGCGATGGGGGTGGGTCTGGCCATATATGAGGAAATGAAATTTGACAAGGGGATACCCATTAACCCCAGCTTCATGGACTACAAGTTGCCCACGGTCCAGGAAATACCCATAGGCGATGACATGTTTTCCGGCCTGAATCCTGACCCCCTTGAAGAAGGGCCCTATGGGGCCAAGGGGATGGGGGAGACGGTGCTCTGCGGCATAGAGCCGGCGATAGCCAACGCCGTATACGATGCCGTGGGGATAAGGTTGCCCAGCCAGCCCCTCTCCAGGGAAAGAATATGGAAAGCTCTCCAGGAGAAAAAAGTCAAGGTGCGGGAAAAGGCAGTGGCGGCATAATTATAGAGAAGGCCGTAACTTTATGGGGCCGATAGAAGGGAGGCGCCACCCTAACCGTTGTCCATAGTAGCTATGGATGCTATTCGTAGAGCTTCTCAGGGAATAGTTTTCAGGTATTCTAATAAAAAGGAGAGAGAAAAGATGTTAATTGATGCTCATCTTCACTGGTGGCGCCGGGAAATGAGAACCGACCCGTGCTTACAGGTTCTGGCTATAAGGATGTCAAGGAGGTCACTGCCTTTTGGCAATCCTGAAGAGTTAATTGCTGAGGGAAAGGTGGGATACTGGGACCCCGGAGCGGAAAAATTGGTGAAAGACATGGAATACGTGGGCGTGGATGCCGGCGTTAACCTGCCAACTGACTTTGGCAATGTTGAAGGGTGCTCTGGCGAGGATGCCCCGCTCTCCATCGAGGAAATCAACCGGGAATACTGTGATTGGGTCAAGAAATATCCGGGTAAGTTTTTCACCTTTATCGGCGTAAATCCTCGGCGACGCAACGCTGTAGACCTCCTTGAGAAGGGGGTTAAGGAATGGGGAGGCCTGGGTTTAAAGCTCCTTCCCCAAACCGGCTTCTACCCGGATGACCGGGTGTGCTATCGTCTGTATGAGAAGTGCGCCGAGCTTGGGGTGCCAGTTTGCATCCATACCGGGGCGGCCTTTCTTGGCTACTCGAAATATGCCCATCCAGTTTATCTGGAGAAACCAGCCAAGGATTTTCCGGAGCTGGACTTCATTATGGCGCATGCTGGCGGTGGTATTGGGCACCTCTGGGAAGAGGCGTGCACCGTTGCCAGGTTTTTGCCGAATCTCCACCTCGAGCTTGCCCAGTTTGCGCCTACGGTCATCAAGGGAGGCTTTCTTGGGAATAAAGGTAAGTTCAAGGACCACACACCACAGTTCATAGACATACTCGATATCATGCGCAATACGCTCACTGGTGGATGCTTAAACATGCTCTTTGGCTCTGATTATCCCACATATCCTATTGAAGTCTACAAGGAGTGGTGTGACCTGTTTAAGAACCTGCCTGCCATCGCCGCTCAGTATGGCTATGACTTCAGCCAGGAAGAAGCTGACTTAATGTGCTATAAGAACGCCATTAGAATTATGAAGCTTGACGTACCAGAGATATAGGGATTGCAAGCGAGTATATCAATGTAGTTTGTTGCCGGAGTTTACGCAACGGTCACCACGGTAACTATGTGAGAATATTGGCCTGTATCACCTGAAGCATCAATAGTCCTTGCATGTCCGGCTCATGCCGCCCCACCAGTCCATACCACCCATAACCTCAAAGGGGCCGTCAAAGGTGATCTCATTCCACGGCGAGAAGGGTGTCCCGGCATACGCCGTCACCAGCTCACCCTCCCGGGCACCGATAACTCTGGCCGGTGCCGGCAGCTTGAGTTCACGTTCCATGGGGCCAGTGCTTACCAGGGCCGTCGCCTCCGGGACATAGAAAAGCTGTAGTGGCTCAGTGCCATCTCTTCCACCCCACTCCTGGGTTATAAAGACTGTCTTTATGCCCTTTCTTTCACAGGCTTGCACAGTGAGCATCACGTCTATGTAGTTTGCTCCCGACGTGGTAAACCGGGCAGTTACCGCGCCGTCTGCCCCCAGCAGCCTGGCCATCTGTGAAGTCATTGCCGCCGTAACCTGTTTGGCGGGCATCGTCTCAAACCGGGTTCTCTGCAGAATTACGCCCAGGAAGTTCAGCCGTTTGCCGTGCTCCCTGAGCAGGTCCATAACCGGAGGGTGATTCATAAAAATCCAGCTTGTCGGGAAAAAGCCGCTTCCCTTGCGGGCATCTATGGTCAATGCCCCATCAAGCAGTTCGTTGGGGTGAATGAGGGTTGGCAGGGACTCACGGATGGAAAGTCCGTAGCAGGCGATTCGCGAATGATGAGCATGTTGCCAGTGGGTAAGGACGGTGAGGATATAGACTATCCGCGGCAGAGATGAGTCAACCCTGGATAGTTCAAAAACCTCTATATTTTCGGGCGTCATATCTCGGGTAGTCTCCGCCAGCCTGCGGGCGAGCTTAAACTCGGCCAATTGTATGGCGGTGTGGGCCTCCTGTTCGGTGACACCGTCGATAAGCGCGAACATCGGGACAATATTAATAGTTGACGCATACGGTGTTATTCCTGCTCCTGGTCCCCACATGTCCACTATCCCGGTAGCCTGCGCCGCCTGACCACTCAGAATCGTCGGGCGATATTCGGCTGAAGGCATTACCGTCACTCCGGATAGTTTATGGGTTCTGCCTTCGCCCACCGTTTCCACCGGCCCAAGTATCCCCGGGAAAACACACCCCGGGCCTGAAACCTTTACTCGTGGCTCAACAATGTCACGTATCTTTACAATTCTCGTTTGCTCTCCCGGAAACGCCACGTCCACGTCAGCCGAAGCGATTTTGCCGTCTTCCAAAATAAGAGCAACCAGTTCCTCTTTATTGATTTCAAGGACTCCATCCCGGTAACCGGTCTGCTTGCTGAATCGGACATCTTTTACCGGGAAATCGGCCAGTTCCAACCTCATAGTGATACCTCCTATCCAGATGTAAAGCTAACCGCGGGCACAAATATTGTTGGGCCATCAACATCGGTTTGAACAGCGTCAAGGACACACTCTATGATTTTTCGGCGAAGAGTTAAATCATCCTCTGGAGATAAACCAGGGTCGCCGCAGGGGTGGGAAATCTTGGTACCGGTGACGATGCGGTTAGCGCCGACTTGCTTTGCCAGTATGGTCAACGCCGTGACATGGGCAACCGGTATACCCTCCTGCTCAATCTCTTTGGCAATCACAGCACCGCTGCGAGTACAGGAACCTCAGGCTGAGGTCAGCAGGACGAAGTCTACACCTGCTGCCTTCATGTCACGGGCCATCTCGCTGCCTATGCCCTGCATAACGGAAATCAGTGCCTGGGCACCAGTCGTAGAATAGAAATAGGGGTACAGCCTGGCAAATACACCCTCTCCTTCCATCTGCCGGCACACATCCACCGGACTCCCATAGTTACCGTTTTTCACCACCCAGGCAGAAGTAACGCCGATGTGAAATACATCCCACTGGCTGTCCGTCATTGAGTTCATCCCATCAATGGAGTATTTTTTCCACTGATTGGTGCGGTACTGTTTAAAGCTGTCTGGATTCCCGGCAGGTACTATGCCCATAGTATTTACCAGTGCCAGAGAAGCATCTTTAAGGTTGGTAATTCGGGGGGCAACGGGGACCTCGCCGAAGTCCTGGAGGGGTATTTCAGTGGTAAAGGAGCGCCCGGCTACCTTGTCTAACAACATATCAATGGCTCTTGCCGTACCCTTCTTGCCGACAACTTCAACATCTCGGAGGCCCCGGGGAAGATAGCCCTGCTCAGCCGCAGACCCCATAGTTGCGCCAGCGGCCAGTTGGGAAATGCACTGCGCCATCTTTTTTAGCGCTTCGTCCATGCCTGATACGGCTTGTGTGGTCGGAAACAGGTAGACCTTGCGGTCATGGGACTGCCGGTACCCCTCTACCCCCGGATTCTCGGGATACATGCCGGTAACACAGTACAAACCAAGGGAATTGCTCACCGCATGACAGACCTCAGCGCAGGCAAAACCATATCTGCCCGAGGCAAAGGCGGGGCCAGCAATCAGTATATCAACATTATGGTCTCTGGCAATCTGAGCAATCTGGTCGAGCGCCTCATCGTGATGCTCAGGCAGGTAGTCATCGCCACAGTAGGCGGTAACCACGATTTCAGCCGAGTCCCTCAGCAAAGCCTGGAGACGTTTACCCGGACCTGCCGCTCCTTCAGTAAAGCCTACGGGTGTATCTGCTTTCTCTTCACCACCCATTCCAGCGAAAAACTGGTTCAAATAATACATTACACGGGCCTGTGACATGACTGCACCTCACTTTCTGGTCTTCTTGCTAGCTCAGTTTCTCATGCTTTGCCTTCGTCACTGTCTATCTTGATTGGAGAGCAGAATAGCTAACTGGCTGCGCCCTGGACTATCATCTCGGTTATATCCTTGGCTTTAACATCGTGCTCCCGAGCCACGGCAGGGGCTGCCTCCACAGGGGCATTCTAATGCCAGGCTCAATTCCCAGACAGATACATGTTAGCAGTTCTTTAACGGCCACCTTTTTTGTGTCCACCACCACCACGCAGGAGGGAACTATACCTACACTGCTCACTATTGCATTATGTGCATAATCAGCAATACTGGCACAAAATGTATATGGACAGTCTAGCTAAATGAACTGTTATTGTCAAGATTGCAGGTTCTGTTCGGGTTTGGTTGACTGGCATCTGAATCTCCCCTAAACTGTAGGTGTGGGCACTCCTTTACATGTTGCTGATACGGGCACACCAATTTGGGTAATAGTTTCTGGTGTGCTGGGAATCCCTGGTTTTCATCGAATTAATCAATCTGCTCAGATTGTATTCAGAAGCTGGGCAATTCCTTTCAGCCAACCTGGAAAGAGTTATAACTCTACCTCCCCTTTGTCAATAATTGGTGACATGTTTGCCCGCCTTACCCCCTATTGCCTGAACCGGAGGAAGCGGGCATCAAGCTGCTGAGGTCTGGTCAGTCTCTTGCCAAGTAGATGGTTGCCATGTAATATTTACCATATCAGTTCTATGTGGTTTCTCCCTAAGTTGAGAAACTGGATGGGCAATCAGGCTTATAAATGGTAGCTTATGTATAATTAGTAATATGATGCGGGTTAACATTATAGTTTGTAAACACCCTAATATAAGTGCAGGAGGTAGAAAAGGATGTTAATTGATGCTCATATGCATATTAGTGTTCGAGACTGGAGGCCCCAGCCAACCATGTGGAGTCGTGCTCTAAAGGAGGCAAGGAGTACATGGCCCTTCAGTGACCCGGACAAGTTGTATGCTCAAATTAAGGAAAATGCGGGCGACCCCGAGGGGACGAAGTGGGCAAAAGATATGGAATACCTTGGCATCGACGTCAGCGTTAATCTGCATAATGACTGGGGCAGTGCCGAGGGGTGGCTTGGTGAGGAAGCCTCTATTCCAAATGAGGAGATTAACCGGCAATACTGCCTTCTGGCACAGAAATATAAGGGTAAGTTCTTCACTTTTATCGGGGTGAATCCCCGGCGGCGTAATGCGGTAGAGCTTCTTGAGAAGGGGGTCAAGGAATGGGGTGCCAAGGGGCTGAAGCTAATTCCCCACACCGGCTTCTACCCCAACGAGCGGGTATGCTATCGCCTCTATGAAAAGTGTGCCGAACTTGGGGTGCCGGTTTGTATCCATACCGGGGCCGGCGTCCATAGATACTCGAAATATTCCTATCCGATTTACCTGGATGAGCCTGCCCATGATTTCCCCGAATTAGAGTTCATTATGGCACACATTGCGGGTGGTATCGGGCTTCCCTGGCAGGAAGCCTGTAACATTGCCAGGTTTAATCCAAATATCAATGTCGACCTTGCCGAAGTAGCCCTGGGTGTAATCAAGGGTGGCACACGTGGGAACAAAGGAAAGTATAAAGACCACATACCGGCATTCATGGATATGCTTGATATCCTGCGCAACTGGCTCCCCGGAGGGTGCGCCAGCATACTCTTTGGCACTGACTATCCCTGGGTTCGTATGGAAGTCACCAAGGCATGGGTGGATTTGTTCAAGAACCTTCCGGCCATTGCGGCCGAATATGGCTACGAGTTCAGTCAGGAAGAAGTTGACTTAATGTGCGGCGGGAACGCAGTTCGAATCATGAAGCTTGACATAACGTGATTATAAGGGCGGGGGAATAATCCAATGGAGCGAGAAGTAACTCTAATAGTAGATGGAGAGGAACATCGTGTCGCGGTGGAACCCTTCTCTACATTAGCAGAATGTTTGAGAGAGAAGCTCGGAATTCTCGGAGTCAAGGTATCCTGTAATCAGGGTGACTGCGGGTCCTGTACCGTGCTTCTGGATGGAGAGCCGGTCTATTCATGCATGACATTGGCTGTGGAGGTAGAGGGCAGGAATATAGAGACAATAGAAGGGTTATCGCGAGGAGGGGAATTGCACCCCATTCAGCAAGCTTTTATGGCTCAGCATGGCATGCAGTGCGGCTATTGTACCCCGGGCATGATTCTTTCGGCTAAGGCACTGCTTGATGGCGACTCAAATCCCTCGGAACAAGAGGCGAGAGAAGCCATTTCTGGCAACCTGTGCAGATGTGGTACTTACCCTAAAATTATAAGGTCAATATTGTCAGCCGCCGAAATGATGAGAGGACGTGATTAGCATGGTCAGAGAACTTTCGGTCGTCGGTAAAAGACTGCCGTTAAAGGATGCTTATCAAAAGGTTACCGGAAGCCTGAGATATGCCGTGGACTTCAGCTTAAGCGGAATGTTGCACGGCAAGGTGCTGAGGAGTCCCTATGCTCATGCCAGAATAGTGAAGATTGACACGAGTAGAGCCGAGTCCTTGCCCGGTGTAGCGGCAATAATTACCCATAAGGATGTTCCCCAGACAGAATGGACGAATCCCTCTCTTAACTGCAGGAGGCGGGTGCTGGATGATAGGGTCCGCTTTGTTGGGGATGAAGTTGCCGCGGTAGCTGCTGTAGATAAATATATTGCTGAAGAAGCGCTGGAGCTGATAGAGGTGGAGTACGAAGAGCTACCGCATGTTTTTGATATCGAGGAAGCCATGGCTCCCGATGCGCCCCAGGTATCACCTTACGGTAATGTACGCCCACCCTCAATCCTTGAGTGGGGAGATATAGAAAAGGGCTTCATGGAGGCTGACCTGGTAGTGGAACACAAGACCACTATGGGAACCCAGCAGAACGCCCCCATAGGGCGTAACGCCTGTATCGCACACTGGGAGAATGACAGGCTAACGGTATGGACCTCAACTCAAACACTATTCATCATCCGAGACGAGCTAGCCTGGCTCTTGAAGATGCCTGAAAACAAGATCAGGGTTATCGGGCTGCCGACAGGCTCTTCCTTTGGCTTATGGTGGTTCTGGAACTGGCAGTATATCACCGTGTTTCTGGCAAAGCAGGCGAGGAGGCCGGTGAAGCTGGAGCTTACCCAGGAAGAGGCCTTTACCACCGTGAAGAGACGGGAAACCCCGATAACCTTAGGGAAACTGGGGGTTAAAAGAGACGGCTCCTTTGTGGCCATGCATATCAAGCACTATTTTGACAACGGCGCCTACGGTTTTAAGAATGACCCTTTTCAAGTGATTGGGGAACTATGGGGGGGAAGGACTCCTCACGGTAAGCTGGAGAGCTATGGTATAAACACCAACCTGGTTACGGCTGGCTGTATGGCCGGTGTCGGTAATGTAACCATGGGCTTCAGCGTGGAGCAGCTAATAGATAAAGCCGCCCGGGAGCTGGCTATGGACCCGGTAGAGATTAGAGCGAGAAATCACACCCTGGCTGGTGAGCAACTACCCCGAGATTGTAAGGGGCGGGACCAGAAGGCTCGCATGTATGCGCAGATTGGGCTCACACCCCCGGCCATTACTTTGTCCAGCAGCGGTCTTGCTGAATGTCTGCGGAAAGGCACTGAGGCTATAGTATGGAAAGAACGGTGGAAAGGATGGGGACAGCCGGTGGGGGTCGACGGAGCCAGGAGACATGGCCTGGGTATGGCAGTAGCCGCCTGTGGTTGCGGGTTGAATTATAAGGGCAGTTCTTCGGCCGCGGTAAAGGTCAACCGGGATGGCAGCGTTCACCTGCTTACCGGTGTGGCTCGTCTCGGTACCGGAACGGATACTACGCAGGCTCAGATTGTAGCCGAGGAGCTGGGCATACCCTATGATAGCGTTACCGTGAGTGCTCCAGATACGGATAGCTCCCCCTGGTGTGTTCCCAGCATTGCCGGCATGAGTGCCTACCAGATTGGTCTGGCTGCCCGAGCCGCCGCCGCCGACGCTAAGCGCCAGATTTGTGAACTAGCCAGTCGGGCGTTAGAGGCAAAGCCTGAAGACCTGGATATCGAAGATGGCACAATCTATGTTAAACAGCTACCTGAAAAGAGAATCCCGATTGCCGAGGTAACTGCTAAAATTATGCCCGAGTTCCTGTCCCCCCCCAGTATCATCGGCAGGGCATGGAAGAATGTTCCGACAACTCCTGCTGCCTTGATATTAGCGGCACATTTTGTGGAAGTTGAGGTGGATACTGAAACTGGTAAGGTGGAGATTCTAAGGTATGTAGCCGCTCATGACAGCGGTCAAATAGTAAACCCGGAGATATGCGAGAACCAGGTTTCAGCCGGGGTGACAATGGGCTGCGGCTTTGCACTGCTGGAGAGCCTTGTTTTTGACCAGCGGACAGGAATGGTGCTGAATCCCAACTTTTTAGATTACCAGATACCTACTGCCCTGGATATGCCAAGCCCCGAAGTTATGTTTGCCGACGTAGCTGACCCGGTTGGCCCTTTTGGAGTAAAAGGGATAGGCGAGGTACCTCACTGTCCTCCGGTATCGGCGGTAGTGCAGGCCATACATAATGCCATAGGGGTAGCATTCAATTCTGTGCCGGTTACTCCAGATATGATTCTCAACGCATTAAAGGGGAGACGAAAATAGCCAGGGAGGTGAATTGTGACATCACTTGACACGCTTGATGTTAAGCCGATTGAAGAAGCCACTTTGTTGAGCGAGCGAAGAAGAGTAAGGGGCGTGATTAGTACTGACTTTCTCCCCAGGTTTGAGCATATTAGTGCTGGAACCGTTGAAGAAGCTGCTTTTTTACTCGGAAGATATGGGCATAGAGCGGCGCTGATTGCCGGTGGTACGGATTTGCTCCGCGAGTTGAAGAGCCGGGCGCGTCCGCTCCAACCTGACATCCTGATAAACATCAAGAGTATTTCAAAGCCGAAGCTGAATTACATTGTGGAAGACAACGTGGGCTTAAGAATTGGGAGCCTGACAACCCTGCACCATATTGAAATCAGTGAGTTACTCAGGGAGAAATATGGCATACTTGCCCGGGCAGCTCATGTGTCCGGGACGCCACAGTATAGAAATATGGCTACATCGGGTGGCAGTCTCTGCCAGCAGGTGAGATGCTGGTACTACCGGGCGAGCCGGAATGCCTTTTTCTGCCGCAGGAAGGGAGGCAACGAATGCTATGCCCTGGATGGAGACAACCGGTACCACGCTGTTTTTGGCGGCGAATGTTGCTTTGCCGTTTGCCCTTCGGACGTTGCTATTGCCTTAGTAGCTTTGGGTGCCGAAGTCAAGGTTTTTGGGATGACCGGAGAGAGAGTCATTCCCCTTGAGGAATTCTTCACCACTCTGGGAAATGTCCTCAAACCGGGTGAGATTCTTACCGAGATACAGATTCCTGCCCACAGGCCTGGTAGTCAGGGCGTATTCGTAAAGTTTGGCTTGAGAAACGAACTCGCCCCGGCCATTGTAAGCGTAGCCGCAGTAATTGTATTAGAAGATGGAGTATGCCGTAACGTTAAGATAGTACTCGGTGGCGTAAGCCCGATACCGTGGATAGCGGTCGAAGCCGAGGCAATGCTGGCGGGGGAGAGGCTAAGCAGGGATAGGGCGGAAAGTGCAGCCCGAGCCGCCATAGAGGGGGCAACCCCTCTGCGTATGAATGCTTATAAGCTGGATTTAGTTGAGGCTTTGGTGAAACGCGCTACCCTGTCTTTTCTCAAAGGCTAGCGTCAAAATTATCCGCCAGTAAGTATGAAACGGGAGGTGCCGTATGGATTTTGTGATCGAGCAGAAGAGAACACCGGTTAAGCGAAGAGTGGATGTGGTGGTGGTTGGTGGTGGTCCGGCTGGCTTTGGCGCAGCGGTGGCGGCGGCCAGGAATGGAGCCGAGACCCTCTTAATTGAGCGCTACGGCTTTCTGGGGGGCATGATGACCGCCGGTTTGGTCCGCTGGCTGCCCGTAGATAAACTTACTCCGCTCAAGGCATATGGGGAGACAAAGCCCATACAGGGCGGAATAGTGAAAGAGTTAATCGACAGGCTTCTTGAGGTGGGGGGTGCCATTGACCCGTCAGTCGCCTACCAGGCGGAGGTGGGTTTTGAAGCCTATTTCCCCACCGACTCTGAGTTCGATAAGGTAGTCCTGGCCGATATGCTTAAGGAAGCCGGGGCAGAAATCCTCCTGCATTCACTGGCGGTAGATGCGGTAAAAGAAGGGAACGAAGTTAAAGGGATAATAATAGAGAGCAAGTCAGGCCGGCAGGCCATACTGGCCGATAGGGTTATTGATGCCTCAGGCGATGCGGATATAGCCGCTGCCGCCGGGGCTGAGTACGAAAAATCCGGCGAACCATTGATGATGACCCTGGTTGCCTTTATGGCTAATGTTGATGTGGACAGAGCGATTAAATATTCCCGACCAGAAGGCAACGAGGAATTCAACCGCCTGGTGGAGAAAGCGGTAAAGAACGGAGATTTAGCCCTCGGCGAAAAGAGAATTGCACCTACATATCCACTGATAAAAGTGAAATTTCCGCTGGTATTAGACCCTGAAAAGATTCCGGCAAACTGGCACCGCCGGGGGGAGGCGGGTGGCTGGTTTGAAAGCGTTCACGGTGATTGTACCAATGTTGACGATTTGACCAGTGCTGAGCTAAAGACAAGAGCCGCAGTATTACCAATTATGAACTTTTTCAGAAAGTATGTGCCGGGCTATGAGAATGCTTACCTGGCCTATTCCGCTACCCAGATTGGTCTGCGAGAATCCAGGAGAGTCCTGGGGGGTTACTATCTTACCGCAGATAAAGATATGAAGGAGGGGCTAAAGCACGAGGATGTGGTTGTCAGGTGCAGGATAAGTATCAATAGAGATTTGTCTCTGCTCACTCCAGAGCGCGTGCCGGAATGGGATATACCCTATAGGTGCATAGTGCCCAGGGTGATTGATGGGCTCTTAGTGGCCGGCAGGTGTATATCGATAGACCATAAAGCAGCCGCAGTTCGTACTCCCAGGGATATAGCCACCTGTATGTGTCTGGGACAGGCTGCCGGAACCGCCGCCGCATTGTCCGTTGAAAAAAAGGTTAAGCCCAGGGATCTGGAGGTTAAGATTTTACAGGAAAAGCTAAAGAAACAGGGAGCTAACCTGGGATAATACTTCAGAAGGAGGAACCTCAGGTGAGCGTGATGGCAGACCTTTCGAGTTATGTCGTAGACCTTAACTTTGATACATTCTTTAGGTGTGCGGCCTCAACGGGTAAGCTGCTATCCGGGGACAAGATTGGCAGGGCAATCCAGATGGTGGATAAGTTAGAAAATGTCGCCGATGCTGGTGAGATTGTTCGTTTAGTGGGATAAGACAGGCAGGCATATCCCGGTTTCATTCAGAGCATAGACTCAATATTGCTTGCAGGTTAGGTTCAAATGGCCAAGCCAGTCAACGCCGCCGGTCATGTAGAACCATCCTGGTGCTGTGAGCTCTTCCCAGGGAGAGGTTGGCGCATCGCCGCCAAAGACCTGTACCACTTCACCTTTGCCGGCTCCGATGACTTTGGCGGGTAATGGTAGCGTGATGTCACGTTCAAAGGAGCCAGTGCTTACCATAGCCGTTGCCTCCGGCACGTAGAAAACGAGGGGAAGGTCAGTCCCATCTTTGCCACCCCACTCCGGGGTAAGGAAGACCGTTTTTATGCCCTTCTTTTCGCAGGCCTGTACGGTTAGCATCAGGTCCATGAAATTGTTTCCTGAGGTGACAATTCTGGTGATGATAGCACCGTCGGCTCCCAGCAGCCTTGCCATCTGGGAGGTGCAGGCTGCGGTAACCTGTTTGCCAAACTGAGTCTCAAAGCGGGTTCTCTGCACAATTACTCCCAGGAAGTTCAGTTGCTTTCCGTGCCTCCTCAGTAAATCGAGAGCTATTGGATGGTTCATCCACGACCATGTCGTTTGGCGGTTGCCGCCTCCCTGGCGAGCATTCTTGGTCAGTGCGCCGTCAAGGAGCTCGTTGGGGTGAATGAAGGTCGGCAGTGATTCACGGATGGGCAACCCGTAGTAAGCTGTGCCGGAGTGAGGGTGGTGCCACTCGGTAAGACAGGTAAGGATATAGACCACCCTCGGCAGAGAAGGGTCAGCCTCAAATAGCTCAAAAGTCTCCACTTCCTTGGGAGCTAGATTGCGAGTAGCCTCCGCCAGCCGCCGGGCAACCTTGAACTCAGCCAACTGGATTGCATCGTGAGCCTCAAGTTCGGTTACACCATCGACAAGCTTGAATATCAGGACAATATTGATAGTTGAGCCTAAGGGTGTCACCTGTGCTCCTGGCCCCCACATGTCAACAAGACCAGCACTCCCGGCCGCTGAGCCACCTAGAATCGTAGGGCGGTAACTTGCTGAAGGTATTACGGCGACCCCGGATAAGCGGTTGGTTCTGCCTTCGCCCACTGTCTCCACGGGGCCGAGAATCCCGGGGAAAACACATCCCGGCCCTGACACCTTTACCCGTGGCTCTACGGCATCGCGTATATTTACCAGCCTGGTTTGCTCTCCCGGGAACGCTATGTCCAGGTCAGCCGTCTCAACTCTACTGTCCTCCAGGATGAGTTTTATCAGCTCCTCTTTGTCAATTTCAAGGACTCCATCGTTATAACCTATTTGACTGCCCAGCCGCATATCTTCTACGGGAAAGGTCGCCATTTCCAGCTTCATAATGCCTCCTATCCGGATGTGAAAGTAACATCTGGCGCAAAAACGGTAGGCCCCTCAACGTCTCTTTGAAGCACCTCTAAAGCACAATTAACAATTGCTCGCCTCAACGCTTTGTCAGCTTCTGGAGACAGGGTTGGGTCGCCGCAGGGGTGGGGAATCTTGGTCCCGGTGATGATGCGGTTAGCTCCGAGCTGCTTCGCCATCATGGACATTGCCGTGATGAAAGCCACCGGCATTCCCTCTTTCTCCATTGACCTGGCAATCACAGACCCGCTGCGAGTGCAGGACCCTCAGGTTGACACCAGTAAGACCGCATCCACCCCGTTAGCTTTTAGTTCAGTTACCATCTCTTTCCCGATTTGCTGCATGACTGAAATAACTCCACGTGAACCGGGCGTTATAAAGAAATAGGGATGAAGGCTGGCGAAAACGCCCTCCTTTTCCATCTGGCGAAATACATCCAGAGGAACGCTAAAGTTAGGATTTTCCTTCATGAATTCAGTATTGTAGCCGCCATGAATAACGTCCCAATCAGTGTCCAGCATTGAGCCAATTTTTTCAATGGAGTATTTTGCCCATTTGGTGTTTTGATACCCTCTGAGTCCATCAGGATTTCCAGGTGGAATCACTCCGCTGGTAGTTACCAGCGCCAGGCGGACGTCCTTGAGGCTGGTGATACGAGGAGGAACCGGGACTGCTTCTAAGTGCTCCACCGGTATCTCGGTGATAAAAGGACGGCCAGCCAGTTTGTCCAGCAACATATCAGTGGCTCTCACCGCACCGCTCCTGGTTTCAGTCTCGACCAGCCGGAAGCCCCGGGACAGGTAGCCGCCCTCAGCTGGTGGCCCCAGCGATGAGCCGGCAGCCAGCTTGGTGAGGCCCTGTGCCATTATAGCCAGTGCCTCTCCCATACCTGAAACCACTTCTGACGTGGGGAAGGTGTATACCCTCTGGTCTTTATATTGGCGATACGCTGCTACCCCTGGGTTCTCCGGGTGCATGCCGGTAATGCAGTCCAGCCCCAGGGAGCTGTTTACCGCATGACACACCTCGGCGCAGGCAAAACCGTATCTGCCGGAGGCAAACGCAGGGCCGGCAACCAGCAGCTTGACATTGTTTTCCCGGGCAATCTGCCGGACCGACGCCACTACCTCCGCAGTGTGGTCGGCAAAATAGTTGTCACCGCAATACGCCGTAACCACAATTTCGGCGGAATCTCCCAGTAATTCCTGTAGACGCTTGCCCGGGCCGGCTGCCCCCGCCAGTGAACCTGCAGGTGTATCGGCCTTGTCCTCACCGCCCATACCAGCGAAAAACTGGTTGATATAGTGCATTACTCGTACCCTTGGCACCATGGCACCTCCCTTTCTGGCGGCTACTTCCTTATCGCCGGCCCCCCTGATTACCTGTCTGCGAACCGTCTCTCATCTCCGTAGCGCCGTGCATGGTAATATGCTGGCATATAACAATACCACGTATCTGATTCTGACAATGGACACTATTCATTCTATCAGATTTTATATTTTTGTCAATCTGGAGTACCTCCAGAAGTGGCCTGCCTGCTGCGTAAGGCTGGTATAGATAGCCTGACAATCAAAGACCTGGGCAGGTGGGAAAGCTTGGAGATGGTGCAACGATACACGAGAAGTGTTACATCACAAGATAGTCTGAAGTTCTACAAGTCGCCGCTGGGTTAGCCAAGGTTAGCATAGGTTAGGGTACTTATATATAAGAGAATACAGGCAAACCTATCCTAGCATCCTCACATGCTCGCCAGAGTGTCGGTTAACTAATGTCCCTAAAGTATCCCATTTTCCCTGACGTCGAAAACGCGAATCTGCACATTAAAAATCCAAGTGAGCAAAGTAGGTAATATAGAAGACTTCTCCTGATTTATAGGCAGCTACGGCACCCAATTTGGCGCCTTTTGCAAGGAATTGACTTTCATATCGTATACTATCTTTCCAAATCATCAATGTAGCGTTAGCTAATCTATCTACCGTGCTATATCCTGCAGCCTTCCAGACCTCCTGCCAAGCGCTGGCTTCAGAGTATTCAAGACGCTTCCTTGTTGCCATATCACGGCTATGTGATTTTGCCCAACGGTGAAGGGCGCGATTCCACTCTAGTTCATCGATTCCGTTATTTTGTCTTTCCTGGTTTATTAGTTCAAATATCGCCTGTTCTATATCTTCCTCAGTAATTGTCTCTTCCTCCACAAGAACGTTGTATTGTTCGCTCAGCTCGTCATATTTTGCACCCAAATCATCGTATTTTACACCCAGCTCATCATACTTAGCTTGCAGGGTCGCCAGTTCATTTCTCATAGCACTATATTCATTACTTAATCTGTCATAGTCGGCTCGTAGTTTTTCGGCTTCAGCCAATTGATTCTGTAGTGTAACAACCTGCCCCTGCATTTCGGTACGTTCTTTATTCACCCTATCATACTCTTGCTGGGACACTGTGGGCGCACAAGAGGACATGTTAAAAAGTGCAATGAACAACAGCGTTGATAGAATGATGGTTTTTTTCATTTGAGCTTCCTCACTAATCCAACTCAATACTGAGATATTATTCAGTGTAATATCTCCTATTTGACAGATGCAACTATTTACTAGTCAGTTACACAAAATAATACATGAAAGGTGAAAGGCTTCTTAGCCCGACAAATTATGAATAGGGCAAAAAGCCGTAAACGACATAGTCAGGGGGGATATTAAAGTTGGTTAGGGTTGCCAGTACCCTTTTTCCTAGTTTCTTTGTCAGAGCGTTTCTTCCGAACCATTGAAGTATCCTACATTACCATTATAGCACACCAGTCTACACCAGCAAGCGGCTGCATTTAATCAAACTTGCATGCAAAATGGAACTCAACATAGTCAAAGTTGGCTCCCCGAGCTGGATTCGAACCAACAACCTAGCGGTTAACAGCCGCCCGCTCTACCGTTGAGCTATCGGGGAACACTGGCTGCCGAGCCTGGATTCGAACCAGGGCTAGAGGATTCAAAGTCCTCCGTGCTACCGCTACACAACTCGGCATTCTATCAATTATAGCCTTTTTATGAAGGATTTTCTCTGGTGCCGAAGGTCGGGCTCGAACCGACACGGAGGTTGCCCTCCAACAGTTTTTGAGACTGCCGCGTCTGCCTATTCCGCCACTTCGGCGGCTCTATCCGGGTGGAGCGGAAGACGAGATTCGAACTCGCGACCCTCTCCTTGGCAAGGAGATGCTCTACCGCTGAGCCACTTCCGCCTTTTCAAACTTGGCTGCTTTAACTCGCTCTTGTTCTTGAGGCATCCTACAGAAAATAAGCCCTCTGTAAATATACAGATATTTGGTGCCGAGGCCCAGAATCGAACTGGGGACACGCGGATTTTCAGTCCGCTGCTCTACCGACTGAGCTACCTCGGCACAAGAATTATTGTATCTACTAGTAGTAGGGGTGTCAAGTGAGCCATTCTTTTTATCGTGGGCACATGTTTGGCACTCGCACGCGTGAATTTTACGATTCGGCTCCCATTTTCACTATGGTTGGTTAGTTTGAATCGCTGACACTGAACCATTAGGGGGTACTGACAAAGCCGCAGGTGAGGATTGAACTCAAGCCCCAATATATGAGACAACCTTAAAACAATTAAAAAAGGGTAAGGTCATGAGGAGATGAAACAAGGGCACTGGAACCGCTAAATAAGTATGATGGCTGGTGCTGATTGAATCAGCTTTCTGAGGTAGTTAACTGGGATGTTTCAACTGTTTCTACGCGGTTTCGACCGTTTTGCTTTGCCCTGTTCAAGGCATCGTCGGCTCCATAAATAAAGGAGCTTCTCGAGTCACCCGCTCTATAGCTGGCCAGCCCCTGGCTTACAGTTATGCCGAACTCGTTTCCCTTTAGGTCTTTCATCTTGGTTGCTGCCAAGATTTTCCGTATTCGTTCAGCCGCAACCAGGGCGGAAGGCAAATTCGCTTTGGGCAAAATAATTATGAACTCGTCGCCCCCGTAGCGTCCGGCAATGTCTGTGTCTCGAATTCTCGTCTGCAAGAACGATGCAACCTTGTCTAAGACATCGTCTCCAGCGATGTGACCATACTCGTCGTTGATTCTCTTGAAATGGTCGATGTCAAGCATGAGCACACTGAGGTCTCCTCCATATCGCCTTGTATACGCTATCGCATCGTCCAACTTGTTTTGTGTTGCCCGTCTGTTAAGTAGTCCCGTGAGTGGATCAATATTCGCCATTCTTTCCAGCTGTTCTTGGTTGGCCCTGCTGGCTTGCAACTCCCTCCACTTTTCCATGGCATTATCAATTGTGGCTATCAATTTCTCCGCGGATAGCTTGCCTTTTGGTAAGTAGCCGATTGCTCCATGCTGAAGCGATTGCACGGCGATATCTTCATCTCCATGTCCCGTCAACATGACTACGGGAGCTATCTGTTTTTCGACGATTTCGCTAAGCCACTCCGTCCCTGATTTTACTGGCATTTGAATGTCCATTAAAATGAGATCGATTCTACCTTTGTCCAAGGCCATCTGGATTTCGGCTGTCTGCCCAGCCTCCAGCATCACGATTTCCCTGCCCTTTTTCTGTCGAAGATAGGCTTGAATTAGCTTGCGGTCTTGCGGGTCATCGTCGCAAATGAGAATTTTGAGTAGTTTTTGCTCTTTTCCCACTGAATCAATACTCCTTGCCTGGTAGCTTGCATAACACAAGCCAATAGTCCTCGATTTCACGCATTACCTGATCAAATTCATCTAGCGTCGTCGGTTTATGCACATAACCGGCGGCTTGTAGCCTGTAGCTGTCTACGATATCAATCTCCGAGTTCGAAGTCGTAAGGATAACCACCGGTATCTGTTTCAGACCTTCGTCAGCCTTAATACGTCTTAGAAATTCCTTTCCTCCCATCCCCGGCATATTCAAGTCTAATAGAATCAGGTCAGGTCGGGTAGTTCCGCCGCTATAACCCTCACGAGAATACAGAAAATCCAGCGCCTCCTCAGCGCTATTTGCAATGTACATGTCGTTAGCGACCCTTTGATTTCTCAGGGAGGTCTTAATCAGTTTCTGGTCCGCTGGGTCATCTTCGACCAGCAGTATTGCAAGCGGTGCGACTTTATTCACTGTTCACATCACTCCTTATGATAATTTTCTAAAGATTAGCCAGACCTTGGGAGAGTAAACCAGAACGTTGAACCCTCACCCGGCTTTGACTTGACCCCGATATCACCACCATGACGGTTCACAATTTTTTTGCAAATAGCAAGTCCAATGCCAGTCCCTTTATAACTTGTTCGAGAGTGGAGACGCTTGAACATGGTAAATATTTGTTCATGATACTCCTCGCCAATGCCTATTCCATTATCCTGCACGTCCAGACGGACCGTGTTGTTTGGCATTGGTTGACTATGGATGGTTATCAACGGTGGTATTCCGTCTCGATGGAATTTTAATCCGTTTGCAATCAGGTTCTGAAGGAGCTGGTGTATCTGGGATGGGTCACCGTGCACAGTTAGCAATGGTTGTGGAATGAGGACTTCCCCTTTGGTTTCATCAAGCGCCGATGCCAGTTCGAAGTTCTTCAGATTCTCTATCACCCTACTTGGGTCCACCTGCTGGAACGGTTTTGCTTTGGTAGTAATACGGGAATAGGCTAGCAGGTCATTGATCATGGATTGCATTCGCCCAGCCCCATCTATCATAAAGTCGAAGTTTTCACATTGGTCTTCATCTAGTTTACCTTCCAGTGAGTCCCGGAGCAGTGCGCCGAAGGAACTAATCTTTCGTAGCGGTTCTTGTAGGTCGTGAGAGGCAATGTGGGCGAAATCCTCGAGTTCACGATTGGATTGCTCCAGCCTGCGATTAATCTCCTTGACATCTTTAAGTAAAGCCTCTGCCTCATCTCGTTCCCGCTTGCGCTCAGTGACGTCGCGGAAAATTCCGCGCAGGTAAACCGGTTTGCCATCCACAAATTTGCAGTTGACATTGCCCTCCACTGGCACCTTATTGCCATTTTTACCAATAAAAACGGCCCCAACGTTGCTGATTTTTTCTCCGGATATCACCCGCTGGAATAACTCCAGGTAATGCTTCACGAAATCGGGGTGTATAATCTCGAATAATGATAGTCCGGCAATCTCGCCTTCACTGTAGCCCAGAGTTTCTCGCCACGCACGATTAACAAACACAATACGCCCATCGGGGGTAAAACACTGAATCATGTCGTTGGCATTTTCACACAGGTCATGGTATCTCTCCGCGCTCATCCTGAAAGCCTCCTCCGTCTGCTTGTGCGCGGTGATGTCCATGAGATTTGCGATGACGGCTTGTTTGCCTTCGTATGATATGGGAGAAGCGGCCTCCACAACCCACTTGATATTTGCGTTTTTGGTAACGACCCTGAATTCGTGAACAAACGACTTCCCCTCCTTCAGCAGCTTGACCGTATGTTCCCCGACCATGTCCCTGTCCTCACCCAGCACAAGCTTCAAAGGGCTGGTTCCTATCAGTTCATCTTCAGCGTAGCCGGTAATTTGCCGTAACTGGGGACTAACAAATTTGAAGACACCATCCTGAACAACGTAGATAGCTGCCGGTAAGTTAAGAAACATACTCGCTAGCAGTTGCTCTGGATGCTCGTCCTCAACTATCACCTGCTCGAGTTCTGCCACGCGCCGACGTATGCCACTGAGTTCGGCGATGAATTGTTTTTTACCGGTATCAGAGTTGTCCATTTGTCATCAAAAACGACTAATCGTAGTAACCCGACCAGTCTCTCCTTTCAATATATCTACTTCATCTTTCGTGAAGAGCCGCCATCCTCTCCTGTCTCTGCGTTCAAATTTGCCGAGAACGCCACACTGCAACCAACGATACAAAGTATTTCTACTTATACCGATCATCCGGTAAACCTCAGCTGTTCTATAATAGGTTTGTCCGTTTACTGTAACAGGCATGCTATACTCTCTCTGACATTACCTGGGTATACCATCAGTGTATCATGCATCCGCGACCTGACAATCGCCCATTAGTGCTATTCTTGTGGTTCAATCGTAGTATGAATTTCGTACAATACCTGGTTCATGGCTCTGTTTGATTTACAATAGGAGAATGAAGCTTCAAACTATCCTCAAGCCTTGCCGCTTGATGCGTAAAGAATCTACACCTCTTTTAGCCAAGGTGCCCGCTTACCTTATCAGTCAGAGGATGCTATACTGGGGTGAAAACTTCGATGAAGTCATCTACTGCTGATAAAACCTATTTGAAACAGGGCAGGATTCTTGGCCAGAACCGCAATGTTTTCTTTCTGGGAATAGTAAGTCTGCTGACTGATGTCAGCAGCGAGATGATTTTTACTCTTGTCCCTCTCTTTTTGTCCAATGTGCTGGGAGCAACCACCACTATCATCGGTCTAATCGGCGGCTTGTCGGAAAGTACTGATGCTGTTTTCAGGATATTTAGCGGCTGGTTCAGTGACCGGATAGGCAAACGTAAAGCTCTGGCGGTACTGGGCTACAGTATTTCCACTATAGCCAAGCCTTTCATGTATCTGGCCACTAGCTGGGGTGCCGTGCTGGGTATTAGGTTCAGTGACCGGGTGGGCAAAGGTGTCCGCAGTTCATCACGTGATGCTCTGATTGCCGATTCTATCTCAGCCGGCGTGAGGGGTAAGAGCTTTGGCTTTCATCGGGCTATGGATAGCTCAGGGGCTGTCCTGGGGCTGGGGGTTGCGGCTGCTATCATATATCTCGTTCAGGGGGGGAGGCTGCAACTCGCTCTGGAAACCTATCAGTGGATAGTGTTGGTGGGCATTGTGCCCGCAGTGCTGGCAGTGCTGGCGCTGCTTATGTTTGTGCGAGATGTGCAAAGAAAACCCCCGCCAGATAGTTCTCCCCGTGGAGGGACATCGAATAAATTATGGCCGGTATTCGATAACCGTTTCAAGGTATTTCTGGCGATTATGGCGGTGTTTACGCTGGGCAATTCCAGCGATTTCTTTGTGATACTGAGGGCGCAGAATATGGGTTCATCGGTTTTCCAGGTGGCAATGATGCTTGTCCTATTTAATATTACCTATACGGCCACTTCGTTACCGGCTGGCGTGCTTTCGGACCGGTTTGGGCGGCGGCGGGTTATTGCCGTGGGCTGGTTTATTTACGCCCTGGTTTATCTGGGATTTGCCTTAGCCACTGACCGGTGGCAGGTGTGGCTGCTTTTCGCTTGCTATGGAATCTACTATGGTATCGTGGAAGGGGTAGCCAGAGCCTTTGTCGCTGATTTGGTGCCTGAGGAGAGAAGGGGCACTGCCTATGGGCTGTACCACGGGGTGGTTGGTCTCGCCCTTTTACCGGCCAGCCTGATTGCCGGCTGGCTCTGGCAGGCTATCAGCCCGGCCGCTCCCTTTTACTTTGGCGCCGGTCTTGCCTTTCTGGCAATGCTGGGTATTATGGCGCTGGTCAGGGAGTAGGATGCTCTTTCAAGGGAAAGTAGCAAATATCGAAGAATTCATCCCTGTTGATGGCTGTGAAGCCATTGCAGTACTTCCTCTTGACCTGCGTCGCCTGTAGCTATGGCAACAGACAATTCTACAATTGTTGGCTCAAGGGAAATCCGTATGCCATTACTGTGAAGAAATTCCCTAGCGATATGAACAGCAGTTCTCTTATTACCATCGTGGAAGATATGCCTTGAAATAATGGGGTATGCGATAGCAGCAGCTTTTTCTTTTAAACTAGCATACATACTACGGCCAAAAATAGAGAACCTCACAGCCCCCAAAATATATTCAAGAGCATCTAAGTTACGCACATTGTCGGGTGGTACAAAAGAACCGCCGAACTCCTCAACCATTCGGCGGTTCACTTCGCAAACCTGTTCTACGGTGGGATAGGCTATCTCTCGGCCAGAGTCCTCCATATATCCTTATACTCCGATAGACTCTCCTCAAGCAGAGCCTTATGAGTCCATCTATCTATACTGCGCGTACCACCCGGTTGAGTCAAATCGAAGCCTCCTGGTAGTATTTCTTCTTGGGTCTCAACACTCCTAAGGTCTAGTAGAATAGCAGGAGGTTCTACAAGCGTAACAAAATTCAATGGTTTGATAGACCACCCTTGCTTTTCAAACACATCTGTATATGTGCTTTCGGTCACTACTTTAATCAATTTGCCTCCTATGAAAGCAGGTATTCTTCGCCGTGGATTTCCTTTTGCTGTACATACTCAAGACCTTTTGTTCTCGTAATAATCGCTACATCTATAGGGCCACCAACACCTCGTACAGCAATTGCAAGTTGCTGTGCCGACATTGTAGTACGTACTAAAAATATTGCAAGGTCTACACAATCTTGGAGAGGCAGTACCTGATATGGTATCGGATATTGTAGATTTGAAATCAATTCTTGATGCAGCTGTTTGGCTTGTTCCTCATTCAAATTAACTTTCTCTGCAACAATGTTCATGAGTACTGGGTCAAAACCATGAATTAAGCGGGAAGCAACTTCCAGTTGGCCGCCCCATGTCATTCCAAACCCTTTTTCCATTGCAGCCTCTGGTTTGGGTTCAGGCTGTCCAGGAATTTCAAAACGAAGGACGCGTCCATATGCCTCCCCAATGTCATATCCTCCAACTACGAAGGTCATATTCGGCCCTGGATAATCCCCTTTGACTGTCTCTTCCCAACGATCCATGAAGAATCTACTTAATTTAGTAGCATACTCGTTAATCTTTAGACGCTCTTGGCCCTCAAGCACTGTCTGTTCGAATTCAGGAACAAAGCTATGTGCAGTTCGTAACCCAATGACTGCCTGTCCATATGTGACAACACCGACATAGTTATGTGGCTTAGAGAAACTCAGAAGCTTGGTTGCATTGTCGTAATTCACTGGAATAGGGCGACTATCCTTTTTTTGTGCTTCCAAAGTCACCCTACTATCAGCAGCTAAGACAATGCCCTCTGGCCCCTTTATTACAACTCCTAAAGACATTTTTAACCCTCAAAACCACCACCTATATTATATCATAATGAGTATAAGGAGAACTAGAACTTATGTCAACATTACGTTATCTATCAATCTAGTCTTGCCGATTCTTACCGCCAGTGAGACTAAAGACGGGGATTTGACTGTGTCTAATTCTTCTAGAGTCTCAGCGTCAGCTATGCTGACATAGTCAACCTGTGCCAGAGGCTCTTTCTGGATGAGAGCGAGCATTTCCCGGCGCAGCTTTTCGGCGTCCCTCTCACCATGCGACCATAGTTTTTGAGCTAGACCGAGTGCCTGATAGAGGACCGCTGCCGCCTGGCGCTGTTCTGGATTGAGGTAGGTATTCCGACTGCTCATCGCCAGACCGTCAGGCTCTCGTACTGTGGGAACGGCAATTACGTCCAGGTCCATATTCAGGTCGGCCGCCATCTTCTTAATGACCAGTAGCTGCTGGGCATCCTTCTGCCCGAAGTAGGCTCTGGTTGGCTGGACGATATTAAATAACTTGGCCACAACCGTGGTGACACCCCGGAAATGCCCGGGGCGGGAGGCGCCTTCTAATCGCTCGGCGACCTTTTCAACCTCTACCCGGCTATTGAAGCGTGGGGGATACATCTCAGCTGCTGAGGGCATAAAGACAATGTCGGTCTTTTCCCCCTCCAGCAAAGCCAGGTCGCGCTGGGGGTCACGGGGATATTTACTGAAGTCTTCCTGCGGACTGAACTGGGCTGGATTAACGAATATACTGACCACTACCGAGGGGTTTTCGGCTCTGGCTCGTCTGACCAGAGCCAGGTGTCCTTCATGCAGGTAGCCCATGGTGGGCACAAAGCCAACCGGCACAGCAAGCTTGTGCCTCAGCCTTTTCATATCAGCTATGGTCTCGATGACTTTCATAGGGGGTCTATTTCAGCCAATCCCCGGTCGACTTTTTCTCTCATCCCTATACCACCTATACTGGCCATCCGGTTAAAATACTGGCTGTTATCATGTGAGAATGAGCATCGGTAATCATCTCCCATCCCCTCAGTGCGCTTCATAACTATACTAATATAGAGTAGGCTGAAAGTATAGTTTGGGTGTGTGACATCTGCCCTCTATCCACTGGATATTGATTGTAACAGAAGTATGTATTGGGCAAAGATATCGACAAATCAGGTGCCTAAAAGAAGACCCTGCTATCCAGATTAATAATCTGCCCGGATATGTTATTCATCTGGCTCAGGTAGACCAGGAAATCAGCGAGGTCTTGACCATTGGAGAGCCTTCCCAGCATGGTCTCACTTATATAGCCTTCACTAACTGCACTTGTCGGGAGCGACTCGTGAATAATCAACCCTGGATTAACGGCATTGACCTTTATATTATACTCGCCGAGCTCAAGGGCGGCTGCCTTCATCAGGCCAAAAACACCTGCCTTAGCGGCGGCATAACTTGACATCAGCTTGCGAGGCCTCAGCCCTATTCCGGTACTAATCAATGTGATATGTCCTTCTCTCTGCTTTATCATCTGTGGAGCCGCCGCCCTGAGACAGTTAAAGCTTCCTTTCAAGTTAGTATCCACGACAAGGTCCCATTCCTCTTCACTTTGCTCCAGAAGCGCCTTGTTTTCTTTCTTGGTCAGCATAGCCAGGTTGCCACCGGCGGCATTTACCACTATATCCGCCCTATCCCATCTCCTTACTGTCTCTGCTAGCATTGCCTTCATTTGTTCATAGCTACGCACATCTGCTTGATAGGCAAAGGCCTGCCCTGGCCCCTTGTTTATTTCACCGGCCAGTTTCTCCGCTGCCGTCTGCGCCCGAGGAATGTCATTCACTACTATCCTGGCCCCGGCGGAGCCAAACCTTCTGGCTATCTCAGACCCCAGCCCTCCGGCGGCGCCGGTAACAATAACCACCTTTTTCATGTAAATCCCCCTCTTCTCGGAGCATTTCAGGCTGCTTCTGGTTCACCCCTGAGAAAAAATGTGTCGAAGTTATCTTATTCTATCATACC